>Ga0163150_10005695_pt1 | contig 15759 bp, 9 predicted proteins | sample OliLakLV19P2IB_FD_148628 | JGI IMG/M metagenome (GOLD analysis project Ga0163150, IMG submission 148628) | Freshwater microbial mat bacterial communities from Lake Vanda, McMurdo Dry Valleys, Antarctica - Oligotrophic Lake LV.19.P2.IB | ecosystem: Environmental > Aquatic > Freshwater > Lake >...
CTCCCCCTCCCTCTCCTCCATCGGATGGAGGAGAGCGCAAACGGACTCTTCGAGTTCGCTGAATATGGAAGAAACTTTCGCGCTGCGGATTGTGTCGGGCGTTTTTTCAATTTTTGTAACCTGTTCCAAATCAACGCTACTGAAAATCAGTTTCTTAAGATGGAGGAAAACATCTGCGGTTTTGACTCACCATTCGGTGAGGCGCTTATGGTCACTTTTGTTCCCTCTCCGCCCCTGGGGGAGAGGGTAAGGGAGAGGTGGTCCCTCTTTTCAACTGAATTGTCACGGCTAAGCCGGGACGAACAGGCAAATCATCTCTCTTGCATTACCCTTCACCCCGGCGCGCGAGGAGCGACGCGCCCTACCAGCCCGCTTATCAGTGCGCCCCTTTTTCTATCGCTCTTCCACCCCTTCCGCTTGTCCTCACTGGTCCTCACTGCAAGAGTTTCGCAATCCTGCTCGACCCCCTCTCTGCTTTGGCCCAAATTGCCTCCATTCATGAAATGGATGGAACTTTCAGCACTTGGTGTTCCTGCAGGTGAGCCGACACGGTTGGCGCAGGATTTTCTGGCCAATTACATTCTCAAAGGCGGGGACAAATCTTTGCTGAAGGAGGAAATAGAAAAGGTCGTCTCCGATCCGAAACGTTTCATCGAAGATCCGTTACGAGGAACTTTGGCAAAATCACTTCTTTCCTCCCCAGCCCCATTCCGATCCTCAAACGCACCATGGAACCGGTGGGGAGACGATCTGGATCAGGAAGCGGTGGCTCAGATGGAAAAAGCCTGCATGCTTCCGGTGGCGGTGGCAGGTGCTCTCATGCCTGATGCTCATGTTGGTTATGGGCTCCCCATCGGTGGCGTGCTGGCCACTGACAACGCCGTGATTCCTTATGCCGTCGGAGTGGACATAGCGTGCCGGATGAAGATGTCGGTTCTCGACCTGCCATTGAACATGCTTGAATCGAAACAGGATCGATTGACCAGGGCGATCGAAGCCGAGACCCGGTTCGGGGTGGGAGCTTTCTTCAAGTCCAGAAGAGCACACCCGGTTCTCGATGCCGATTGGACTTGCAGTCCGGTGACACAAAGGGGTCGGGACAAGGCGTGGTCTCAGCTCGGGACCAGCGGCAGCGGCAATCATTTTGTGGAATTCGGAATCTACACTTCCCAGGAACAAACTGGACCACTGCCGCCCGGCAGTTATCTCGCCCTGTTAAGCCATAGCGGCAGTCGCGGAACCGGGGCCGCAGTCTGCGATCACTACAGCCGAATAGCGGTAAAAAAGCATCCGGAACTGCCAAAAGAATTGCAGCGGCTTGCCTGGCTTTCACTGGAGGAGGATGAAGGACGGGAATATTGGGCTTCCATGGAATTGATGGGACTTTACGCGGCGGCGAACCACGATTGCATCCATCGTCATCTCGCAGCGAATCTCGGCGCGGAAGTTCTATTGGACATTGAAAACCACCACAATTTCGCCTGGAAAGAAATTCACAAAATCGACGGCAGGGAAAGAGCACTGATCGTCCACAGGAAAGGCGCGACTCCGGCTGGTCTTGGAGTGCCTGGGATCATCCCGGGCTCGATGGCCACACCTGGATTTGTCGTCCAAGGAAAGGGCAAACCTGAATCGTTAAACTCGGCGTCGCACGGTGCGGGACGCATCATGAGCAGGACCAAAGCCAACCAAAAATTTCGCTGGCAGGATGTCAAACCGTTCTTGCGCGAAAGTCATGTCACCTTGATTTCCGCCGGCCTGGACGAAGTGCCGATGGTTTACAAAGACATCCACGCCGTGATGGAGTCTCAGAAGGATTTGGTACGAGTGATCGGACGGTTCGATCCGAGACTGGTCAAGATGGCCCCGGCGGGCGAACGGGCTGAGGATTGAAGCGCCTGGTCGGGGACAGCATACCTTTTCCTCAAAAGCCGAACATGCAATTCATCAAATCTAATCACACTCTCAAGTCCTCCTTGCGGCAGGGGCAAAATCTGCTGCGCATCAACATGCTCGCGCCTCGGGTGGCTTCGCTAACAGTTTTGCTTTGCGGTCTCAAACTGCTTTTGGTCGCCTCATCAGGAAAACATCTCTTTCACACCCACTGGCCGGTCGAGCTGGCTGGCGTGTCCAAATTCGGCCAGGCAAACTTTTTCATCCTGAGTCTCATTCTTTTTTTCAGCTTGCTGGTCATCGCAAAACGGTGTGCGCCGCTTCCAGCTGCAAAGATTCGAAAGCTCAATTTTTATTTAATTTTGAGCTCCGTTTGCTTTGTGTTCCTAAACCGGCATGTGTTCGGCAACAACTATCTTTACCCATTTCTGAACGATGTGCTTTCCTTCAAACAAGTCTGCAGCTACTGGGCCTTGGACCTGGTTTTCGCCCCCCCATGGCTTGCCCTTTATCTCCTTGGATATGCCCTGATCTACACCTTCCTGGCGGTCAGGAAACGGGAGACTTGGTCCATCTATTTTTTTGCCCTCATCTCGATGATTTATTATTTCGTCAACCTGAGGGATCTGGCTTCATATGGTGAAGTTCTTTTTTTTCTTAATTGCATCGGGCTTTTTTCAATCTTTGGACTGCGGTTTTGCCCTGCTGGATGGAACTGGCGGCTGCTCTCCATTCCCTGCGCGTCAGTGGTGCTGATTTGGATTGTGATGCAACGCATGGATATAAAGCTGGCCAAAATAGACCCGTACTTTTGGCTTGTTGTTGCAATTTCCCTAGCGCTCGCTGGCATCGGTTTGTTCAGCATCAAAGGCACTCCACTCTATCCTTCGGCGAGCCATTTTATCCCGTTTTATGGCCTATGCTTTTTTTTATTCACAAATTGGCACTACCCTTTCAGCTCAAACTACAATCACTTGTTGATTTACGCCTTCTCACTCTCCCAATATTTTATAGAGGAAGCTGTTTTTGTATTTCTATTGCTGTGCGCTGGGTACCTGTCCGGCCTGATTGCTATCCGCTGCGGGCGTGGTGTTTTCGATTTTTTTGCAACAGCGCTTTTCTCTCTGGCTTTCATCGATCTTGCCCTGTTAAAAACCTTAGGAACCCGCCTTGAATGGAACGTTCTCGCAATGTCCAACAGTTTTATCCTGGTCTGGCGAACCATCCAGCCCTTCCTTCCGCAGGCTTTGGCAGGTCTGGCAGTGCTGGGAATTTTTTATTTCACAGGCGTTTCTCTTTTTTCCAGGATCCTGAAATTTTCCGAGCAGGACCTCGAAAGCAAAAAGGCCGCAACGATTTATTATCTTGCGGGATTTGTCCTGATCTCGTGCGCCGGCATTTTCATCGAACGCAAAGACAAGGTTCAGGGATTCAGCCTGACCAGGCTGGCGGCAACCAGCCCGTTGCTCAACAACCGGGCGGGAAAAAAATTGGACTTGGACCTGTTCGTTCAAACCGCTTCGAATCTGAATTTGTTTTCGAACATGGTCAATTTCGCGGAGGGCGGCTCAACCAACCGTCAACTTCCAAATGTCTTTCTTATCGTGCTCGAGTCTTCTTACAACAAATACCTGTCGATGTTTGGGGGCGTGGATGAAACCCAGCCTTTGCTCAAGAAACACCGGGATCGGATGGAACTTTTCCCGAATTTTTACTCCAATTTTCCTGACAGTTTCCACGCCCGTTTTTCCATCCTGAGCGGACAGTATGCAACAAGGGAATATGTCTCCTACCTTAACCCGAAAATTGAGGTGAGTTCCATGCCTGAGATCCTCCGATCTCATGGCTACTTCACCTCGGTCTTTCAATCGGATTCCCGCGAATTTCTTCGATTCGCTGATTATATCAGCCACAGGGTGGATCTCCTGCACGATTCGGACTCCATGCCAGGAAGGGAGCAGTTTAGAAAAGTTTCCTGGGGTATCGAGGAGGAGGCAACCATGCAGGCGATCAAGTCGCAGTTCACCAACCACTCCAAATCGGGGAACCGCTTTTTTCTCTCCTACTTTCCCGTGGCACCCCATATGCCTTTCGATTCTGGTGCAAAAAAGTTTAAGGTTTTTCCCACCGGATTTGAAAAAGTCACCCGGAATTTTGCCGGCCGCTACAAGAACGAGCTTTTGTACATGGACTGGATTGTCACGAGCTTGCTGGACACACTGGAAGATCTGCGTTTGCTCGACAACACCATCGTCTTTATCACCAATGATCATGGAGAACTGGTGGGTGACGACCCGGAGGCGTCCGGGAATCTGGGACATGGCTGGTCCACTCGTCCCGAACTTTGCAACAGTCCCCTGATCATCATGAATCCTTCCAGGAAAGGTTACCGTTTGAATTCTGTCCTCGGTTCTCATGTGGACCTTCTCCCGACGCTGCTTCAATTGCTTCAGATTCCAAAACCACGCGATCTTTATCCCGGTTCATCGCTTTTTGATGTTTCGGCGGGGGCGCAACGGGTTGTCTATTTGAATTCAAACTCGCAACGCGCCGTGATCCGTGGTTTGCAATACCTTTGGGAGGAAACTCCACCCGCGGCAGGAGCGAAGGCTGCGAACCTCGAAACCGCATTTCAAATCTCCTTTCAAGATTCAAAAACCATCTTCACCCCGCTGCCTTTGACCACAAATGTAAGTGATATTCTGGATAACTTCGAACGATTCCAGGATTCATACATCAGATTTTATTCCGATTACAAAAGGCAGCTGTTGCCAAATGCGTCCCCTTAGGCTTAGGGGACTGCGGTTCTGTGAACCGCAGCAGTGCGCAAAACCTGGACGCAAGAAACCTCCCACAACCCCGACAGTTGTCACCGGCTGACCGAGGACGATACAGCCGCAGTCCTCGGCCTCACCCGTTTTAATTGCGCCCCTTCAAGGTCCTCTCCGGAGTTCCTCCTTGATTTTAAGGTTTATCCTGTCGATAAACGGAAAGTGGACCCAGGATCGAAACCAAACCCCTCGCTGCATTCAGAATCCGTTGAAAAATTTGCTTCCGCCGTTGCCGGCATTTCAAAAACCGGCGCGAGCGGTGAAAACCTGTTTTCGTTTGTGGTCCACCTGGTGTTTATTTTTTCGGGAGCTTCGGCTCTGCTCTACCAACTTGTCTGGCAACGGTCGCTGTTGCTTATCTTTGGCAGCAATGCGGAATCTGTCGCCCTGGTCATTACTGCTTTTATGATCGGCCTTGGAATCGGGAGTCTTGCGGGGGGTGAAATTTCCAAAAAACCGATCTCCCTGATATTGTGTTTCGCCGCCTCCGAAGTCTTGATTGGAATTTATGGTTTGTTTTCCTTGGACCTTTTTCATTGGGCGGGAACCCATTCTTTAACGTCCAGCACCCTTCAGACCGGTTTGCTCTGTTTTGGTCTGGTTTTAGTTCCAACGTTCTTGATGGGTGCCACACTTCCTCTGCTTGTAGCCTACCGCGTCAAAACCAGCTCCCAGGTTGGCCGGTCCGTCGCAAGTCTTTATTTTGTCAATACGCTCGGTGCCGGGATTGGGGCGTTGTTTGCGGCATTCTATCTTCTTGGGGAATTCGGTCTTTCAGGTTCCTTGATCGTGGCCGCCCTGGCCAATTTCATTTCGGCCGTGCTGGTTCTGATCGCGTGGCTTGGCGCGAATCAAACAACATGATTCTTCCATTTCCTCTGGCCCTGATCCTGGCTGCCTGGTTCGGTTTTTCAGCCCTCTCCTACGAGATCGTCTGGGCTCGTTTGTTCAGTTTTGCAAGTTTTGGCCGCGCCCAGGCTTTTGGCTGGATGCTCGGATTTTATCTGATCGGGCTGGCTTTCGGCGCGCTTTGGAGCGGAAAAATATCACAAGTTGAACGGGACCGAGGTTCTGCATTGTCGCTTCTTGGCCGGTGTTCCGCACTGGCGAACATTCTCGGCTTTTTGATTGTCCCGCTTTGTTCCTGGATCGCCGTGATCGGAAACTGGTTTCATTTTGCCTTTCTCATTCTCCTCGGATCCATGCTCTTTGGCATTTCCCTGCCATTGCTTTGTCAATTTGCGATTCGATCTGATTCGAAAGCCGGAGCGCGGCTCTCTTATGTTTATCTCGCAAACATTATGGGATCAGGAGCCGGAAGTTTTCTTACCGGTTTTGTTCTCATGGATTGGTTAAAACTCTGGCAGATCCAAACGCTGCTTCTCGCATCCGGACTTTTTCTCTCCACAGGCTTGCAGTTTTATTGCCGGAGAGTTTTTGCACGAGACATGCTTCTTTGGGGAACAATGCTGCTCCTGCTGCTGGTTTCCGGCCCGCTGCACAATGGTCTTTACGAGAGATTGCTTTATGGGAATAAATACCAGGAAGGCACCAGGTTTTCACAAACGGTGGAGAGCCGCCATGGGGTGGTAAACGTGACCACCAACCGGTTGATTTACGGCGGTGGCATATATGACGGCGTGATCGACACAAAATTTGAGCCGGGGTCATGGCTGGTCCGCCCCTACTTCATTTCCGCCGTCCATCCGAATCCCCGTGAAGTCCTGGTGATAGGGATGGCTTCGGGTGCCTGGACACAGATTTTGGCCGGAAATCCGGCAATTGAGAAAATCACGGTGGTCGAGATCAGCGAAGGCTATTTGCAGGTCGTGCGACGATGGCCGCAGGTCTCCAGCATTCTTTCCAATCCCAAGGTGGAGATCTTCATCGACGACGGACGGAGATGGTTGCGCAGGAATCGAGACAGGAAATTTGATGCCGTTGTCATGAACACCACTTTCCACTGGCGGGAGTTCACCTCAGCACTGCTGTCCCGTGAATTCCTGCAGAACGTAGGAGAGCACTTGAAGGAAGGAGGCATCGTGCTTTGGAACACCACGGAATCTCCCCGCGCCATGCGCACTGGAATGGCCGTTTTTCCCCACACGATGGCCGTATTAAACAATTGCCTGGGCAGCTTCAAGCCTCTGACAGTCGATAGAAACCGCTGGAAAAACATCCTGGAAAACTACCGCATCGACGGCAGTCCGTTATTTGATCCAGAATCCACCACAAGCGGCGAAACCCTTGAGTCAATTTTAAAATTTGTGGATCCTCCTTCTGCGGGGAGTGACTGGCACGTTCGGAATCGAAAAGAAATGGAGCGCGATTATCCGCCAGGAAAACTCATCACGGAGGATAACCTCGGCAGCGAATATGACGTCAGCCTCAATTTGGTGTTCTATAAATTGACGCGTGGGTTTCGCAGAAACTGATAATGTCTCCATGGATCAGCACCAAGTTACGCGATTTCGCGGTTTACGAAGCTTGATGAATCATTTGGTTATGAATTAAAACCCAGCAAAACTTGCGGCCTGACACTTTGAGATTCGGAATTATTTAATTGCATCTGCGTTCCTAAATCCGTTTTGGACCCTTCGCCAGCTCAACTAAAACCTATGCCTCTGATCATTGTTTTATTTTTCATTTCCGGAGCCACTGCACTGATTTATGAGGTGGTTTGGTCCAAATATCTTGGGCTTATGTTCGGCAGCACCATTCAGGCTCAGACCGTTGTTCTGGCCGTTTTCATGGGGGGATTGGCCCTGGGAAACACACTTTTGGCGCGGCGTGCCGATCTGCTCAAACGTCCGTTGGTTGGTTATGGAATATTGGAGCTTTTGCTGGGGGTTTATGGGTTTGGGTTTGAGTCGATTTACCAGGCCAGCGACCAATTGTTCATACTGGTCGGATCACCGTTGATCAGTTCCACCACTCTTTTTCTGCTTTGGAAGGGTTTCCTGAGCATACTTTTGCTGGGAATCCCCACAGTTTTAATGGGTGGAACACTCCCGCTTTTGGCATCTTGGCTGGCTCAAAATTCGGAGGATCCTCTCCGGATGTCGGCCCGCTTTTATAGCATCAACACCCTTGGCGCAGTTGCGGGGTCGGCGCTGGCCGGATTTTACCTGATTCAAAGTGTCGGCCTGCCGGAAACCCTGAAATTCGCCGCGTTTCTCAATGTCGGAGTGGGATTGATCTCCATGTTTCTGGGATATCGAATGCACACGGTCCCGGAAAGATTCACAAAAACCAGTTCGACAAATGATTCCACCCCGATCGAAACGGAAGCTTGGAATCCACGTTACCTCTCGTTATTGGTGATGGTGGTAGGTGGAGTTTCCATGGGACTGGAAGTTCTGGCGGCCAGAACCCTGGCCCTGGTTTTCGGTGGATCGCTGCAATCGTTCGCGCTGGTCTTGATCGCATTCATCCTCGGCATTGGAATTGGGGCTACTCTTGTTTCGAGCAAGTTTTTTAACCGTTTCCGGCCGTCCACGGTCATCCTGGTTTGTTTGATGGGTGCTTCGTTAACTCTGGTATTCCTTCTGTTGACGGTGGAGGAGTGGGCCATTCTCTATTCAAAACTGCGGAACGGATTGGCCCCGAATGGCAATGGATATCTTTTTGACAGATTAATTGTCGGTTTTATCAGCATCCTGGTCCTGGGCCTGCCTGCCGGATTGCTCGGCTCCATTCTTCCCATGGCCATCCGGCTCGGCGGAAATTCTTCCAAACTTGGCAAACGAACAGGGATGCTCCTTACCTGGAATACTGCAGGAGCGGTTGTGGGCGTCGTCTTAACCGGTTTTGTCCTGATGCCGACCCTCGGCTTGCCTGGATCCTTCGCGTTACAGGCCGCCGTTTTGAGCGTCCTTATTTTCCTTCTGGCCTCAAAAAGGGGGCATCCGAAATTTAAACTGGCGGCGATCTCATTGGTGATAATCGCCGCGGTTTCTGCCGGTTTTACCGGTGAACGATGGCGCAACGTTCTCAACTCCGGCGTTTTTCGCATTCGCGTGGAGGTGACACACGAGGTGTTGAAAGAACGGCGCAGTAACAGATCAATCGTTTACCATAAAGATGCGGCCGATGCTTCGATCGCGGTGGAGAAAGCCACTGACAAAGACGAAACATCGCTGGTGGTCAATGGCAAGGCGGATGCTACGGCGTATGGAGATCGGGCCACACAATTGCTTCTCGCTCACCTGCCATTTGCAATGCGACCCGAAAGCAAACAAGCCTTCGTTTTTGGTCTGGGCTCGGGCACTACCGCTGGCACCTTGGCAACTCATCCGCTGGACCAAGTCACAATTGCTGAAAACTGCAAACCGATTTTGGAAGCGGCCAGATATTTTGACCAATGGAACCGGGGAGTTTTGACAAATTCCAAAGTTCGCCTTTTTAAAGAGGACGCCCGCACGGTGCTCAAACTCGACCCGAGAAACTATGACATCATTGTATCCGAACCTTCAAATCCCTGGGTGGCGGGCAATGCCAGCGTTTTTACCGAGGATTTTTACAAGCTGGCTCAAAAAAGACTAAATATGAACGGCATCATGGCCCAGTGGTTTCACATTTATGAAATGAACGACCTCATCGTTCATACGGTTTTGCGAACGTTCAACAGTGTGTTCCCCTACATCGAGATTTGGGAACCGCAGAGCGGCGATATGATCCTGCTCGGTTCCATGGAACCCTGGACATCCAACTCCAAAACTTATGGGAAGATTTTCGAAAGACCCGAACCTAGGGCTGATTTGGAATCCATTGGAATCTCCACGCCCGAAATTCTCTGGGCCCGCCAGGTTTCGTCACAGGAGAATGCGTTCGCCATTTCAGGTCCCGGACCTGTCCAGACTGATCTCCATCCATTTTTGGAGTACTACGCGCCCAAGGCGTTCTTCATGGGATCCACGACTGACGCTCTGGCCAATTTTGACGATCGGACAACCCAATCCGGTTCGGTGAGCCAGGAAAAATTCAAAACACTCCAAAGCATTCCAATGCAATCCCTGATCAAAAGTTTTAGCCGCTACGCGACCGCCAACGGGGATTTAAGTTTGAATCTACAGTTTTTTAACAACCAAGATATAATGAGCAATGTAGCGGGTTTTCAACCACCCCTCGCCATCCCTTGTCTGTTTGCAAATGGATTTGGCCAAAACCAAGGAGCTATTAAACTCCTGGCAGCACGGAATCTTTTGTTTGAACATCCCGAAACTTGGGAAAAGGCGACTGAAGAGATAGAAACCCTGTTGAAGGAAGCAGGCGCAAAGGCGTCAATCTGGACGAGGGCGGATCGAAGAAATAATCTCTATTTTTGGAGCGTCGCAGCCCACGCCCGTCGTCGAAACCAAGGTGCTGAAGGATCCCGGAAGGCAAGTGAACTCGGACATGCAATTTTTGGCGACGACGCTCAGGTAAAGTTTTTTGACCGGATTGCGGCGGGGTATGCCCGGCGGCTGGATTCAACTCCTGTAAAACCTAAAGCCCGCTGAGAATATCAACGAGCCAAAGGTGCCGCACCCTTCCAAGGGCGTGATTAATTCCGGGTGAGTTCCTGACGGACCGCGGGTCTGTGACCCGCAGCACATGGCAAAACCTGAACGGCCCTGAACCTCGCAGCACCCCGACAGTTGCCGCCCGGACTCACCCGTTTTTAATCACGCATCCCTCCCAAACTTCTTGAAACACCTTGTCCGCTTAGCCGTGTCCATGCAGAAGGGAAAGAAGGAAACCGCCAATGGACGCGAATTTACGCGAATAGAAAGCCACAAAATAGTAATTGGCGTGCGGCCACCAAGATCACCGTTTCGTGACTGATTTCCAGGTGTCAGAAAGCCGTGATCTAACCCTTGTTTATTGTTTATTGGGTCGAGGTTAAACTGAATTGTTACGGCTTAGGCTCAAATCTGTTTTGTCAGAAGCCGTCACGGTTCTTCCGCTCAAACCCTGATGCTACACCGGCAACTGCCATGAATCCCGATAAGGCACGTCCAGCCAAGCTGGATTTCCGCTCCCTTTGATAAACAGGTTCTTCTCAGGGTTCCATTCCATTTTTTGCCCGTGATAATAGGCCAGATTCACCAGGTGACAGACCGTAACACTCCGGGCACCGATCTCAACATCGCAAATCGGGCGGTTCCGCGTCCGAATACATTGAAGCCAATCGGCCAGGTGATCCGTGCTGCGGGGCAGGCGGATGCGTGAATCCGAAAGATACTCCGTGACCGCTGCATCACACTCCTCCTTCGTTTTATATTTCTGCCGGTCTCCGATCCAGAGTTCAAATTTGCCGCGGTTGACGTAAATTTTTCCTTCTGTACCGAAAAACCAAACACCGTTCCCCTCTTTGTGCAAAACTTCTGTTCCGTTGGCATACACAAGCTTCGCCCCGTATTGGGCCTGTCGATCACCCGGAGGAATGATTTCGACCGGACCGCTGTCATCCATTCCAAGTCCCCACTGCGCGATGTCATAATGATGCGCTCCCCAGTCGGTTACCATGCCGCCTCCATACTCCCGGTATTTGCGCCAGTTTGGATAATTCTTATGCACTCCCCTTGGGCTGAGATCAGAATGATAGGGCCGGATTGGAGCCGGACCGAGCCACATGTCCCAGTCTAAACCCGGTTCAGGAGTTTCACCGGGGAGATCACAGGGAACACCCGGTCCACCGATGGCAACCTCGACAGTTTTGATTTTGCCTATGACACCGTTCCGCACCAGTTCGCACGCGGTTCTGAATTCCTTGGCGGAGCGTTGCATGCTTCCAGTTTGAAACACCCTTTTGCGACGGCGCATGGCGGTCACGAGGCTGCGAGCTTCGTGGATAGATTGGGTCAGCGGTTTTTCGCAATAAATATCCTTGCCGGCCCGGGCCGCATCAAGGCAGATGATCGCGTGCCAATGATCAGGAGTGGCCACCACCACGGCGTCAATGTCTTTGCGGGCCAGCAAATCACGAAAATCCTTGTATGCATGGCAATTGGAAGCGTTTGAAGAAGCTGCGGGGTCTTTGGCGTAAAATTCGTCCACAATCTTTTTACCATTTTCGCGGCGGATGGTATCGACATCGCAGACGGCCACGACCCGGGTTTCCTTCTTTTTGAGAAAACCATTCATCAGACCGCGCGCCTGGGTGCCGATGCCGATAAAACCAAGCGTCAGGCGTTCACTCGGCGGAGTTTCTGCGGCCCAGACAGAAGATGGGAGGATGAAAGGGGCTGAAGCCAGCGCCGTCCCTCCAATTTTAAGGAATGATCGCCGTGAAAATGTGGGATTGGTGTTCATGTTTGTATGGATGTTGAGATGAGGAATTAAAATCCTGACGATTGATTTTATTTTTTCTTCAGCTTGAGTGGCACAAAATTAATCCTTGAAACAATTCTCACATCACTTCGCCCTCCTCTGTTCCCTGCCTTACCATGCCTGTGTTTGCGTTTCTTCGGACAACAAGCGTGGGCTGATTATTGAGCAACTGTCTCAAATCCTTTGAGCGGAAATTGGACAATGGCATTTCCTCAGATGAGGAAAGCCCCTATCTTAATCTCAGAATTTAGAACTTTACGATTGGCATCACAGGTGCTATGAAATCAATTGCGGTTGATCGTTGGCAATAAGTGGACACAATAAGAACTCATCTATAAAACCAGCCAGCGATCAGGTTCACGCCGCGAAACAAAAAACTCCGAACTAAGTTCAGTTATGCAAACAAAACAAAATCGCAAATCCGGCTTCACCTTGGTTGAAATCATGATCGTAGTCGCGATCATCGGCCTCTTGGCCGCAATCGCCGTTCCGAACTTTCTCAAGGCTCGATTGGGCACTCAGGCTACCGCTTGTGTGGCAAACTTGACACAGATCAAAGGTGCTAAGGAAATTTGGGCCTTTGAAAAGAACCTCTCAGCCTCAGCCGCTATTGCGGATACCGATATCTCTGGTTCCGACACCAAGGTTATCAAAGGTGCCATCAATGGCGCTGGCACAGGAGCGGTCAAATGCCCCGCTGGCGGAACTTATACTGTCGGCACCGCGGACGTTGCTCCGAAGTGCGATTCGTCTAACGCTGGGCACACTCTGTAAGTTGTTCATTTTTCAAGTAAAACAAGGAGCTTAGAGTGCAAAATTCTAAGCTTTTTTTGTTTCTGAAAAGTGAATTTAAGGATCCCTATGATAATCCAGGATTCTCGTAGGCATGGTTTCACTTTGATTGAAATCATGATTGTGGTTTTACTCATTGGGGTATTAGCACTGATCGGTTACCCCAATATGCTTAGGGCTCGACTTTCAGTGCAGAAAAACATCTGCATTGAAAATCTGGCGCAAATCGAAGCAGCAAAACAAATGTGGGGCATGGAAAAAGCCAAGGATGGTGCCTCTATTCCCACGGATACTGATTTGGTCGGGCCAATCGCAACTCTGGTGAAAAAACCTGTCTGTCCCGCCGGTGGGGTTTACGAGTACAATGCGATTCGCGACAAACCCACCTGTTCGTTGTTCGGTGACGGACACATTCTCTGAAGCTCACAAGGCTTGAAGGATAAGTTCCTTCAAGCCTTTTTTATTGATATTCCAGTTCCTATTTTTAAAAAAATCTTAAATCTTTGACCCATGAGCACCCCGGTTCTTAAGGTTGATAATTTAAGAGTGGAGTATCGCAGCAAGGATTCCCGAGAAAGCAAAATTGCGGTTAGAAATCTCTCCCTGTCGGTTTCCGCTGGAGAGGTCTTCGGGTTTCTTGGCCCCAACGGCGCCGGGAAGACCAGCACGATGAATGTGCTTCTCGGATTTGTCCCACCCACCTCCGGAGCTGCATTCCTTTTTGGGGTCGATACGCGTGAAGTGATTGCACGCCAACGAATTGGCTATCTGCCCGAGCTCACCTATTATTATAAATTTTTGACTACGGAGGAACTCCTTCGCTTTTACGCTCGCATCTTCAGAATCGATTCCAATCTCATTGAACAGCGGATCGATACGGTGATCAAACTGGTCGGTCTCGATCACGCACGAAAGAAACAAATCAAAACTTATTCCAAGGGAATGCAACAACGGGCCGGATTGGCCCAGGCGCTGATCAACAATCCCGATCTTCTCATTCTTGACGAACCTACCAGCGGACTTGATCCGGTAGGCCGCATGAAAGTTCGCGAAATCATCGAAAGTTTGAAAAAGGAAGGTAAAACCGTCTTTTTCTCCTCTCATGAATTGGGCGAAGTGGAAACGGTGTGTGACCGCGTCGCCATCCTCAACCAGGGCGAGCTCAAGGTGGAAGGGAAAGTCTCAGATCTGACAAAACAACATGGCATGAATCTGGAACATATTTTTCTAAAAATTGTCGGATACAACCCTCAACCGTCACCCTTGTGAAACAAGTTTTTGCCATCGCACAAATCGTTTTAAAGGAAAGTTTCCGACGAAAAGATTTCTACGTCCTGTTCATCCTGACCGTCCTGCTCGGCGTTATTCTGGGTTCGTTAAATTTTTTCAACGAACAAGGAATCGTCCGATACCTTAAAGAATTCAGCCTGTTGCTCATTTGGCTGGCGGCATTAGTCATGAGTTTGGCCACCAGCGCGCGACAGATTCCAACCGAAAAGGAGAGCCGAACCATTTTCCCTCTTCTGGCCAAACCGATTTCAAGGCATCAATTTTTTCTGGGTAAATTTTTTGGATGTTGGTTCTCCATTTCTATGGCGTTGTTTGTCTTCTACCTGGTCTTTCTACTCCTGACACTCCGTAAAGATGAACCGGCGAATCTCCCCCTCTATTTTCAGGCCTATGTATTGCATCTTGGATTCCTGGCGGTGGTCATCGGGTTATGTCTGGCAGGATCGGTGATTTTTGCCGCCCCAAGTTCCAATATCACCATTCTGCTGGTGGTGATTTTAGGGATCACCTTCCTTGGACCGCACCTAGCTAAAATAGCGGTGAAAATGGCAGAACCGACTCAATCGATCCTTTTAGCCATTTATTTTGTGATCCCGCATTTTGAGTTTTTCGACATTCGAGACTTGGTGGTTCACAGCCATCCGGCGGTTCCGTGGTGGGCTTTCGGATGTGCGCTGATTTACGCAATGGCGTACAGTGCATTTTTCCTGGTCATCGGTTGGTTGGTATTCCGGCATCAAACGTTGCAAAAATAGATTTCATGGCAGCGCCTCGATATTGGATCGGCTTGTTCCTGAGTCTAGCCCTAGCGGCTGGTTCCACGGTTGAAGGCTGGTATGCCACGAGCCCCCTCTCCCGTCGCGGTTCAGGCAGTGCCATTCAAATCCTTATGGGGGATTCCAGAAAAATCCTCTCTGGATTTCTTATTTCCAAAGCGGATAGCTATTTTCATCGTGGTTTTTATCCCAGCATTTTTGATCAGCAAGCCAAAGAGGACGACAATCATCTGGCTGAAGCGGTGTCGGGCCACCATGAACATCATGAGAATGAAACTCCTGAGGAACATGCGAAACATTCCGCCCCATCTGCCCCTACCACGACCCCGTCGAAAACCGGATCTGAAAATTTCCTTGCGAGGTTTGGAAAGAATTTTCAGCCAGGTCATGCTCATATGAATGGTCGAGGCGGCGAGGAAAGGGAATTGCTCCCCTGGTTGAAACTGGCCATTGAAATGGATCCGCACCGTGTGGAGTTTTATCCAGTGGCGGCCTTCTGGCTCCGGACACAGTTAACCAATGTCGCCGAAGCCGAGTCGCTCCTGCGGAGTGGATTGAGGGAAAACCCAAACCACTACTTGCTGCTCACCGAACTAGGAAACCTCTATTTGGACGACAGAAAACGGCCAGATCAGGCCAGATTTTTGCTGGTGGCCGCGTTAAAACAATGGCAGACGTTTGAAGAATCCAAAACCTTGCCCGATGTCGGCACGCATCAGCGCATATTGGTCAGCCTGATTCGCCTTGAAAAGGAACAGAAGCAGTACGCAAAAGCCCTGGAATACGCACGGTTATACCAAAAATTTTCCCCCAATCCCCACGCGACGGAAGCTGTGATTCAGGAAATCGAAGCGGCTTGGCGC
>Ga0163150_10005698_pt1 | contig 15752 bp, 18 predicted proteins | sample OliLakLV19P2IB_FD_148628 | JGI IMG/M metagenome (GOLD analysis project Ga0163150, IMG submission 148628) | Freshwater microbial mat bacterial communities from Lake Vanda, McMurdo Dry Valleys, Antarctica - Oligotrophic Lake LV.19.P2.IB | ecosystem: Environmental > Aquatic > Freshwater > Lake >...
GCACAGGCACCGGTCCGAGCACCACGCTCGGGCGCGCGCAGGCGGCGGCTCGCGCGGTGTTTGCCGCTCTGGCAGCAGCGCGGCAGGACAATGCGCTCGGCCTGGAAGGTGTGACGCTGGTGGAAAGTCACGGGAAGAGTCACGTGCTCGTTGCCGCTCATGCGATACAGGGGCGCGATTCCCTGCCGTTGACCGGCGTGGCGGCACTCCATCGGAGTCCGGAAGAGGCGGCCATCCTGGCATCGCTTCAAGCGACCAATCGGTGGGCAGAGTTCGATGGCTGAGATCGAGGCACGGTTCCCATCGGCGGATAGACATCAACTCGAGCTGCGCGCCGTAGCGGAGCTCGAGCGGCTCCCGGGCGTTGTCAGTGCTTCCGTATGGCTCGACTCCGACCGCGAACTGCGCGACGCACGTATCTACGCGATGCCGGGCGCTGCGCCGACCATCGTCGGTAACGCCGCCTCGCGCGTATTTCAGGCGCTCGGAATTGCCTTCGACCCGCGCTCCATCCGCACCCAGACTGCCGCACTGCCCGAAGAGCTGCGTGGCATGCCCGCCAGTCACACTGCAGGAGGCGGCCGGTTCCTCCTGCTCCAGGACTTCACCGTAACGTCCAGCGGCTCACACGTCTCCTGTCGCGTCCAGCTCAACCGCGAGGAGACAATGGCCATCGGCGAAGCCAGAGAGCTCGACACCAGCGCCGGACGGGCCCGCGCTGCCGCCAGCGCGACACTTCGCGCCGCCGAGGCCACTGCTGAAAACCTCGCTCTCGGCCTCGAGGGCGCCGTCATCGCACCCGTCTTCGGGCGCAGTTACGCGATCGTCTCCGTCGAGGCTTCCATCGGCCGCCGCGTTGCCACCCTGTCCGGCATTGTCCCGGTCGACCCCGCACGCGCGCCCGAAGAGGCCATCTGCCTCGCTACGCTCCGCGCCATCGACCGCTGGATCGGGCTCTAGCCCCTACGCCCGCCAGCCCACGAGGATCCGCTCCAGGTCCTCCTTGTGACGCGTCTCCTCGGCGACCAGGTTCTCCAACTCCACCTTCAAACCCAGCTCCCCGAGCGCTTCCGCCTGCTTGATCCGCGCCGTGTACCGCGCAATCGTGTCCTTCTCCGCCTGCAGCGACAGCTGCAGCATTTCCCGGTTGTCCTGCGTCAACGTCACCTTCGCGGGGACCGTCGTCGGCGTACCGCCCAGCGCGATGATCTTGTGCGACAGGAACTTCGCGTGCTCCAGCTCGTCCGCGATCTCCCCCTCCAGGAACGTCGCCAGTTCCGGACGTGAGGGTCCGTTCACCAGCCGCGAGTACAGCATGTACGAGATGATCGCCATGTACTCGTTCGCCAGGTCCTCGTTCAGACCTTCCAGCAGTTGCTCCATCCCTTCCTTCGCCATCTACCACCTCTCGTTATCGTTTCTTATTGATAGTAATTATTAGTTGCTGAAAAACAAGTCGCCCCGAATGGCGCGCATCCGGGGCGACGTCCACACTCTCTGCTGCGCGTTTTACGTCGTCGTCGGGCTCGCCGGGCTCTTGGCGGGGCCGACGAAGCGTTCGACTTCCTGGACGACGCGTCGGGGCTCGACCGGCTTGGCGAGGTAGCCATCGCAGCCAGCCTGAATGGCTTTCTGGCGATCTTCCTCGAGAGCATGCGCAGTAAGCGCGATAATCGGGATCTTGCGGGTGGCCTCATCGCCCTTGAGGCGCTGCGTGGCTTCCCAGCCGTCCATCTTGGGGATGGAGATATCCATGAGGATCAGGTCAGGCATCTGTTGGTGCGCCTGTGCGACACCCTCCTCGCCGTCGCGCGCTTCAACCACGCGATAGCCGACGTGCTCGAGAATGGTGCGGTAGACGACGAGGTTGTCCTCGTTATCCTCGACCAGCAGGATCGTTTTCTGATTGTTGCTCATGCCGTGCGCCAGGAAGCGAATGTTTCATGTGACGGTCTGAGCAGGGATACATGAAGCATGCCACGTACGGGTTGGCTCATGATGGAGAGCCATCCTCGAAAGCCGCGTCCTCGGCGGCTTCCCGATCCTTGAAGATCTTGAGATTGGTGGAATGTCCGGGGTTGTACCGCGCTTTCGGATTGATGTCGTGCACGGCGTGGTTGACGGCCATGGCCGCCTCACTGAATCCGGTGGCGATCAGCTCGAGCTTGCCTTCGTAGTGGGCGATGTCGCCAGCGGCGTAGACCCGCGGGAGGTTTGTGGCAAGCCGGTTGTCGACAACGATGGTGTTCTTGTGGAGCTCGAGCCCCCAGTTGGCGATCGGTCCGAGCTCGGGTTTGAAGCCGATGAGCGACAACACCGCATCCACCTCGAGAACGGTGTCCTCGTTGGTCCTGTTGTCGAAGATGGTGACCGAATTCACGCAGGCATCGCCGTGGATGTCGCGCACTTCACGATAGGTGATGAGCTCGACGTTTCCTGCAGCGACGGCGTCGCGCATCAGCTTCATCGAGTGCGCGTGCGCGCGGAATCCCTCGCGGCGATGGATAATTGTGATGCGCGCGGCGACATCCTTGAGGTTGAGCACCCAGTCGACGGCCGAGTCTCCGCCGCCGACGATGAGGACGCGCTTACCCGCGTAGCGCGACGGATCCCTCACGTGATACTCGACACCCTTACCGAGCAGTGACTCGTAACCGCTGCATTCGAGCACGCGCGGCGCGAATGCGCCCTTGCCGCCCGCAATCAGCACTGTCTTCGTCGGATACCGCCCACGATCCGTCGTCACGATGTACTCATCACCAACCGTAACCAGTTGCTGGACCTGCTCCTCCAGTCGTACATCGGCACCGAACTGCAGACCCTGCTCGGTGAGGTTCTTCGCGAGGTCGCGCGCGAGGATGCGCGGCAACCCGCCAACATCGTAGATGTATTTCTCGGGATAGAGCGCCGCGAGCTGGCCACCAAGCTCGGGCAGCGAATCGATGATGCGGCAGGTGATGCCGCGCAGTCCCGCGTAGAAGGCGGCAAAGAGTCCCGTCGGACCGCCGCCAATGATCGTCAGGTCTCTTGCTTCTGCGTCCATATCGCTCCGTGGATCAACGTGCTCCAGCGCCGGATGCTAGCTGTTTTTCGGCGAGGGGCGCAAGCTGGCATCTCCGTGGTGAACCCCGGACGCCCGCGAATGCAACGAGACTCCATGTACACGATGAACGCTCTGCATCCTCTGCATGCTCCGCGTCGGTCTGGTAATCCGTTGCCGGCCGTCAGTCAGATTCGACAACGCTTCCCTTGAAGAACGTTGAGCGCTGGTAGCGCACGATGCCTTCGCGGATCATCAGCTTGACCAGCACCGCTGCCGGCATCGCGATGAGCAAGCCGGTGAATCCAAAGAGCGAGCTTCCGATCGCGAGCGCGAGCAGCACCCACACGGGATGGAGGCCGACGGATTCACCGACGATGCGTGGGCCTGTGATCGTGCCATCGATCATCTGGACGATGCCGAAGACGATGCCTGCTTTCGCGAGGACGGCAAGGAAGCTGCCGCTTATGAGCGCGATGATGAGGACGGGCACGATGCTGACGATGAGACCGAGATAGGGCACGAGGTTGAACACGCCGGCAATGGCGCCGACGAGTGCAGCGTACGGTACGCCTGCGATCCACAGCCCGAGCCATGTGAGCACACCGACAATCGATGCGGCGATGACCTGCCCGCGCAGGAACCGCGAAAGCAGTGCGTCGTACTCGCGCATCAGACTGAAGGATCCGGCGCGGAAGCGTTCCGGCACGAGGGCGCCGGCGCTGCGCGTTATCCTGTCGAAATCACGGAGCAGGTAGATGACGAGTACGGGGACCAGCACGAGCAGGCCGACGAGCGACAGCACCAAGCCGAGACCCTTCCGCACGCCTGTCACTGCGGCCCACGCTTTCTGGACAATTGCCGTCTGCTGCGTGCGCACGTATTCGGAGATGCGCGCCTGGTCGAGCCAGCGGTTGATCATTTCATCGCTGAGGAACGGCAGGTTGGCGGCGAGAGCACGCGCGCGCATGCTCTCCAGCCATGCCGAGAGCCGAACCGCCGCGTCGGGCACACCGCCGAGCAGGTTATGAAGCTGCTGGAAGATTGCGGGTATGCCGAACACGAGCAGCACCACGAGCAGGCCGATGACAGGCAGCATGACGAGGGCGACTGCGAGGCCCCGCTTCATGCCGCGCTGCTCGATGAAGTCAACCACGGGATCGAGGATGTACGCGAGCACGAACGCGAGAATGAATGGCGTGAGCAGCGATCCGAGCGCCTGGAACATGTAGAGGAACAGCAGCACCGCTCCGGCGATCACGAGCGTCGTATGCCGTCGCGTACCGGCATAGGGTGCTGCAAGCAGCAGCAGAATGCCGAACGCGATGAGCGGCGAAAGAACGGAGCGCACGCTGAGCAGGAACAGGACGGCAGCGCCAAGTACGATCGCGCCGTAGACCCATCGCCATTCGAAGGCGCCCGCAGTTGCCTTGAAGTTCATGGCGTGTGAGTTGGCGTGGCGTCGAGCAGTGTCGCAGCCGCGCGCATGACCTCGCGCGCGTTCGAGTAGCTCACGGTTTCAATCGCGCGTTGCGTCGGCTGCCAGATGCATTCGGTGATCCCCTCATCGTGCTGCGGTATCGCCTCACCGGCAACGCACTCGACGAGAAAGAAGTGGCAGAACTTGTGGACGAGCTTTCCGCGATCGCGAAAATACCAGTCGATCGTCGGAAGCTGCGCAACCATCATCAGGTCCGACAGTCCGGTTTCTTCCTGTACCTCGCGAAGCGCTGCCTCGAGCGGCGTCTCGCCGCCCTCGATGTGACCCTTCGGAAGTCCCCAGTTGTCGTACGGATCACGGATCAGCAGGAAATGGGGTTCGTCCTCGCCGCGCCGGAAGACAACTCCGCCCGAGCTCGTCTCGATACGCGCCCGGCGGGACTGGCGTCCGCGACGCGGATTGCGCGGCGCCTGGGATTCGTCAGGCATTGCTTCCCGCATACGACATGCTGCGCACACTCTCCGCGATCTGAACCGCGTTGGTCGCTGCTCCCTTCCGCAGGTTGTCGGCGACGATCCACAGATGCAGCACATTCGGCATGTCGTGGTCCACTCGCAGGTGGCCGACCTGCACGTCATCCGTACCCGCGACATCGCGCGGCATCGGGTCGCGCGCTGCATCGAGCAGCACGAGTCCCGGCATCGCCTGGAGCGCCGCGCGTGCTTCTTCGAGCGTGAGTGCCGACTCGAGCTCGACCGTGGCTGAGATCGAGTGGCCCTTTTCAACCGGCACGCGCACGCAGGTCGCTGACACGGCAAGATCGGGGAGGTCGAGGATGCGACGCGTCTCAGCACGCACCTTCTGCTCTTCCTCGTTCCAGCCATCCTCACCGCGCGGACCGATCCACGGGATGACGTTGCCGGCAATCGTCGAAACGAACGGCGAGTCGTCAGCCTTCTCGCCTTTGAGCTCCGCCTGAAGGGCTGCGATGCCGGTCTGTCCCGCACCCGAAACGGACTGGAACGTGGTTGCGATCACACGCCGCAGCGGCCGCGCGCGATGCAGTGCCGCGAGCGCGACGACGAGTTGGATGGTGGCGCAGTTGGGATTGGCGATGATGCCGAGCTCGCGGTCCGCTGCAGCCGCGGCGTTTACTTCAGGCACGACAAGAGGCACGCGCGGATCCATGCGCCAGGCGGATGAGTTGTCGATGACAACAGCACCTGCGGCAGCCGCAACTGGCGCCCATTCACGGCTGCGCGCTGCGCCGGCCGAGAAGAGTGCGATGTCGCAGCCATCGAACGCGCGTGCATCCACTGCGCGGACCGTCATCTCGCGGCCGCGCCAGGACAGCCGTGAGCCCGCGGAGCGCGCGGAAGCGAGCGCCACGATCTCGTCGGCCGGAAACGACCTCTCGTCCAGAACGTCCAGCATCGTGCGGCCGACTGCGCCGGTCGCACCCAGTATCGCAACCCTCATGTAGATCCCTTACCCAGATCGAAAGCTGCGTGCAGTGATTGCAAGGTCTGATCCTCTTTGCCGGCATCGACGAGGAAAGAGATCGAAACGGATGACGTTCCGATGCCGTGAACGTCGACTCCCGCCGCGAGCAGCGCCTCGAGCGCACGTGCGTAGACGCCGGGCATGCCGGTCATTCCGCTGCCCACCAGGGTGACCTTCGTCAGACCCGTTTTGCTGTCGACGCTCTCCCCTCCCATCTCTTTCGACAGCCGCTCGCAGATCTCGGTCGCCTGCGGCAGGTCCGCCTCGTGGATTGTGACCTGCACCTCTCGGCGGCCGTCCGGCCGGTCGGCGGGCGTGAGCGTGTCGACCGACACGGTTGCGGCGGCGAGGGCCGACATGATCTTCGTCATCGCCTCCATGGACGGCGGCAGCCCGCGCACGGTCACCTTCGCCTGCCCTGCTGCGCTCGCCAGTCCGGTCAACACCAGACCTTCCATAGGGGCCATAGTACGCGTCCTCCGGAGGATGAGCGTGCCGTGCTCGTCGTTGCGGAACGACGAGAGCACGCGGATCGGTACGTTGTATCGCGCCCCGATCTCGACAGCGCGCGGATGCATCACCTGCGCGCCCGAGGACGCGAGCTCGACCATGTCGTCGTAATCGACTTCCCGCAGCACGCGGGCGTCTGGGACGCGCCGGGGGTCGGCGGTGAATATGCCTTCGACGTCGGTGAAGATGTCGCAGCGTTCGGCGTCGAGCACCGCCGCGAGCGCGACCGCTGTCGTGTCCGAGCCGCCGCGCCCGAGAGTCGTCACTTCCTTCGACCGGCTGATCCCCTGGAAGCCCGCGACGATCACGATCCGCTGATGCGCGATCTCTTCGCGGATGCGGTCCGCGCGCACTTCGAGGATGCGCGCACCCATGTGCGTGTTGTCCGTGATGATCGCAGCCTGCGAGCCGGTCAGGCTGATGGCTTCCGAACCACAGTCGCGGATCGCCATCGCGAGCAGCGCCATCGCAATGCGCTCGCCCGATGTGAGCAGCATGTCCATCTCACGCGGATGACTGCGCCGCGCGTCCGGCGTTACCTGTGCCGCGAGGGTAACGAGCTCGTCGGTGGTGTGGCCCATCGCCGATACCACAACAACGACATCGTGGCCATGGCCCTTCGCGTCGCAGACGCGGCGCGCAACCGCGCGAATGCGTTCCGGCGACCCGACCGATGTGCCGCCGAACTTCTGCACCACCAGGGTCATGCTAGAAGATCGTGAGGTTGATGTACTTGCGCGGATTCCTGCGCAGGTCTCGCAGCAGGGCCTGTACCTCGAGGTTCGTGTCCACGAGGTTTGTGTAGAGAGTCGTATCGCGCAGCAGCTTGCCGAGTGTACCCTCTCCTCGTTCCACAGCCGCCGCGATCTGGCCGACACGTCGGAACGTGCTGTCTGCAACAACGGCGGTCGCGCGCAGGTCACGGCTTGCTGCAACCAGGATCGCAGCGAGCGAATCCGTGCGCGACGATGTGCGCTCCACGTTCTGCACGATGTTCGTCAGCTTGCCATTGCCGATGGCCGTCTCGATCTCGGCGAATGCGCGCTGCATGGTAGCGGCCGCCTGACCTGCCGACTCGGATGTGCGCGCCAGGTTCGCCGCGACTTCATCGAGCGCCACCTGCTGCTTGCCGACGAGACCGGTGAGCTGCGCGCTGACGTCCTGGATATTCTCGATCGCGAGACGGATGTTGTTCGCGGTCTCGTCTGTGAACGCGACCTCGAAGCGGCTGCTGATCGACTGCAGGTTGGTTGCGATCTCGGCTGCAACCTGCGTCAGGCGCGACATGTCGGGCAGCGAGTAGCCCGGCAGCACACTCGGATCGAGTGATTCCGTGAAGTCGTAGCCGCGCAGGTTCGAGCGCGACACGACTTCAGCCTGCCAGTCCCCGAACATCGATTCCGGCGCGAGCAGCACGCCGTTGTCTTCCGGCAGCTTCACGTCACCCTGCACGCTCATCGTGACGATGACGGCTCCGCCCGATGGCTCTAGCTCGATGGATTCGACACGACCGATCGGCACGCCGCGATACTTCACGGTACTGCCCTCGAGCAGCTGGCCAACCTCGCGGAAGCGAGCCTTCAAGGTGACTTCTTCGGTGCCGAGCTTCAGCCCCTTCAGCCAGATGGTGCCGAACACGATCATGATGATCGCGACGATGATCGTCGAGCCGACCATCACTTCATTGCGTCTCGTCATGCCGCCGCCTCCTGCGCCAGCTCGGGCAGGCCCTCGATGAAGCCATGGACCACCGGATCCTCCGATCTCTGAATCTCTTCGGGCGTGCCAATGAAGCGGATGCCGCCCTGGTACAGCATCGCGATGCGGTCGGCAACGCGATACGCGCTCTTCATGTCATGCGTCACGACGACGCTCGTGACGCCGAGCTCCCGCGACATCTTCAGGATCAGCCCATCGATCACCGCGGTGGTGACCGGATCGAGCCCTGTCGTTGGTTCGTCGTAGAGCACGTACTTCGGGCGCGTCGCAATGGCACGTGCGAGACCAACGCGCTTGCGCTGACCGCCAGACAGCTGTGCGGGCAGGCGATCCTCGAAACCGTTCATCTCGACCAGCCGCAACGACTCGATGACGCGCTCCGCAAGCTCCGCCTCCGGCATCCGGATCCGGCGCAAACCCATTGCGACGTTGTCGAACACGTTCATCGAATCGAAGAGTGCTGCGAACTGGAAGACGTACCCGACGCGACGTCGCATGTCATACAGCTCGTCGCGTTCAAGCTGCGATACGTCCTGCCCATCGACATGCACGACGCCGCGGTCGGGCACCAGAAGCCGTACAATGCTCTTGAGAAGCACCGACTTGCCGGCGCCGGAATAGCCGATGACCGCGAGCGTCTCGCCATCGCGGGCCGACAGCGTCACGCCATCGAGAATGACGCGCGAGCCGAACGCCTTGTGCACGTCCTGCATCTCGATGCTCACAGCAGCACGATCGCCCAGAAGGCGTCCAGCACCAGGATCAGCATGCTGCTCACCACTACCGCCTGTGTCGTCGAGCGACCGACCGCAGCTGCACCGCCGGTGGTGTTGAAGCCGTAGAAGCAGCCGATCGACGTCACCGCGAGGCCGAACGACGCAGCCTTGATCAACGAGTACTGAATGTCGAATGGCCGGAAGAACAGGCGCAGCCCGCGAATGAATTCCGGCGTCGACATCTCGAGCAGGTTGATCGCCGTAATCCAGCCGCCGACGACGCCGATCGCGTTCGCAAACGCAACGCAGATCGGGAACATCAGCAGGCCCGCAATCACGCGCGGCACGACGAGGTAGGCGAACGGATCGTAACCGAGCGTCTCGAGCGCATCGATCTGTTCGGTGACGCGCATGCTGCCGATCTCGGCGGCAATGTTGGCGCCCACGCGGCCGGCCAGTGCGAGGCCGGTCAGCACGGGACCGAGCTCGAGGATTATCGTCTTGCCCACCAGCACGCCGACGAAGTAGAGCGGTACGGCGCCTGTGAAGGTGTAGGAGGCCTGAAGGGCCATGACGATGCCGGTGAAGGCGGCAATGAAGAGCGCGATCGGCAGGGACTCGACGCCGAGCTTCGCCATGTGGAAGACCACCAGCTGGCCCCACGTGCGGGCGTCGCGCGTCGCGCGAGCTGCGCCGGTCATGAAGGAGCCGAAGCGCCCGAATCCAGCCGCCGTGTCCAGGGCGGAACGGCCGACCCAGGCGATGGGGGAGGTCCAGGCGTTCATGGACGCAAGTTATCCTTCATTGGTGGGATGTCCAGTTGATGCGGGAACGTCCCCGGCCCGGCCTTTGCAACGGAGGCAGACAGCTAAGGAATTCGAACGATGTCCAGCGCCGTGGTCGGGGGCGCTTCCGCCAGCGCGGCGGCATGCTCGTAGAAGCGCAGCAACCCACGCCGCATGGGCTCGTCCAGGTCGAATCGCAGGGAAGACCAGTAGTCGAGAAGCCGGGCAGCTGAAAGCCCGAATGCAGGCGCGGACTCCGCAGCAATGCGTTCGGCGTTTGCATTGAAATATGTGCGGGACTCGGCGAGCAGCGAGACGAGACGCGCGACAGTGGCGTCGTCGACGTCGCGGCGGACCTGCCAGACTGCGAATGCAAAGGGCAGCCCGGTCCAGTCGTACCATTCGGAGCCCAGGTCGTACACGCTGCAGTCCGCGCGCGGTTGCCTGCGCAGGGCCGCATCACCAATGCGAAGCACGGCCAGCGCGCCGCTCTCCACAGGATCGGCAGGATCGCCCTGCTCGAACCATTCGTAGCGCGGGCTGATGCCGAGACGCTGTTCGAGCAATGCACGCAGCAGCACGACAGAAGTAGCGGACGCCGTCGGAATCCCGACCACGGACTTGTCGAGTTGCTGGAGTGGAACCGTGGATTCGAGGAGAATGCTCTGCACGGGTCCCGCAGAGCCGATCGCATGATCAGGCAGTATGCGGTAATCGGCAGCGTGACGTGCATATTCGATGCTGGAGCACGGCGCGGCATCGATTTCACCCGCGGCGAGCGCCGCATTCAGGCGGGACGGTACGTCGCGTACCAGGACAACATCAGCCGGCGCTGCATCCAGCAGCAGTGCATGCACCGGCACGCAATTGCTGTAGTTTATGTGACCGAGTCGAATCATCGCGCGAAGATAGCATGACGAGAGAGAAAGGACAGGGAAAGCGGATACTCGCGGGCGGATTGATCATCGTCGGCCTCGTCACGCTCCTCATCGCGACGTTTGTCATCAATAAAGTCCTCCTCGCGTTCGATCATCGCTACAAGATCGTCGCGGTGATGCCCGATGCTCCATTCCTGACCAACGGCTCCAAGGTATGGATCGGTGGCAAGGAAGTCGGGAGCGTGAGCGAAATCGGGTTCATGCCGCAGAATGCCGACAAGGTCTCCCGCATCTCGATGCGTCTCGACCTGCCCCGCGATGTCGCCGAGCAGGTGCGCTCCGACAGTCACGTACGGATCACGACCGCGCGCCTGGTCGGCGAGCGCGTCGTTGACATCGTGCCTGGCACCCCTGCTGGCCGGATGCTGCTGGAAGGTGACACGCTCGTGCAGAAGGTCCTCATTACGCCCGCCCAGATCATGGCGAGGGCTGCTGTCGTCAAGGCGCAGCTCGATACGGCGCTCGTCGATGTGCGTGCCATCATGCCCCTGGTGCGAACACGCATGGGCCAGACGCAGCGCGCCTTTGCTTCCCTCGATGTTGCGATGGCCGATGGGAAGAAGATCGCCGCGGATGCCCGCTCGGGCCCTGCCCTCGCGCTCATGAACGACCCTGCCTTCGCCGCTTCCGTCCAGCGCGTGCAGGGTCACGTCGCCGAGCTGCCGACGCTCTTCGCCTCCATGAAGGCGCAGAGCGGCGCGCCCGCCGAGACACGTGCCGCGCTCGCGAGACTACAGCTGCGCGCCGATACGCTCCGCTCTCAGCTCGCCACCATCAGCGCGATGCTCGCTACACCGAACGGCACTGCATATCGCTTTCAGAACGACAGCGCGCTCTTCCGCGCTCTGCGCGCGGCCCGCACTGATCTCGATTCGCTCATCGCCGAGACGAAGCGCAAACCGCTTCGGTTCATATTCTGAGTGTGATCCCGGGCTGGACCTGAGCCGCTTCCACGATTTCGCGCCGTAAAGACAGCCGGGAGAGGGCTGGCCTTGCGCCCCGGTTTCAGCGCCGCTTCGGCTGCGGACCGTCGATGGAAAACTGCAGGCCCTCTCCACCACCCGTCGCTACTGTCTCGATGATGATGCGACGAACGATTCCCTGAGGATCGTCCAGCTCGATCTCGAACTCGACGCGCTGCTCCTTCGACTCGACGCGCGTCCGAATTTTATGACCTGGTGACTGCTCTGCCTTTGCGGCGTTCTTGAAAAGCGTCTTCGTCGACTGACGCCCACTTTCCAGCGTTCTCGTGACCTTGATCAGACGCAGCCAGTCAGGTTGATAGCTGACCTCGTACGTCTCGCCTCGCTGATCCGAGCCCTTCGCGACGCGGTTGTGTCGCGCCATGCCGCCTCCTGCCTGGGGATCCTGCCCGATGGGGACAGCTATATTCCCTGCGACCGGGCGTTACTGTCAAGCCGCGCTGTCTGTAACGACGCACGTGGGCGACAACACCTGTTCAGCCCGCGTCCGTCCCCGCTGCGGTGCCTGTCGAGTACGATCCTTGCAACCCTGTGCCTTCGCTCTTGACCGTCCTATTCGACAGTGATACACTGGATCGCATAATCCGCGATAAGAACCTCCCGCAGTATGGAGGCGCGAGCCACGCGCCGACTTTTCCCGGTCGCATACGGCATAGGTCTCAGAATCCAGAGCCTGAATCGCTCACCTGTCGTCCAATAACACGCTCAACCGGAGTGATCCGTGGACATCGCTGAACTGAAGAGTAAATCCGTCGAAGAGTTGCACACGTTGGCGGAAGAGCTCAACATCACAAATTATTCAGGTCTCCGAAAGCAGGACCTGATTTTCAGAATTGAACAGAATCTGCTCGATAGCGACGTCGTCCTCCGTGGGGAAGGCGTACTCGAGATACTTCCTGAAGGATACGGCTTCCTGCGCTCGCAGGACTGGAATTACCTGTACGGCCCCGATGACATTTATGTGAGCCCATCGCAGATCAAGCGATTTGATCTCCGCACCGGCGATACCGTCATGGGTCAGGTACGTCCGCCGAAGGAAGGCGAGCGGTACCTGGCGCTGCTGAAGGTCGAGCAGGTCAACTCGGACGATCCTGATCGCGCGAAGCATCGCATTGCATTCGACAACCTGCGACCGCGTTATCCGGAATCCCGCCTGAAGCTGGAGAACAGCACGGGCAACCTTTCCATGCGTCTGATGGACCTGATGACGCCGATCGGCAAGGGCCAGCGCGGCCTGATCGTGTCTCCGCCGAAGGCCGGTAAGACAATGCTGATGCAACAGATGGCAAACAGCATCATCGAAAATCATCCAGAAGTACACCTCATCGTGCTGCTCATTGACGAGCGTCCCGAAGAGGTGACGGACATGGAAGAGAACGTGCGGGCGGAAGTGATTTCGTCCACCTTCGACGAGCCTGCAGACCGCCACACGCAAGTTGCGGAAATGGTGATCGAGAAGGCGAAGCGCCTGACCGAGCACGGCCGCGATGTCGTGATCCTGCTCGACTCGATCACGCGACTCGCACGTGCCTACAACGTCACGGTTCCGCACTCCGGCAAGATCCTGTCGGGCGGTGTGGACGCACATGCGCTGCACAAGCCGAAGCGCTTCTTCGGCGCCGCGCGCAACATCGACAATGGCGGCTCACTCACGATCGTCGCGACTGCCCTGATCGAGACGGGCTCACGCATGGACGAAGTGATCTTCGAAGAGTTCAAGGGTACGGGCAACATGGAAGTGGTGCTCGACCGCCACATCGCCGACAAGCGCGTCTTCCCTGCGATCGACATCAACCGCTCCGGCACACGCAAGGAAGAGCTGTTGATGGATGAAGTCGAGCTCAACCGCGTTTACCTGCTGCGTAACTTCCTCGCCGACATGCCGCCCGCAGAAGCGCTCGAGTTCCTGCTCGATCGCATGCGCCGCACGAAGACGAACAAGGAATTCCTCGACAGCATGGCGCGCGGGTAACCGTTCGTCGCTGGTCCTTCCGGCGCCCGGTACGCTCGATTGCGCGTATCGGGCGTTTTGTTTGCCTCGGCGGCTACCGTATTTCAACGGCATGTCGCACTCACAGATTGCGGAAAGTCTCGAACAGCCGCTCGGTGCTGTGAAGACACGCGTGCGCGATGGTATTGCGAAGCTGCGGATAATGCTCGAGCCGGATGTGAACGCCTGACGGCGCTTTTCAGCTGCGGCTCCTCCGTCAGGCTCCATGCGGGTCCAGCGAAAATTTTCCGTTTACGAGCAGGTCGATTGTTGCGCGCTGCGCGTCGCTCAGTGCGACCGGCTGCAGCAGCGGAAGCACGGCGGCGGCGGCATCGGCTGGAACGAACAGCACGAGCTGGTCCGGTCGCACCGGCGGGTCGAAGTCGGTCGAGCGTCCGGTCGCATCGACGGCAACAAGTCCGCCAGCTGACGTCAGGCCGCCGAGAAACCGGCCATAGTCGAGCCACGTCGCGAGTGGATCGGTACCGGAGGCCAGCGCCGGAAGCACGACCGACTCGTAGTGCGAGACGGCACGGCGGAATGCGTCGGGATGCGAGTCCTTGAGCGCACGCAGCCGGTCACGGTACGGGCCCCGCGGGTCGGCCAGGGCATGCATCCGTGCAGCATTCTCGAGGAGTGTTTCGGCGCGGGCTCTCAGCTCTGGATCCATGTCGCAGAATGACGGGTGGCTGCCGGGGTGTCAACGGCTTTCCCGCTGTGTGAGGCGCGGTTACCTTCCCCGGTCCAGAATGCGAGGAGTGATATGCCAGCACACGTGAATGCGAAACGGGCACCCGGCATGCCGGAAACCGATGAGCTCGAGCTGTCGTGGGAGTTCTTCGGTGAACTCTGCCGCGTGCTTGCGGTCAAGGTCGCAACCAGCGGCTATTTTCCCGACATGGTCATCGGCATCGCCAAGGCTGGCGTGATTCCCGGCGCCGTGGTCTCGTCGATCCTGCGTTGTGAGTTCTATTCGTTGAAGATCAGTCGCGACGCGGGTGGTGAGCGCGTACTCGAGCGGCCCAAGATCCTCTCCGCCGCCCCAAAGGAAGCGGCCGGTAAACGTGTACTCGTTGTCGATGAGCTCACGACATCCGGCGACACGCTTCGACTTGCACTCAACACGCTTCGCCAGGTAGCACCCGCGGAAGTCCGCACCGCAACCAGCCTCATCAAGGTTGGCGGGTACAAGCCTGACTACTACGCGCTCGAGACGGCTTCACTCGTAGTATTTCCATGGGACCGTCACGTTCTCAATGCAGCTGGCGAGATCGTAACGAATCCGATGTATCAAGGGATTCTGTGACACGATTTTTTTCGATGTTGTTCATCGCCGCCCTCTGTGCGTGCGGCTCACCCGATGCAGGAAACGGCGGCGTAGCAGAGGACGGCAACAGTGTTGCATCGGCTGGTGACACTGCGGCGGGAGCCGCTGGAAGTACTCCGACTGTTGTCGCGACGTCACGGCCCAGATCGTTGCAGGACACAATCTCCGTCGAAGGTGAGCCGGTAGTCGAGACCTGGGCGCTCGTCGAGCCCGACGAAAAGCTGAATTTTCCGTTCACCACCTACAGTCCGCCGCGTGTCGTGACGTCATTCGATTCCGACGCTGCAGGCTCGAGCGTGCGCTTCACGGCCGCCTTTGGCGGAACAACGAATCCTGATGCGTACATGGAGGTGCGGCTCCTCGTTTCCAAGTCGCGACCGCTCCGCGCAGAAAATGTGCTGAGCAGGTTTCCGGAAATGCGCACCTCCGGCGACCACGAGTTCCGCGTTCAGCCGCCACCACCGTTCGCGGATACCAACTACTCTTTCCGTTACACGAACAGGAGCGGCGTGCCAATTGTCGGCTCCGTAGCTCTCGGAAAGCACAATGGGCGTTACTTCTACGTGCTCGAGCATTTTCCAGCGGAATACGGCGATGGCATGGGTCCCAGGCTCGCGAGGATCATCGAGCACTGGCGCTGGGAAGACACTGGCAGACCGCTCATCACTGCAGCCGCAACACAACCGGATCGGAAATAAATGGAATTCATCAAGACAGTGATCGACCTGTTTCTTAATCTCGATGCGCATCTCATCCAGCTCATCGCGGACCATCAGACAGGTGTATACGCGATCCTGTTC
>Ga0163150_10005700_pt1 | contig 15746 bp, 17 predicted proteins | sample OliLakLV19P2IB_FD_148628 | JGI IMG/M metagenome (GOLD analysis project Ga0163150, IMG submission 148628) | Freshwater microbial mat bacterial communities from Lake Vanda, McMurdo Dry Valleys, Antarctica - Oligotrophic Lake LV.19.P2.IB | ecosystem: Environmental > Aquatic > Freshwater > Lake >...
ACGCCCGGGGCAGCGCCGTGGCCGTGCTGAACAGCCCCGCGACAAAGCCAATATCCCGAGGCCCGGTAGTGGATCGCCGCGATACTCGCCACGGATATCCACGGCGAGTTCGTGGCGCACGAATTCCCCGGTGGCCACTTCTACCTAAGTAGGGCCATAATTCACTACACTGACCAGACGTGATATGCTGGCGTGCGAATGCACCCGCCCGGTCTAATCTCGATCAGTTTCCTGGTCTGCGAAAAGATTCTGCAGGAAGAAGGGGGCGTTCTTAGCGCCATCAGGATCGTCGACGTTTTTACCATCCTCCCGATCCCCAACGTGTTGATTCAAGACCGAGCCATAGACGTGGCGCTACTCGTGGCAGGCAATTGCGAGCGCGACACGAACCGCGCCATCATCGATTTTCAACAGATCATGCCAAATGGAGAGACCCAAATGCTAGGCTCCCCTTTGGCAGTGACGATAGTCACCTCACCAGAACACCCAGCATCACCAGCAGGGTTCCAGGCGCGCATAAACTTGATGCTGTCGGCGAAATATATAGGCTGCAATTGGATCGTACTGTCGTATAACGGACAGGAAGTGGCCCGGGCCGCACTCACGCTTTCTTTAGCTGAAAACTCTGGACGATGAATGAAGACCCTGAAGTCGCCCACTGTGGGCCGATCCGAATCGCGTCTACCCAGCGGGCGAGCACGGCATAGCCCTGCGCAGGCGCAACAGGGCGGATGGCTGCTGCTAGTTCAAGGCGCAGCGATTCTTCTGAGCGGTGTCCACACGAGAACTCAGCAAAGGGAGACATCAGCGCGCTCGCCAGCCTATTCGCTTCTCCGTCATTGGGAGACCGCGAGCGGATATAGTGATACGCGCCCGCAAACGACACGCGAAAGGCGTCGGTGTCAATCTCATCCGCGAGATAAGCGCGTACGGAATCACGCACATAATCAACGATCTGGCTCATGCTGACACCTCCTGCTGACTTCATTATCCCCCGAAAGGTCGGCAAGCGCGAATTATATCGCATCTTCAATGATCCAGGTTTTCGCAACGACATCATTGCACGAACGAATCAGCGGGTCGACGTATCAGAAGGACTCGCTTCCGCAGAGTGTAATCAAGAACCAGGGACCATGAGCCACGTGTACGACTGGATGCAATACAGCGAGACAGAAAACAGAATGCACCTTCTCGCAACCGTGCATTGCTTCAAAAAACTCAACGGGGAACTTGGAGCAAGCGGAGATTTTGATCCCATCGTGTTGGTGTTTGATGGCCAGATACTCACCGATCCATAGATCGCACCGACCGTGCCATCATGAACGTATCAAGCCCCAGACGGAGATGATCGAAGGGCCGGAAGCGCTCGACCGATTCAGGAGCGCACTGAAAGCCGTGCTGACGGTGCCGGAGTCAGCGCTACCGCCGAGCCCATTCAAGAAGTCCCGTCCGAAAACAGAAGCGCGAAAAACTAAGCCATCCACTGGTGAATCGCCGAAGGCGGGGGCGTGTCGTAGTGCAATCGGCGACTCCATGCAATTATATTATGCATTCGTAGTGCGTAATTGCATACAGAGGTCCCCTGCGTCTCCACTACATGCCCGAGCGCTGGAACCCGTGCTCCAAAAAGCCGCGGGCGAACTTCCCGCGTTGTCCTCACCCGGTCCCCGCCAGTCGGGCAAAACGACGCTGCTTAAGCACGTTTTTGGGGACAAGTGCGGGCATTTTGGGATCTCGAACGGAGCATCTCAACCGTAGTTCGCAGCCAGCCAGCGAAAAACGAATTGTGGGTTGCCGCGGGAGCTGGTTATAATCGGGGAAAATGTCCAGGAAAGCCCTACTCGACGCCGCTTTGGGTTTAAGCACGGTTGGGGGAGCCGTGTTTGCCGTTGGCGCTTCGAGGGACCCGGTCTCTAAGGTCGTTACCCTTCCCGATTCAGTATTCGGCGCCTTGATGGTCGTAGGCGGCGTCCTCGTGGCTGTTGGCGCCACAGCGTTCATGTTGTCATTCCTGATCGACCGAATTGATATACGAATACCGCATTACGTTGATCACGATTCAAAGTATCTCTGCACCCACGCCCGCCTTGGCGATCTTCCCTGCCTTTTCGCCTGGTACACACGATATTTTGGGGATGACGTGCCGGATATCGAGGTGATGCGCGCGTGGGTGGCGAAGTGCGGCTCAGCCTTTACTATTGTGCAAAGAGTGGTCGAAGACTCTGGCCTGCCAACACGCCACGAACTGGTCGGGTCGTTCAAGCTCTTGCCCCTCACGGCTAAAGGCGGCTAAAGGTGTCCGCGCAATTCCTCGGCCAGGCGGCCGGGTCGACTTTTAGACCCGAGCACATTTCTGGCGGTCGGTCCCGGCCGGCTGCGTATTACGTCGGTGATGTCTTTGCGACGACGTAATACGCAAGGGGGGTCGTTATGGCCCAACTCAACGCGGCGATTTCGCCTGTGGGTCGAGGTGCGGTGACCGTCTATGCGAGACCACTTACAAAGGACGGCCTTCGTGTCATGACGAAGCACGGATTTGTGCAGGTCTCGGACTCGAGGTCGGCCCCACAGATCGGTCGAGCCTGCAAGTTGCACATTGGAAGCGAAGGCGAGAGTGTTGTGCGTCCCAGGGCGAAGCGCCACCGACTCGCACCGGCGGCACCGGTAAGCGACAAACTGGATGATTGACGCTGGCTGGCGCACCTCGAACGGAACGGAAGTCGACCTCGTTGTGGTCAGCGAAGGTAAGCTCATTCCCGTCGAAGTGAAATTGTCAGCCACACCCCGACCCGCCATGGCAAAATCCATTCGGACCCTGCAGCAGGAACTGGGCGAAACGGTCGGCCCTGGCTTCGTCGTTCATCCAGGCGACGTACGGCTGCCTCTGGCCCCGAACGTCATCGCATTACCATTTACGCAGCTTTGAATCAAACTACAGCGGCATCCGCCTGCCGACCATCGGCACCGACCGCTGGCTCTGCCTAGGCAGTTGCCCCGAGCCTTCCCCGATCAAAGGGCCGCCGCGCCGCGAGCCTCCGGGAATATCCAGCTCACTTTCGTCGAAAGTCAGCGGCCGGTCGAGCACCATTTCCAGCGTTGTGCCCTTCGCCAGAACCGTATCCGGACCACGCGTCAGCAACACCGTGGCCAAACCGGCAGCCGCACCGATTCCCACGCCCATGCCCGCTCGTCCCGCCAGCCCGCCGCTGCTCGCACCCACCGACGCACCCGCGGCAGCCACTTCGCCGATTCGCTGCGCATCCCCCTTGTTGCCATCGCTCTTGATCTTGCCTTCGGTCTTGTCCAGCTCTTCCGTGGCGCGCCCGATAGTTTCGTCCACCTCAATCTCGCCGCTCAGTTGTTTGTCGAATGATTGCTGATGGAGCGCGAACCGGATACGGTACGCCATGTGCCACGCTGACTTCTGGCTGATACCGATGTCTCGGCTGATCTCATAGCTGCTGATGCCGTTCTTACAATTAACAACCAGCCACAGCGCGGTAAACCACTTGTCCAGCCCGATAGGTGAGTCCTCGAAAATGGTACCCACTTTCAGCGAGAATTTCGCCTTCTCATGCTTGCCATAGCACTTGTAGAGGCGTGCATTCTCCAGATAGGTGACGTTCGCGGAGCCGCAACGCGGGCATACAACCTTGCCATCCACCCACCGCGATTCAATCATGAAATTCTGGCAGTTATCGGGGTTCGAGAAGTAAACAATTGCTTCTTGAAGGGTGCGTGCCGATTCCATAAAACAGTATTGCCTTACTTCGTGTGGTCAGTCAAGTTACTTATCGCCCTAAGTAGCGCCGAGTCCCAGTTCCTCGTCACCCTCCGGAACCACCTCGCGCCGAGGCTCCGGTAGCTTCTTCACAAACGTCGCCCACGCCCAGGGCAGCGCCGTGGCCGTGCTGAACAGCCCCGCGACAAAGCCAATATCCCGAGGCCCGTAGTGGATCGCCGCGATACTCGCCACCGACATGGAAACCATCATCGTGGCGTTGTTCATCGCTTCCGCCGTGCTGAACACGCGACCCCGCATCGAATCCGGTGTGTGCGTCAGCAGCATGGTTCGGTTCTGCACATTGTTGGCGCCCATCGCCATCCGCGACAGCGCAATAAAGCAGATCCCGCCCAGCAGCCCCGTCTGGCTGAACGCGATGTACGACAGCCCGTGGATCAGGAAGTTGATCCAGACCGCGTGCAGATACTGGTGGTAATTCAGCCGTCGGCCCAGCTGGTGCCCGATCACGCCGCCCAGCACCAGGCCCACGCCCGCGAATCCCCAGATCAGTCCGATGCCCTCAGCCCCGCGGTTGTACACCGCCTTGCCGAACAGCGTGAACAGGATCTGCGCCGCACCGCCGCCCGTCGACCACCCCACGCCCGCCAGCAGGATCGCCAAAATCAGCGGAGTCCGACGGATGTAGGAAAGGCTCTCCGCGAAATCGCCAAAGAACCGGCCACGCTGCGAAGCATGCGCCTCAATCTCTGACCGCTCCGCGTAAAACCCGCGCGGACTCTGCAGTTTCCAGACAGCAAACGCGCTAAAAACGAAGCTCAGGCTGTTCGCCACAAACGCCCACTCGTACCCGAACTGCGCTGTACTCAGCCCCCCGAGCATCGTGCCGAACGTCAGCGTGAGCCACCCTGTAGTCTGCGTGACAGCGTTTGCCGTGTGCAGTTCCTCAGGCGCAGTGATTCGAGGCAGCACCGCGGACCGTCCGCTGCTGAAGAACGGCGAGGCGAACACCAGCAGCGCGCTCAGCAAATACAACATCCAGTCCTGCCGGTGAGTCAGCACCAAAACGAACAGCAGCGCCACCACCGCCCGCACCACGTCGCTCCAGAACATGATCTTGCGACGGTCCATGCGGTCCAGCAACACGCCCGCGACAGGAGCCGCCAGAATCGGTGGCAGTGTGCGCGAGATCATAATCCCGCCCACAACCGCGCCCGATCCCGTAAGGTCGTACGCCAGACTCAGAACCGCAATGGTGTTGAAGTGGTCCCCGATCTCGCTCACAACCTGACCGCTCCACAGATAGCGGTAATTCCGGTTGCGCCGGACAAGGGACCAGAAAGACGTCACGACGCCGATTGCTTCTTGCTGAAGTACCGGTCCAGAAAGTGCGTGTTCAGATTGCCAGCCACAAACTCCGGATCGGCCAAAATGCGCTGGTGCAGCGGAATGCTGGTGTGGATGCCTTCCACCACGAACATGTTGAGTGCCCGCCGCATGCGCGCAATCGCCTCATCGCGAGTCTCACCGTACACAATCAGCTTCGCCACCAGCGAGTCGTAATACGGAGGAATGATCGCGTCCGTATAAGCCGCCGTGTCCACCCGGACGCCGATCCCACCAGGCAGGTTCAACCCTGTGATCTTGCCCGGCGAAGGCACGAACGTCTCCGGATGCTCGGCGTTAATGCGGCACTCGATCGCGTGCCCGCGGAACTGAACCGGGCCGCCGATAATCTCGGGCAGGGAAGCCCCCATCGAGATCAGAATCTGCGACTTCACAATGTCGATCCCGGTGATCGCTTCGGTAACCGGATGCTCCACCTGCACACGGGCATTCACTTCGATGAAGTGGAGCGCCCCGGTGTCATCCATCAGGAACTCGACTGTCCCCGCGTTGGTATAGCCGACCGCCTTCATCGCCACAGCCAGCCGGTCCATCAGTTGCCTGCGCAGCTCCGGAGTCAACGCCGGCGACGGCGCTTCTTCAACCAACTTCTGATGCCGCCGCTGAATCGAGCACTCGCGCTCACCCAGAATCTCGACGTTGCCATGCTGATCGGCCAGAACCTGGAACTCGATATGCCGCGGCGCCATGATGAACTTCTCTATGTACACCTCGGCGCAGGAGAACGCCGCGCCCGCCTCGTGCTGCGCCTGCAGCAGATTCGCGTCAAGCTCGGTTTCATCGTGGACCACGCGCATGCCGCGCCCGCCACCACCCGCCACAGCCTTGATGATGACCGGATACCCGATCTCGGCGGCGATCCCGTGAGCCTCTCCCGCCGTCCGGACGATCCCTTCCGATCCCGGCAGGATGGGAATACCAGCCTTCTTCATCAGCGCGCGAGCGCGCTGCTTCAGACCCATGTCGCGGATCACCTCCGGCGTCGGTCCAATGAACGTGATGCCCGACTGCTCGCAAACTTCGGCGAACTCGGCATTCTCGCTCAGGAACCCGTACCCCGGGTGGATCGCGTCGACGTTGGTGATCTCTGCCGCGCTGATCACGGAAGCAATGTCCAGATAGCTGCGCGAACTCCGCGCCGGACCAATGCAAACCGCTTCGTCGGCGAACCGAACATGGAGACCGTTCCGGTCGGCCTCTGAGTACACCGCCACGGTGCGAATGCCAAGGTCGCGGCACGCGCAAATCACCCGCAGTGCGATCTCACCGCGATTGGCGATAAGGATCTTGCTGAACATCGGGCTATGCCGGCTGAATCGCAAACAGCGATTCGCCATATTCTACCGGCTTGCCGTTGTCCACCAGTCGGCTGAGAATCACGCCAGAGATTTCAGATTCGATCTCGTTCATCAGCTTCATCGATTCGATAATGCACAATACCTGACCCGCCGACACCCGGTCCCCAATCTTCACAAAGGGAGCCGAGCCCGCTGACGCCGATTCATAGAACGTGCCCACAATCGGCGACTTCACATACGCGGAGGTCTCGTTAGGAACCGCAGCCCCAGTCGCGGGCGCGAATCCCTGGCCCGCCGGCGCACCGGCCGAAAACGGCGTGCCCGGCGCCGCCGCGACTGTCATCTGCGCGGGCGGCATGATAATTTCCTGCGACACAGGAGCCGCGTTGGATCGGCGAATGCGAACTCGGTTGTCTCCACGCGCCACCTCCAACTCGGCGATGCCGCTTTCGTTCACAACCTGGATCAGCTCTTTGATTTCTTCAATGGTCATAATGACTGAGGTTCAGACGACCACTAATTCCTTCGGCGTAGGAGTCAGGATCTCACATCCGTGGTCTGTGACAAGCACAGTGTCTTCAATGCGAACTCCACCGAAACCTTCCACATACGCGCCCGGTTCAATGGTGATTGCCATGCCCGCTTGTAAACGGGTCTTGTCGTTACGGCCGAGCCGCGGCATCTCATGAATTTCGAGACCCAGCCCATGCCCTGTCGAGTGTACGAATTGCTTCAAAAGCCCGTGCCGCTCCAGAACTTTTCGCGCCACCCGGTCCACCTGTCCAGCCGTGATCCCCGGCTTCACGGCATCAATCGCCGCAAGCTGCGATTCGAGAACGGCTCGATACAACTTCTTCGCTTTCGTGCCTGGCGTTCCGAGATGCACTACGCGGGTCATATCACTGCAGTAGCCCAACTGTAATGCGCCGATGTCTATTAATAATAACCGACCAGTCCCCACCGGCTCCGACGTAGGTTGCGCATGCGGCAGCGCCGACCGCGCTCCAGCCGCCACAATCGATGCAAAAGCCACGCCCGACGCTCCATAGCGCCTCTGCCAGTACTCGATTTCCGCCGCAATGTCGTTCTCGCTCGACGTCGGCTTAATCCGTGTCAGAGCCTTTGCATACGCCTTCGAGTTCGTCCGCACCGAAGCGCGAATTGCCTCGATCTCCTCCGGCGATTTCAACATCCGAAGCTGCTCCACAAGCGGCGGCAGAGCGGTAAACGTGAGCTTCTTCGTGTCTTTCTCCAGCAGCGCCAGCGTCTCCACCGACATGCGCCCAGGCTCAATCCCAAGCCGGCGTATCTGCCGCCGCCCGATCGCCCCGATCACGCCCGGCAGCAGCGACCGCTTTACGATCCGGACTCTGCAGTCGCTTTCTTCACCCGCCTGGACCGTATAGCGAGGGTCCGTGAACAGCGTCGCCGAATCGCGCGTGATCAGCAGTTGCGCGTTGCTTCCGGTGAATCCGGCCAGATAGCGGATGTTGGGGAGGCCCGAGATCAGCGCGGCCTCGATCTTGTGGGTGTCGAACTGCGTAACAAGGCGCGCCCGGCGTTCTCTAAGTTGGCTCATTGACAGCGGTATTCAGCGTAACAAAACGAACCCACTAGATTTCGCAACTCGTCAGGCCACTGCTGCGTAACAGATGGATATGCGCTCTTTGCTCCTTCTCCTGTGCGCCCTGCTGTGCCCCGGCCAGAACCCCCCGACCTTCCGTGGCGGCGTCGCCGTCGTGCGCGTCGACGTGCAGGTGCTCAGCGGCAATACGCCCGTCGCCGGGCTTCAGCAGTCGGATTTCGTGCTCAAAGAAGGTGGCGTCGATCAGCCCGTCCGCTACTTCGGCCATGAGGACCAGCCCATCGACCTCGTCCTGCTCCTCGACGTCAGCACCAGCATGAGCCCCCATATCTCCCGTGTGGTCGAGCAGGCACACACCGCGCTCGGCGTCCTCCGCCCTGGCGACCGCGTCGGTATCATGGTCTTCGACCGCGAGGCGCGCCTCCGCCTGCCACTCGAAGCTTCCGTCGAGAAGGTCCGCCAGGCACTCGACGAGACGCTGCATCGGGAGCACTTCCGCGGCGGCACCGACATCCACTTCGGCCTGTACGAAGCGGCAAAGTACCTGCGCAGGGAGGCACGCCCCGAAGCCCGCCGCGCCACCATCATCCTGACCGACGATCTCACCGAGCGGGCGCGCAAGGACACCTTAGTCCTGCGCGGCTTCCATCAGGCCGAAGCCGTGCTGTGCGCGCTGGTCGTTGAGGAGAAGAAAAAGAAGAGAGGTCACGGCAACACACAGGTGGGTGGAGTCGAGGAGCTTTCCGGCCTCACCGGAGGCGATTCGTTCCGTTCCACCGACGCCGCTCCGTGGCTGCGAACCACGCTCGAGCGCCTCCGCCGCCGCTACCAGCTCGGCTTCCACCTGCCCGAGGGCCTGATCCCCGGCTCCGCCCGCGGCGTCTCCGTCGAACTCACACCCGAGGCGCAGCGAGCCTGGCCCAAAGTCCGTCTCCAGTCCCGTCAGACCTACATCGTGCCCGACCCACCCGCGGCCCGGCCCCTGTCCGAGTAGCCCAATGGCAGGCACACCGTCGGCATCTGTCACATCAGACCCAGCGAGCCCCAGTCCAGGTCGTCCAGATCGGCATAGCGCCACTCGGCAAACCGGCCAAAACTGACGATGCCCTTTTCCCGCAGGGACCGCAACAGTCCTTCTTTCAACGGTTCATCGGAGACGCCGAGCGGATAACAACCCGGCATCTCGATCACTCGTTCCACCACCGGAGCCGTTTTCAGCCGCAGCAAAGTCGCAACCCGATTTGCCGTAAGGCTCACGTCCGCTTTCCAGTGCGCGTGTGCCACCTGCACCACCAACACCCGTGGCAGCGGCGTGAACACCCGATATACGGCAGAGCCGCTGTCACAGTCGTAGACTACAAGATTCGGCTCTGCTTCTTCCTCTGACGTCATCAACACAAACTGCGCGCCGCCAGCCTCGCTCCGCAGCTCCGTTTCCATTCCCGCCAACCCCAAAAATGACCAAAGTGGAATCGTGCTGATCAAATGGCGATAACGGATCTCAACCGTCCCGGCGGTCACCAGGGACTCGTCCGGCGCAACCCGGCACACCGCCTGATCTACGGCTGGGCCGATTTCCGCATTCCTCAGGAAAACGTAATATGGCGACAGTCCGTCGTAATATCCCGCTTTCTGCCGCGCTGCGGATTTAGCCGGATAATGCCGCGACACCTTCCGGCGCACTTCGGGCATTTCCCGAACGTAGATGGCAGCTCCAAGGTGCTTTTCCGCCAGAATCGTGGCCCGTGTCGGGTCATCATAAAACCCCCGCAGAAACTCGGCATGCGATCCTCGCCCAGGACACCGCTCCGGTTCACGGGCGATTGTCTCCCAATAATGCGCCCTGAGAACGCTCGGTGCGTCCAGCGCCCCGGCCAGAAGATCGGTAAACAACGTCGAATCCAGCCACGGAAAAATCGGTGTCGGCGTAACAGACTGGCCGCCCGCCTGCACCGGAGTCAGCATTCCGAATTTCCGGGGCGAGACAATCAGAGTGTCCGCACCCTTCTGCCTCAGGAGAGCGGCGCACAACAGCGCAGCCGGGCCGCCGCCGCAGATGCAGTAATCCGTATGGAAAGCTTCCGCGAGTAGATTCACGGAATCAGCAGCAGTTTGCCCGATGTCCTCCGGCTCGCCAAATCCTCGTGCGCCCGACCCGCCTGCTCCAGCGGGTACTCGCCGTCGATCTTCAGGCGCAGTTTCCCCGAAGCAACCCAGCCCAGCACGTCGCCAGCCCGCCACTTCAGCTCTTCCGGCGTGCCGATATAGTCGCCCAGCTTCGGCCGCGTGAGGTACAAGGAGCCCTTCTGGTTCAATACCAGCGGAGCGATCGGGTCCACCGCGCCGCTCGCGTTGCCGAAACTCACCATCATGCCGCGCTGACGCAGGCAGTTGAGACTCTTCTCCCATGTCGACTTGCCGACCGAGTCGTACACCACATCGACACCCCGGCCATCCGTCAGCCGCCGCGTCTCGGCTTCGAAATCCTTCTCGTCATACAGGATCGCCTCGTCGGCGCCGATCAGGCACGCCTCCCGAGCCTTTTCCGCTGTCCCCGCCGTCCCAATCACCTGTGCGCCCAGCATTTTCGCCATCTGCACAATCAGACGGCCAGTCCCACCCGCTGCCGCGTGGACCAGGCAAATGTCGCCCGGCTTCAGCGGATACGTGCTGTGCGTCAGATAATGCGCGGTCATGCCCTGCAGCATTACCGCCGCGGCCTTCTTCAGGTCGAGACCCGCGGGCACCGGAATCAGAACGTCGGCCGGAACCACCTGGTACTCGGCATACCCCCCCGGAGGCCCGGCGAAGGTCACACGATCCCCAGGCTTGACGCGTTCCACCTCAGGCCCGACAGCCTCGACCGTACCCGCGGCCTCACCGCCTGGAGTGAACGGGAGCGGCAGCTTGTACAGCCCGGTGCGATGGTAAATGTCGATAAAGTTTACGCCGGCCGCGGCAATGCGAATCAGTGCCTGGCCAGCTTTCGGTTCAGGTACGGGAATTTCATCCAGCGTCAGCTTTTCAGGACCGCCGGGCTCGTGGACTCGGATGGCGCGCATCGTCCTTCAGCGTAACCTGGCGGATCGCCTGACGTGGAAAGAATCGGGGAATCGTCTGCTGCGGACGACTCCCCGGCAAAGGTTACTGCAGTTGGAGAGAAAACTCGCGGAGCAAATCGCTGTTAGCGCCAGCGTAAAGCCTTACCCAGTACTGACCGGGTGCCATTCGTTTATCCACAATCGCTTCCCACCGGCCGTCTTTCTGGACGGCATTGCCGCTCCAGACCGCCTGACCGGTGCTGTCAGCCATTTCCGCCCGAAACTGGCTGGCTGGCCCTAACCCCGTGGCGTCGAGCCCCGTCGTGTCGAGCCGAAGCACAAGATTTCTGTTTGCCGGAGCCGAAATGGCCGCGCCGGCGCTGCGATATGCCGAGAGTTCCGCAAATGCGGGCGACATCGGTGTTTCACTCAGTCGCGGAACAAAAAAAATAAGCAGGACCACCGCCGACGCGCCCGCCAGAAGCGGACCCGGCATCGTGAGTCTGGACCAGAAAGGTACCGCCGCCGTAACTTCCTGCGGCGCGGGTGTTGCATTCCGAAGAGCGACCAGGAGCTCAGTCTCCTGTTCGTACCGTTGATAACAATCGTCGCACTCGAACAGATGCTCGTTGATTCGGGCTGCCTCAGAAGCGGCTGCGCGTCCCAACACATACTCTTCGAGCGATTCACTGGACAGGTGAAAATGGTTTTGAATCGTCTCCATACGAACCTGAGAACGCTTTCGGGGGTTGCCTTCTGCGAGTCTCAGTCCTTTAGTGTCGGAGCCGGTCGAAAGTTCTCACAAAAATATTTCGAGGTTTTGACGGCCCCTGTTGTCGCGTACCTTCCAGCCGCCGCCGGCCCAGTTCCCCGAACCGCGTTTTGGCCCTCGATTTCAACAAACGAAACTGGGTATCGGTAAGCTCCATCTCGGAGCAGATCTTCTCCTGCGGTTCTTCCCGCAGATAAAACCGCGTCAGAATCTCTCGGTCCCGCGGTGACATCGCCCGCAGAATCCGCCACATCAGCTGATTCTGCTCCTCGCCTATCGCGCTCTCTTCCGGCGTCGACTGGCGGTCAGCCACTATCGTCGACCCGTCCAGACTCTGTTCTTCCTTGCGTTCCTGAACGACCTGGCCAATATGCGCGGCTACCTGCCGACGCACAATGGTTCGAATGAAACCCATCAGACGCTCCGGCTCGCGGACCTCTCCACGCTGGATCGCCTGCACGACAATTAAAAACACGTCGTGCACCTTATCGTCCAGTTCCTGCTGCCCGAGCCGACGGAACAAGTAAAACCGGACGCCCCGTTCGAACAGGAAATAGAGTTGTTCCATTCCTGCCGCGTCGCCGCAGCGAACGCTGTTGACGAGGCTCGCCCAGTCCACTACGGTCTCTTGTGCGGCACCGTCCTGAAAAGCGTCGCCGTTTTCGCCGTATTCCATTGACTGTAGGTCTCTCGGCATTAATAACACAGTTCTACTCCTTACCTACAACGAAGAAGGCTGCCCAGTAAGATGGACTTGACTGCCAGCCTCTTCGCCTGCCCGACTGATTTTGTGCAAACTGCAGCGCCCGTGCCACTTCCAGTGCTCCGGTGCGCCCACCCTGCCTGCTCAATTCCGAGTACATATCCGCCAGTAACTGCCCGTCGTCGTCCCGTATGGGCCAGTAACTGGCCACCACCGATTGCGCGCCTGCAATCAGCCACGCGCGCGACAGACCAAACAAACCCAAACCCTGACGAGCCTGCCCCGTGCCCGAACTACAGCCGCTCAGCGTTACCAGGCCCAGCGGGTAATGCCACTTCGTAATCTCCAGCGGACTCAGATAGTCCGGTTCACCATCGGCCCAGCGTCCCAGCGCAATCATCACCTGATCGGGAGCCAGCGGATGCGAAACTACGTGCATGCCCAGGTGCAGGACTGCGGGACTTCGTGTGATTTGCCGCATAAGGGCCTCCCGTCCTGTTTCAACACCCGTCAGCAACGCGGGCGACTGGTCCACCGTCCACGCGGCTGCGCATTTCCTTAACTCCCTGGCAGACCCCGGCAGCCTCGGCAACTGAGGCTCAGTTGTCTCGGAACTGCCCTGAATCTTACTGCTTTCGAACCGCGAGTCCGCCCTGTTGTACACCGGATCCGCCTGACCTGCGAAATGCTTCGACAGCACCGACCGCGCCGGAGCATCGCTCATGGACGGTGCCGCGGGGATCACCCGCAGCGAATGCATCCCGCCCAGCCGAGCCCCCTCAACCCCGGAAGGATCCGGCAGCGAAGCAAAAGGCAAATCATACAAAGGTGCGTCCAGAGATAGAATCCAGTCTCGCTTCGACCGGACCCGCCCACTCAACGCCGCCAGAAGATCGTCCGCCACAACCCGTCCCTGCTCCTCGGCCTCTGGCAGGCCTGTCTCCATGGACACCCGATATTGCGTCACATGCTCAGCCAGCAACGCCGCTCCTGGCAGCCTGTGAACTTCAAAGGAGTTCCGCGTAACGCCCCACACAAAAGAACTGGAAGGCGTCACCATGAAGCTGAGCAGAACCTCAGTCTCCCTCAGTTTTCTCTGTACACCCTGTAGTGTTTTACTGGAGCCTTCGCTCTCAAAAATCTGGGGAGAATTCTTTTCCTCGCGTAAACCAAGTTCCAGTTCCAGGTTGGCAAGCTCCATTCTGAGTGAGGCAAGTTGCTTTTCAGCTGCGTTATCGGTTGCTGACAGCGACGTCGCCAGCGCCCTCCGGAATTCGGCTATTTTTAGCAGGTACTCAGGCGGAAGGTTCGCTGGTACCGAGCTGCTGGCCTGAAACAGGGAGCTCCGACTCGCGCTGGCCAGGCCGAACATCCTCGCAGCCAGCCGTTCATCCTTTGTCCGTTCGTACTCACCCATGGCGAACGCGACATACTCCGCGAAAATGCCATGCAGTCCCTCCTCAATCGAGGTTCGAAAGGACTCCGCGGGCAGCGTCTGTATACGCGATTCCACGGCATACCGGACCGTACTTTCGTAGTAAGCGACCGCCGCGGCACGGTCTCCCGCGGCCGCCGAGGTACGGGCCAGTTCCCGATCGATGGAATGAAGAGGCACGCCTCCCGGTTCGCCGGAGCGCCGGCGCGCCTCAAGCAGCAGTCGCAGAGACTCGTCGTTGCGGCCCTGTAGCCGGCGAAGAATCCCAAGATAGGTATACGTTGTCTGGAGCTGCCGGCGTCCGATGACCCATCGAAGCCGGAACGCTTCCGTCAGAGCCACCTCCGCATTCTCCAGATCCCCCTGCTGCACGTAGGCCAGACCAAGCTGATTCCACACAAGCGCCAGAGCGCCGTCATCGGATCCCATGCCCGCGGTCAGGATCGCAGCCCGGTACAGTCGCACTGCCTTCGGGAAGTCAAAGTCGCGGGCGACGCTCGCCAGTTGCGTGAGGGCTGTGGGATTGTTGACGCGAAGCACCACAGTCTCCGCCCGGTCGACCGCCTGTCGCGCAGCCTCGGGGTTGTTCATCCGGCGAAAGACCGAGATTCGCCCCACTGAGGCCTTCATAAGGATGTCGTCGTAGTGAAATTGCTCCGCCAGCCGGATCGCCTCATGAAAGGAGTGGAGCGCCTCTGCATTGCGCCACAGCAGACCCTCGCAATTTCCGGCTCCTGTGAGAAAGACAGCCCGATAGTATGCCGCCCTTTCCGGCGTCCCTTGCTGACCTTGTCGATACAGCCGTAGCGCTGTCGGAATATCTCCGCCGGAATAAGCCTTCGTAGCCTGGGTGAGAATCTTCTGAAGTCCAGGGTTCAGTTCTGGCGAAGGCTTCTGAAGAATCGAGGGCCCGCTGTCACCTCCCAGAAAGAGCGATAACAGCAGGACCGCTGTGGCAGACGTCGAGCGGATGGATTCCCTCCCCATAACAGAAAATACCTGGATTTATTGAGGCTCTACACAAGCATAACGAAACACGCAAGTTAGTGTCATTACCCGAAAAGGGTTGAAAATCAACCGCTTATGTGGGGGTTATGGAACGGTTTGTACCGTATACCGGCAAACACCTTAGTGTCCGCCGGTATTTCCGGTTATTTGCCTTTTTTCAGGCATCCGCGAATGCGGATTCGGGCGAGGTTTGAGTACGCCTGTGCGCGTACTTACTACTTAGAACCACAGGGCGAAGGGCGGGATAAAGATAGGCTCTTCCAGCATCGCTAGCGGGCTCCGGTAGAAAGTCGCCAGCAAAAGAAAAGGGCCGGTCACACCCGAGTTGGGTGAACCGGCCCTCAACTTCTGCCAGCTTCTCGAAGCGACTGTTTGTTTCGCGCTGCGCTTCGTCCTGCGCGATGCCTACAACTTACACCACGCACCTGCCGAATCCGAACAGCCCAAATCGCAACTTACTGATAAAAAACAATATAAAGCTCAAAAATAATTCAAACGTGCTCATGGGGACTCTGCGATTCGCCAGCCGCGGGAGATGAAACGAAACGGAGATCCCTGGTTTCATCAGCGAAGCATGAAGGTTATTTTGGGGGGTTGGTACCGTATACCGGCAAACACCTTAGTGTCTGCCGGTATTTCCGGTTATTTGCCTTTTTTCAGGCATCCGCGAATGCGGATTCGGGCGAGGTTTGAGTACGCCTGTGCGCGTACTTACTACTTAGAACCACAGGGCGAAGGGCGGGATAAAGATAGGC
>Ga0163150_10005702_pt1 | contig 15743 bp, 17 predicted proteins | sample OliLakLV19P2IB_FD_148628 | JGI IMG/M metagenome (GOLD analysis project Ga0163150, IMG submission 148628) | Freshwater microbial mat bacterial communities from Lake Vanda, McMurdo Dry Valleys, Antarctica - Oligotrophic Lake LV.19.P2.IB | ecosystem: Environmental > Aquatic > Freshwater > Lake >...
AACGGTTCGTCGGTTAAAATCACCGGAGCGGCCACAAAGAAGATCAAGAGAAACGGCGCCAGCGCTCCCCAGGGAATCCATCCCTTTGCGGGTTCCGGTGAGAACAGCGATGTTGATTTCATGGCGCTTCAGTGCGCCAACGAACTAGGCCGTTCTAGAACGATCGTGCGAACGTCGCACGCCCTTAACCCAAGCTTTCGGCGTTAACCCATAGGCCTGCTTGAACACACGTCCGAAATGGCTTTGGTCCGAAAAGCCGCAATCGTGGGCGATTTCGGCGATCGCTCCGCCGTCGCGCATCATGCGCCGCGCCAGGTCCAGCCGCCGCAAGATGAGGTATCTGTACGGACTGGTGCCGAACATGGCGCGAAAATCTCGCGACAATTGCCAGCGGCAATGGCCCGTTGCGCGCTCCAGTTCTTCAAGCGAAAATCCCCGGGAGAGATTGGCCTCTATGTAATCGCGCGTAGCGGCGGCCGCCTCACGCTTGGCCCGCTTAATGGCGACGGCGGCGCCCGCCGCCGCCTGCAACGCAAACGCTAAATCGTAGAGCGCGTCCTGGTACTCAAGTTTCGACAGCGGCCGCTCGTAGTCTCCCAGCAGAGCTGCGGCCGCTCTATGCAGGCGGGCGTCAATCGAAACGCCGCCTTCGACGAACGGCAACGCCCGACCGTTCAGCGCTTCTTGAATATCGGCTGGAGAGATGTAGGCCGCGCGATAGCGAAAGGCCTCATCATCGCCGGCACGACCGTCGTGTTGTTCGTCGGGGTGCAGGATGACGATCTGACCGGGGTAAGAAGCTCTTCCAGCGCCACGATAGGTGAAGCTTTGAATGCCGCCCAACGTGATGCCGATTGTATAGGTGTCGTGGCGGTGGGGAGCGTACGCCACACCGGTAAGGCAAGCTTCTATGCGGTGAATGTCGCCTGGGGCTTCGATAAACCAGTTTTCGCCAGGGTTAGCCAATTGGTCCTCGCCGCCACGTCCGCTGTTGAATCGGGCCACCACGCATCACCGGCGGAGGTGATGAGTCGATGCCTTATCAACGACGAAACCGATGCCCGAGTGCCGCCTACTGCTCGCAGATCTTTGCTCATGTTGATCGCGCAACTCCGGCTCGTAAATGAACAGATATTAGAGTCCGATCGATGCATCATCGCGAGTGCGCGCAGCACCGAAGTCGGCAGACGATTGATGGGAATTCCCGGCGTAGGTCCCGTGCTCGCCAGCGCGTTGGTCGGGACCATCGCTGATCCAACATCGTTTAGCTCAGGTCGCAATCTCGCGGCATGGATTGGCCTCGTGCTGCGTCAGAATTCTAGCGGAGGCAAAGAACGACTGAGTGGCATCACCCAAGCAAGGCGATCGCTACCTGCGACAATTGCTGGTCGTGGGCGCCGTTGCTGTGATCCGTCATGCGCAGCGCAATGGCTGCCCGTAGGCCATGGCTAATGCAATTGCTTGCGCGGCGCACCCCGAAGGTCGCCGCGGTCGCACTGGCGAACAAGAACGCGCGAATGGTGTGGGCGATCAAGCTTTGCTGCTCTGGCGCCTTGATGGGCACAAATCGCATGCTCGGCCGCGCCACCGCTTCGCAAATCGCTTCCGCGTCGGCTGCGTCGTTCTTTTTCCGCTTAACGTACGGCTTCACGTAGCTCGGCGGGATCAAACGCACGTCGTGACCCAACCGGCTCAACTCGCGGCCCCAATAGTGCGCCGAGCCGCACGCTTCGATGCCAATGAGGCACGGCGCAAGCTTCTCGAAGAACGCCAACATTCGAGATCTCGGCAGACGTTTACGAAATAGCACCGCGCCCGCCGCATCAACGCCGTGCAGCTGGAACACCGACTTTGCGATATCCAATCCGATCGTAACTACCTGGGTCATGGCTCTTCTCCGGTTTAAACCGGGACCTTACGCCGCCGGCTGGGTGGAGAGCCGTCCACAGCATCGATTGCAGACGCTGAGCTCTCAGCTGGCTTGAAGCATGTATTTCGTGGGCAGCGAACTGTCGTCTTCGGGCCAACGCACGCCATCACGTTGAATTCTGCGACTGGCCTACGCTCTCAATTACGGTCAGTGACTTTAGCGCACGCAGCAATGGCGCGATGTCGCCGTGTGTGGACGGCTCCCCGTTGGCAAGGGTTTTCTTTGAAGGTCTGCGATGTTTGGTCGGTGCGGCCGTGTGTTCGACCTGTTGATGCGGCACACGAACGCCGCTGGCCATAATGCCTTCCGCGAAGATGGGTCCCGACCGAAGACACGCGCTCGAAGCGCATCGGCGATATTGGGTTTTCCCGTCCCCCGGTTTCGACCGGCTGTCGCATTACTTCATGTCCGCCCTTCCCAATCTCTTTCGTCCGGCGTTGGCGCTGGACTGATCTCTACGCCGCGAGCGGCTCGCGATAGCGCTCGCCGCTGGTCATGATTGCCCACACCATTCGCGCGTTCTTGTTCGCCAGTGCGACCGCAGCGACCTTCGGGGTACGCCGCGCCAGCAATTGCACTAGCCATGGCCTACGGGCCCCGTTGCGTTGTGCGTGGCGGATCACAGCAACTGCGCCCACGACCAGTAATTGTCGAAGGTAGCGATCGCCTTGCTTGGTGATGCCACTCAGTCGTTCTTTGCCTCCGCTAGAATTCTGACGCGGCACGAGGCCAATCCATGCCGCGAGATTGCGACCGGAGCTAAACGATGTTGGATCAGCGATGGTCCCGACCAGCGCGCTAGCGAGCACGGGACCTACGCCGGGAATTTCCATCAATCGTCTGCCAACTTCGGTGCTGCGCGCACTCGCGATGATGCATCGATCGGACTCTAATATTTGTTCATTCACGAGCCGGAGTTGCGCGATCAACATGAGCAAAGATCCGCGAGCAGTAGGCGGCACCCGGGCATCGGTTGCGTCGTTGATAATGACGATGAGCATCTCAAGGCCGTTGCGCCCGACTGGCGCCACCAGGCCGAACTCCGACATTTGACCGCGAATGGCGTTCGACAGTTGCGTGCGCTGCCGCGTTAAAATCGATCGCGTTCGATGCGCCACCATCATGCTTTGCTGTTCAGGCGCTTTTATTGGCACAAACCGCATGCTCGGCCGCGTCACCGCTTCGCAAATCGCTTCCGCGTCGGCGGCATCGTTCTTTTGCCGCTTAACGTACGGCTTCACGTAGCTCGGCGGGATTAAGCGCACGTCGTGACCAAACCGGCTTAACTCTCGGCCCCAATAATGCGCAGAGCCGCACGCTTCGATGCCGATTAGGCAAGGCGCTTGCTTCTCGAAAAACGCCAGCATCCGAGATCTCGGCAGACGTTTGCGCAACAGCACCGCGCCCGCCGCATCAACGCCGTGAAGCTGGAACACCGATTTTGCGATATCCAATCCGATCGTAACTACCTGGGTCATGGCTCTTCTCCGGTTCAAACCGGGACCTTACGCCGCCGGCTGGGTGAAGAGCCGTCCACAGCATCGAGGACGGACATTGACCTCCGGCGCGAGCGGCTGCCCGACAGGAGCAAGCAACTAAGGCGGAGAAACTCTTTCGGCATCTGCGCCGCTGCTGGCGCCCAGCCTGAGATAGGTGATCTGCTGTGCGCGCTGGGCGCTCGGGTCTGGCGTAGTGAACAACACGCCGCTGTCGGGTGCGAAAAGGCCTTGCGGCGACGCCAGTAGCGGCTCGGAGAAGCCGTCGCCGCGATCGAAGGTCAGGCCGTCGGCCACGCTGCCCACGATCCTGAAGGGCGCGACGTCCGGAATGTCCGCAAATTGGTATTGGCCCATGTAGCGCGTCACTATATCCGGCGTGATGGCGACGCCCTCCTGCTCAGCCGATAGCATGGGATCAGGCCAATGATAGGCGTCGGCGATGGCGCGCAGGATTTCGCTCATCAGCGGTTTGGCGTTGTCGGAATTGGCCATCAACGCAGCGCCCTGACAAGTCTCGGGATAGGCGATCAGCATCGCGTTATATCCTTCGTTGGTGCCGTCGTGACCAAAGTGGCGCGCGCGTCCTTCACCGCCGACGACAAACCCCATGCTGCGTGGACCGATTTCCGCTTCCAGCATTTCAGTAGCGATGTGTGCTTCGACAATGCCGCCGGATTGGCTAGCGCGCATAACGGCTGCGGCGAACGCCGCCAAGTCGGGGGCCGTGCTCCAGAGCCCGGCCGCAGCAAGTTCTGGATAGAGATGCCATCCGCCTGGAATCATCTCGCCGTTCGCATTGTGGCCAAAAGCGACCATGGCGCCCGCGCGCGGCTGTTCGAAGCTGCTATTGTTCATGCCGATCGGCGCCAGGACGAGATCGTGCATGAGACCGGGAAAGGCTCGACCCGTCGTTTCCGTCATCAGCAGTTGGGCGACGAGATAACCGCCGCCGGAATATCGCCAGTCTGAACCCGGCGTGTACTCGACGAGCACTGGTTTGGGACGCGCGGGCGGCGCGCCGTCGAGCGTTTGTCTCAAGGTAGGAAGTTGAGCGCCAATTTCGTAACCGCCATAACCACGTGGGCCGAGTCCGGCGCTGTGGCTGAGTATGCCGCGCAGTGTTACCGGATGACCAACCAGCAAAGGACTATCCGGCAGCGCCCATCCGCGCAATTGCGTGCGCACGTCTGCATCGAGACTGAGATCGCCTTGCTCGACCAAACGCAGCGCCCCGAGAGCGGCGACCGGTTTGCTGATCGACGCCGCTTGAAACAGAGTGTCCGCTTGCACAAAAGCGCCATTGACGCGCGTAACGCCGAAACCTCGGGCATCGACCACTTCGCAATTGTCGATGATGGCGACGCTGAGCCCGGGCACTCTCCATCGCGCCATTCTGTCTGAGATCGCAAAGCGTTCCGCTGGAGCATTCCTCGCGACAATCGCGCGGCGCAGGCCATTCTCGAAAGTCGGCAGGCGCTGGCTCGCATTAACTTGTGCGGCGGCGGGCGCTGGGGCCAGCACGAGCGCGGCGCATAACACCAACTTTGCGATCTCAATTCGGTTCATGGCCAGTCCCTCGTGCATTCGCCCTCGAAGGCTTATGGCCTACTTAGACAAGATTGCGCGTGTGTGACGGCGCTGAAACAGGGATGAAATCTTTCCCGCCTCACATGCGCGTTTATCGATTTCATACCCGGCTCAAGCGCGGGCTCGAACTCCAATGGGTGTGAGCAATTGATGCCGTAGAAATCCAGGCGTGCATCTCCAGCTTCAGCGTCTGTCGTTTCAATCGCTTGCTTTAGCGTCGGCCCGGACTTCAGCCGGTGATCGCTGTTTAGCGTGAATGACACGTGCAGCGGCACGCCAATGCGCCGCGCCGCGCGTGCCACGCCTACCGCCTCCGGCACGTTGTTGAAAGTCATCGCGGTGGCGTAATCGACGCCGGCGCGCGAAAGCACTTCAAGTTGGAAGCTGTGACATTCTTCCGCTTCGTCGGCGCTGATCGTCTTGTTGAGTTGGTAAGCGTCGCCGCGAGGCCCGACCATGCCGCCGATCAATATCCGCGGAATTTGCCCCGCATACGGCGCCGCCACCTCGCGTAAAACGGCGATGCACTGCAGCAACGCATCCGCCAAACTTGCACGCGAGTAGCCGAGCTTTTGGCCCCAATCCGGGCTGGCGCGATAGTCGAACCCAGCCAGCATCGGCACGAAACCGTGCGCGGCGGCGGCGTCTAGCGCTCGCGCATACATGCCGCGCAAATCCGCCATCGCTTGAGGATTGTCCAGCAACGGATACATCGCGAACTCGGGCAGCTCGTGCCCGTGCTTGTACATGATCTCCGTCTCTTGCCCGCCTTCGGTAAGATAGAGAACGCCGTCTCGTTGATCTGGAAACCCCGCCATGGCCCCTCCGCACGATGAAATTTTGGGTCAAAACCAAGCCCAGTCAAGCAATGCCGCTCGGCGTCAGAATCGAGCCACCCTGCGCCCTCGCGTACAAGATCACGAATGGCTTAGCCGCTCAAATCCTGCCGCCGGCAATGCTGCGCGCGCTCAGGCACGCCATCGCCGAAGTCGGACGTCCGCCAGAGCCTACCCGCCGCTAGGTTTGTCCTCTGACGCCGGCTGAGGATACTCCGCGTTTTCGCTATCGACGCTCTCAGCCACATCTTGCGACGCGCTCTCCGGCGCCGAAACAGCTGGTGACTCAGGAAGCGGGCTAGCGGGTTCGGCCTGCGCAAGCGGCGGCGGTTCGATTGGTGCAGGAGCGGTCTCGGTAGGTGTTGGCGCCGCATCGGTCGTCGGCGCTGGCTCACCTTCGGCTGGCGCTGGCGTACCTGGCGCCGGCGGTGTCTCAGTTGGCGCTGGCGCATCTTCGCTTGGCGTCGGCGCGGGCGCAACTTCAACCGGTGGCGCAGCTAGCGTGGTTGGTTCGGGCGAAAGCGCGGTCACCGTCTGCGCCGGAGACGACGATGCCGCCAACGCTGGTTTCAACGCCTTCGCCGTCGTCGCAAAACCCGCCCAGGCGAACAATGCCGCGAGCACAATCAACACAGCGGAGGCGATCACACCCTGCTGCCCGTAATTTTGTGCGCCATCTTGCAAGGCGACGTCATAGGCAAAGCCGCCCGCCAACAACAACCACGCCAGTAGCAGCACCGGCCCTGCGCCGCGCACGCGCGCAAGCATCATGAGCGAGCCGATGACGCCAAAACTTACACTCGCCCCCCAAACTGCCTTGCGCCAAAGAGGAAAATCTTGAATCCACCCGAACGTGTCCGCGCCGTAGTGCTCAGCGTATGGCGGCCAGGCTGTAAGCACCGCCCACATGTCGAAAATTGCAAAACCCCAGAACGCCAGCGCCAGCAGCGCTAAGACGAAGAAAACGATACGCATGGCTGTCCCCTGTTTGCCCCGATCTCAGTCGAAGCAATCGACTAATCTAATTGGAAGGAGAGCTTTCGTTGGCGTCAGGCTGAACGGCCTCAGTCGTCGGCGCGTCTTCCGTGCGCTCTTCTTGAATGACACGAAAGTCCATGTGCCCGCCGTGTGACATGCCGAACGGTCGACCGCCGAACATCGGCGCGGTGACCACCGCAGCAATCGCCAGCACAACCAATAACAAGAGCCAAGCGCCAACAACGTTGCCCAGCAGTTTGACTAGGCCTTGGGCTTTCTGCGCAGCGTACAGCACAAAAAACGCCACGACCGCCAGTAGAGTGACGTGCAATAGCGCGCCCGCAATCATCATTGGATGCATGATCCGACCCCTCCGTCGCGGCGACAATGCACGCTGCCCCTCAACCGGCAAGACTAATCGCCCATCGCGCATCGCTGTGGTGGGAAGGGCCAGCTTGGTAGCGGCGTCATCTCCGAACGGCTCGATTCTTCCAGAAGACGGAGTTTGCCCATGACACAGCCTTCGTTGGTCCATGGCCAAGCTGGCGTATTCCAGAAGCCTTAGAAGTCGGAATCAGCGATTGCGCGGCGACCCCCCAGGCCTAATCGTCCGCGCCCCAATTGAACTGGTCGGTTCCCGGCAGATGATCGCCTCGCCTTACCTTGAAGTCCGCACCAACTCCCTGGCTTTCGCTTCGGCCAGGAGTTGGTCATCGAAGAAAGCGCCGAATTCGGGCGGGTAGTTGCGAACAATGAGCCATCCCTGAACCCAGGGCGGTTTAGGGAGGTCTATGGCCATGGTCTCTGTCCTAGATCGCGCCGTGGATGACCAGGCGCTGAGCCGCGAAACACAACCTAGCACCTAATCCGGTGGCGCAGGTCGAAGGCTGATCTCGTTCACGCACGATCTTAGTCCTCGACGATTGCTAAGACGCGCCATGCGAAATCACCACGCGCGCCGAACTGCCCACAGCGCCGAGCACGATCCGGGCTGCAGCCACACCCTCGAGTGCCTGCTCCTTAGACCTGTAGTCGCCAAAGAATCGGCCATCTAGCGTCATGCGCCAGATTCCGTGGTGAAGGTTGATCGCGAAAATGGAAACAGGTGCGGTCACTGCGGCGCCTCGCGCACGGAAAAACGAAACTGCACTTGTCCTGCGTCCTGGTCAGTGAGGGCGCCGTCCGCGAGAGCAAGGCGCCAAGCTTCATTGAGGTACCCCTGAGCGGGAGCCCTGTCGTTCTTGCCAGCGCGCACCAAACCGCGCCACAGGATCGCGCCGTCTCGGACAATGATGACTTCGCGTTCCATCTTGAGCGTCCATTCTGTAACTGCACCTTCATTGGGCTCACGCTCGCGAAAGCACCAAAAATGATGACTCCAACGCCGTCAGATCAGCGAGCCCACGAAACGAGGGCGGCCTCAAGATTGTTGCGGAGACCGCCCTTGTTCCTAGCCGCGGGCGCGCATGCGCGTTCTCGCGGCAGACACGATCAGCGCGCGGTCATCGCCCGCGCAGGCATGATCGTCTTCTATTCAACGCGCTTGAACCGCCTCGTCGTCAAGCGGCCAACACGCTTCGTCGCCTTACGTCCCTTGGTGCTTGGTCGCCGCGAACCTCTTTAGAAGCCCATTCCCCCACCCATGCCGCTCGCCGTACCGCCGTTGTCGGCTTTGTCGTGCTTCGGAGCCTCCGCGATCAAAGCTTCCGTAGTGATGATCAAACCTGCAACGCTCGCTGCGTCCTGCAGCGCTATGCGGACCACCTTTACGGGATCGATGATCCCAGCGGCGTACATATCGACAAATTCCTCAGTCTGGGCGTTGAAGCCGAAGCTCTCGTCTTTCGAATCCCGAATTTTTCCGACAACGATCGAACCCTCAACGCCGGCGTTTTCCGCGATTTGGCGGACGGGCGCCTCAAGCGCTTTCTTTACGATCGCAACGCCTAGGTTCTGGTCTTCATTGGCAAGCTTGAGGGAGAGCTTAAATCCCGCCCGCAGAAGCGCCACGCCGCCGCCGGGGACAATGCCTTCTTCCACCGCCGCACGGGTGGCGTTGAGCGCATCATCGACGCGATCCTTGCGCTCCTTCACTTCCACTTCGGTAGCGCCGCCGACTTTTATCAAGGCCACTCCGCCCGCAAGCTTGGCGAGACGTTCTTGGAGTTTTTCCTTGTCATAGTCGGAGGTCGTGTCTTCGATCTGGGTGCGTATTTGGCTGACGCGGGCTTGGATCGCAGCTTTGTCGCCGTGCCCATCGACAATCGTGGTGTCGTCCTTCTTGACGACTACGCGCTTGGCGTTGCCAAGCATCTCGATCGTAACATTCTCAAGCTTGACGCCGAGATCTTCGCTGATCAATTGGCCGCCCGTGAGGATCGCGATATCTTCGAGCATCGCTTTACGCCGATCCCCGAAGCCTGGCGCCTTCACCGCGGCAACTTTGAGTCCGCCACGCAGCTTGTTGACTACCAGCGTCGCGAGAACTTCGCCTTCGACGTCTTCGGCAACTATCAGCAGTGGGCGGCCGTTTTGAACGACAGCTTCCAGGAGCGGCAGCATCGCCTGTAGTGAGGAAACCTTCTTTTCGAGAAGCAAGATCAGCGGATCTTCGAGCTCCACCTCCATCTTGTCTGCATTCGTGATGAAATATGGTGAGAGATAGCCACGGTCGAATTGCATTCCTTCCACGACTTCCAATTCGGTGTCGAGAGTTTTGGCTTCTTCAACCGTGATGACGCCTTCATTGCCGACTTTGGCCATGGCTTCGGCGAGGAATTGACCAATCATCTTGTCGCCGTTGGCGGAGATCGTGCCGACCTGGGCGATTTCTTCCGAGCCCTTTACCTTCCGCGATTGGGATTTGAGATCCTCGACGATCGCAGTCACGGCCTTCTCAATGCCGCGGCGCAGATCCATCGGATTGCGGCCTGATGCGACAGCTTTCATACCTTCGCGAACAATGGCCTGGGCCAATACGGTGGCGGTTGTGGTGCCATCGCCAGCTTCGTCATGGGTCTTGGAGGCGACTGCACGAAGCAATTGGGCGCCCATGTTTTGGAACCGGTCTTCCAGTTCGATTTCCTTGGCGACGGTGACGCCATCCTTGGTGGTGCGCGGAGCGCCGTAGGACTTCGCGATCACAACATTGCGGCCTTTAGGACCGAGCGTGATCTTTACAGCGTTTGCCAGGATGTCGACGCCTTGCAGCATCCGTTCTCGGGCGTCAGCGCCGAAACTTACGACCTTCGCGGCCATGTCAGTCTTCCTTATTTCAGAGTGAGGTGCGCGAGAGGGGCCGCTTAAGCCGCCTTCTTCGCATCGGATGCTTTGCCTTCGACGACGCCCATGATGTCGGACTCCTTCATGATGAGGAGTTCCTCGCCATCGATGGTGACTTCTGTTCCCGACCATTTGCCGAACAGGATGCGGTCTCCGATCGCCACATCCATATCGATCCGTTTGCCCTCTTCATCACGGGCGCCGGGACCAATTGCGATGACTTCGCCCTCTTGGGGTTTTTCCTTCGCGGTGTCGGGGATGAGAATTCCGCCCTTGGACTTCTCTTCTTCTTTGACGCGGCGAACGACAACGCGATCGTGCAGCGGACGAAACTTCGCCACGTGGGACCTCCAGTTCTGTTCAAATGGTTTGCCGGCGCGCGATTAGCAATCGACAGCGCCTAATGCCAAAGCGTGTTGTAGGGACATTGCGGATACCGGTCAATGAAGCCGATCAATTCGTCTTGGCGCCTACGTCGCTATCTATGAGGCCTCTTTGCCCGTCAATTTCTCGCCGCCCAAGGCGGGCGGACTGGGAATACCAACAGGCGTACAAGAGAGCTTTCCCGTGCTAGGCTGCGTGGAGCACATTGCACCACGAAATAAATGGAAAGACTGCGGAACTTCTCTCTCGCTGGCGCGTTTAGCTCAGTTGCCGCTTGTTAGCGGGGGGAGACTTCGAGCTGCGACATGGCGGGACGAGGTCAAAAGTTGCGACGCCGGTCGTCGGAGCGGGAACAGCCTGTGGCAGTCATCTTGATCGTCGAAGACGAGGTCTTTATTCGCGACCTTGCAGAGTTAATCGTTGAAGAGGTCGGACACACTTCACTTTCGGCCAGCGACATGGACGAAGCGCTGGTGCTTCTACGCTCTCCTCAACGGATCGATGCGTTGTTTACCGACATACGCCTCAAAACGGCGGTCCTTGGCGGCTATGAGCTCGCTCAGCTCGCCATCAAACTCAGGCCGCAAGTGCGCGTTCTTTACGCGTCAGGAAATTCCACCACCGACAAGACCAAGGCTTTGTTTGTGAGAGGCGCGCGCTTCCTACAGAAGCCCTATTCACCAGAAGAGCTCAAAGGCGCTATTGAAGATTTGCTGGCGGCGCCTGACGACTTAGCGAGGCCGATACCATCACTATAAAGCAGGACGGCACGGAGACAGCGGAAGCACTCTCCGAGGCGACGGACAACGCGGCGCGCGCACAGGCCGAAGAAACCCTGCTCAAAGCGGGCGCCTTGCAAAGCGCCATTTTTAACAGCGCCAATTTTTCGAGCATCGCCACCGATTCCAAAGGCGTCATTCAGATTTTCAATGTCGGCGCTGAGCGCATGCTTGGCTATACGGCCGCTGAAGTGATGAATAAGATTACACCGGCCGATATTTCCGATCCGCTGGAATTGGTGGCGCGCGCGAAGGCGCTCAGCGTCGAACTTGAAACGCCGATCACACCGGGCTTCGAGGCCTTGGTATTCAAAGCCTCGCGCGGCATCGAAGACATTTACGAGCTGACCTATATCCGCAAAGATGGAAGCCGGTTCCCGGCAGTCGTGTCGGTCACCGCGCTGCGCGATGCGCAGAATGCCATCATCGGCTATCTGCTCATCGGCACCGACAACACCGCACGCAAGCAGGCGGAAGAAGCACTGCTCAAGGCGGGCGCCCTACAGAACGCCATTTTTAACAGCGCCAACTTTTCCAGCATCGCGACCGACGCCAAAGGTGTCATTCAGATATTCAATGTCGGCGCTGAGCGGATGCTCGGCTACACGGCCGCTGATGTGACGAACAAGATCACGCCGGCCGACATTTCCGATCCGCAAGAACTGGTTGCGCGCGCCAAGGCGCTGAGTGTCGAGCTCGGAACCACCATTACGCCAGGCTTTGAGGCGCTGGTCTTCAAAGCCTCGCGCGGGATCGAGGACATCTACGAGCTTACCTATATCCGCAAGGATGGGAGCCGCTTCCCAGCGGTCGTATCGGTCACTGCGTTGCGCGACGCCCAGGACATCATCATTGGCTTTCTGCTGATTGGCACCGAACTCAAGGCCGGAGCGTTGCAGAGCGCCATTTTTAACAGCGCCAATTTCTCAAGCATCGCGACCGATGCGAATGGCGTCATTCAGATATTCAATGTTGGCGCTGAGCGGATGCTTGGCTACGCAGCAGCCGAAGTGATGAACAAGATCACGCCGGCCGATATTTCCGATCCCGCAGAGCTGATCGCGCGCGCACAGGCATTGAGCGCAGAACTCGGAACTACCATCACGCCAGGCTTCGAGGCTCTGGTGTTCAAGGCGTCTCGCGGAATCGAAGACATCTACGAGCTGACCTATATCCGCAAGGACGGAAGTCGTTTCCCGGCCGTGGTGTCGGTCACGGCGCTGCGCGATGCGCAGAATGTCATCATCGGCTATCTTCTTATCGGCACCGACAATACTGCGCGCAAGCTTGTAGAAGCCGAGCAAAAGAAACTCGATCAGCGTCTGCGCGACCAGCAATTCTATACGCGCTCGCTGATCGAATCCAACATTGATGCGCTGATGACCACCGACCCGTCGGGTATCATCACCGACGTCAACAAGCAGATGGAAGCACTCACTGGCTGCACGCGTGACGAGCTGATCGGCGCGCCGTTTAAGGGCTACTTTACCGATCCCGCGCGGGCCGAAGCCGGGATCAAGCTGGTGCTGAGCGAAAAGAAAGTTACCGATTATGAACTGACCGCGCGCGCTCGCGACGGTACGAAAACCGTGGTCTCCTACAACGCGACGACCTTTTACGACCGGGACCGCACGCTCCAGGGCGTGTTCGCCGCCGCGCGCGATGTGACCGAGCGCAAGCGCGTGGAAATGGAGCTGAAGCAAGCCAAGGCCGCGGCCGAGAGCGCGAGCCGGACCAAATCGGATTTCCTGGCGAGCATGAGCCACGAAATCCGAACGCCGATGAATGCGATCATGGGCATCGCCGACCTGCTCGCGAAAACCTCGCTCACGCCCGAGCAGGAAAAGTACGTGCAGATCTTTCGCCGCGCAGGCGACAATCTGCTCAATCTCATCAACGACATTCTCGATCTCTCCAAGGTCGAAGCCTCGCAGCTCGAACTAGAGCGGACCGCCTTCTCGCTGAACGATGATCTGGAAAAGGTGCTGGAGATGGTCGGCGCCCGGGTCCAGGAAAAACAACTGGCGCTTATGTGTACTATCGCGCCGAACGTGCCCACGAGCCTGTTCGGCGATCCAACTAGGTTGCGCCAAGTCCTGCTCAATTTGATCGGCAACGCGGTCAAGTTTACGGAAGCCGGTACGGTTTCGCTCGATGTCACGCTCAACGAGGACGCCCCGACTCTGCTGCAATTCACCGTCTCGGATACCGGCATCGGCATTTCGGCGGAGAAACTAAGCCGGGTGTTCGAGCGCTTCACGCAGGCCGATTCATCCACCACCCGCAGGTTTGGCGGCTCGGGCCTTGGGCTCACCATTTCGAAGCGCCTAGTTGAGCTTATGGGCGGACGGATCTGGGTCGAAAGCGTTGTCGACAAGGGCAGCGTCTTTTCTTTCGCCGTCCCATTCGAGATTTGGACCGAAGATGCGCAACGCGCCATCGTAGCCACCGGCGCGGGCCCTGAATTGGAGATGACGGCGCTGCGCATTCTCCTGGTGGAAGATTCTTCCGACAATTGCCTCATCACCATCGCCTATCTGGACGAGACGCCCTACCGCATTGAAATTGCCGAGAACGGCGCCATCGCCTGCGATATGTTTGCGGCCGGGAGCTACGATCTTGTTCTAATGGATCGGCAGATGCCGATCATGGACGGCTTGACCGCAACACGGAAAATTCGCGCGTGGGAAAAAGCCCATGATCGGCCGCCCATCCCAATTGTCGCGCTAACCGCCTCCGCCTTAAAGGGAGACAGGGAAATGTGCCTAGCGGCGGGATGCACGTCTTTTCTAACGAAGCCGATCAAACAAGAAGTGCTGTTGCAAGCAATCAGGGAGCACGGCAGAATCCGCGCGCCGTCATCGACGCGCGATAGCGGGGACGCCGATGGGCCCCAACGTGTAAGTCAGAAAATCGCAGCCCGCGTCCCCGCGTATTTGCAAAATTGCAGGCAGAACGTCATCGCCATGACGGAGGCCCTGGACCGGGTCGATTTTGAAACCGTAACGATCCTCGGGCACAATATGAGGGGATCGGGCGGCGCGTATGGATTCCAGGCCATCACCGATATCTGCGCCGCCCTTGAGTTCGCGGCCGACAATTCCGACGACGCTGCGTCACGCAAGAGCGTAAGCGAATTGTCCAGTTATTTGGATCGCGTTGAGACTATCTCTTCCTAGAGGTCCGCCGAGCTTGGCGTGTCGTGATCTGCTTCCCATTTCCTGGATCGCTTAAAACACGCATGCCGGTTTGGTTGCAGAGCTCGCCGCACCGAACAGCACTCTGCGGCGATCGCGGCTTACCAGCCGCCGATCGGATTGCTGCTTGAGCGGAGATCGCGACACGCGCCGCGCTGTGCGCCAGGATCGGGTGAAGCCTCTGGCCGATGCGCTTCATCTACGGATGAGGCAATTGCAGGCCCGCGTCTCAGCTTTGGGATTTGCTCATCTTTTCACTGAGCGGCGGGCATAGACTAGCGCGCTGCGCCAGGCGCCTACCCGCCGAAGCCCAGAACTGTTCTTCAACTACAATCCTCGCACCTTGCAATTGGTCTCGGATTTGGAAGCCGTTTGCGCGATGTTGAGTTCTTGCCGATGTGGCGCCGGCGCGTGCCGTCAAAACGTCGGCCGCGAGTGACGAGTCACTGAAGACAGAACGGCAAACCACTGCCTTTGCGCCCGTCGCGGCCAAATACTCAATGGTCTAGCGAATGGGCGCCCTCCGATCCGAATTGCGAATGCCTCGTCATGGATTGCTACGCCCTCGCCTTTTCGCGCCAGCGTGCGCCTAAATTCTGGAGACGCGCGAATGAAAGAAGGCGTATCACTATCCATGGCTGACAAGCTGCAAACAATTGCCGAGCTCATCGAAGCTGCCCGCAGAGCGGCGATAGAGCCACGTGGCGTTGACCCAGCCCCTTCAAACGCGTCCAGCCTGAGAGTTAGGATGGACTGGATTTTGGAGGTGAGACATGCCCCGGAAGCGTTACACGCCCGAGGAAATCGTCGCGAAGCTGCGGCAAGTTGAAGTGATGACGGCGCAAGGCGGCTCGGTCGCGGACGCTGTGAAAAGCATCGGCGTGACGGAGGTGAGTTACTATCGCTGGCGTAGGGAGTTTGGCGGGCTGCGAACCGACCAGGTGAAACGGATCAAGGAATTGGAGATGGAGAATTTGCGGCTGCTGTGCGCGCCGGTGCAAAACTACATCACTGAAGCGGCGTCGTTTTGTCGTCCGCGGGCGGAGTAAAAATACCTCGCCATTAATCCTTTCGGCCGGTTTTGCGGTTCGAGAGGCCGGGGATGTACAAGGTGTTAAGCTACGAAGCCGTGCGCCGGGCCGTATTTGTCGAGGGTCTTTCGCGGCGTGAGGCGGCCAAAAGGTTCGGCAAGGATCCGCGGACGATTGGGAAGATGTGCGCGTTTTCGGCGCCGCCCGGCTATCGCCGCGCCAAGGCGCCAGTGCGGCCAA
>Ga0163150_10005704_pt1 | contig 15739 bp, 12 predicted proteins | sample OliLakLV19P2IB_FD_148628 | JGI IMG/M metagenome (GOLD analysis project Ga0163150, IMG submission 148628) | Freshwater microbial mat bacterial communities from Lake Vanda, McMurdo Dry Valleys, Antarctica - Oligotrophic Lake LV.19.P2.IB | ecosystem: Environmental > Aquatic > Freshwater > Lake >...
GCGACGAATAGCTGGCCGCTTCGTCGGTCGCCTGCCACAGAGTCTTTCCATCTGCCAGAGCCAGGGCCACGATGCCCGCGCCGCCGGCGCCCCCCACGTTCAAGAGCAGTTTGTCGCCCTCAAGCAGCGGGCTGCTGCCACAGCCAAAGTATCCGTCGGAGGCTTTGAAGTCTTCGAGGACATTGCGAAACCAAATCTTCTTGCCGCTATCGAAAGCCACGCATTGCAGTTCCCCGCCGGGGCCCAAGAGAAACACTTTGTTATCGTGGATGACCGGTACGCACCGGGGGCCATCGTCGGAAGAAATGGTGCTGGTGTACCGAGTAGGAAACGTGACTTTCCAGAGTGGCTTACTGGAGCTGGCCGCGAGGGCCTCGGCAACGAGATTGTTTTCGATGCGATGGAACAGGACGACTCGTCCTTGCGCAACAGCCACTCCGGCAAATCCGCGACCGACGTCGCGCTGCCACACGACGGGAGGACCATCGGCCGGCCACTTCTCCAGAAGCTGTTCACCATGAGCCTGCCCATCGCGGTTGGGTCCCAGAATCTGGGGCCATTCCCCGGCTCGAGCCTGGGCGGCCTGGAAGAAAGCGGAAATCGCCGCCAGGCATGCAAACAGGCGCGTTGCGAGCCGATGCTTTCGACCGAAACTGCTAACTGCGTACGATCGATGCATGCCGTTGTCCTTTGGAAGCCGAGAAGTCAGAATTATTACCCGTATGGTATAACGGGCAGGCTGGATTGCCACTACCTGGTTGTTCCGCCGCGGAGCGCGGCAAGTCGACCGAGTCAGCAAACTGCGATCAGGCTTTCGGAAACTAGCGGTTTCGGTCGGAAGGGGAAACGCCGGTTGTTGCGCCCCGAGGGACCGTGGACTGACGGTGGCGCCCTTGGCATTTAAAAGGTGAAAAACGCGTGTCCCGGTTTTTTAGGCTCTATGAGAAGAAACGCGGTCACCGGCGCACGGGGTCCAAGGCGTTCGGCAGTATTGGCGAAGCGCTGTTCTTCGGCACGTTCTTCACGGTGGGCTGTGTGGCCTTCGCAGTCATGTTCGCGATGTTCGTCTGGCCCGAGTGGCGCGCCAACCGGCAGTTCGCCCCCACGACGTGCGTGGTCCTGGCCAAGGAAGTTGCCCCGAAGCCTGCCTCGGAAAGCGAACCGGCCATGTATCGGCCGGAGATCCACATTCGCTTCAAAGTCGAGGATCGCGAGTTTGAAGACAATACCTACGATGTAACGCGAATGTACTCGGTCGACAAGAAAGCCGTTGAGGCCATCGTTGCGCAATTCGAAGTGGGCCAGCAATATCCCTGCTGGTACGACCCCATCAATCCCCATACCGCCGTACTGGTCCGCGGTTACAGTGGCTGGCTCTATCTGACGCTGCTCATTCCGATTTCATTCATGGCCATTGGCGGGGGTATTTTGGTCTACACGTTGTTGCATTGGAATGCCTCGGACGAGCGTCGGGCGCTGATGATTCAGCGTGCAGCCAAAGTGGACCTGTTTGACGTCGACGAGAGCGACCCGAATTTTCCCAACGTGCCGGCCGACGCCAATGTTACGAATAGCCCTGGTACGAACCTGGCTTTTCGTTTGCCCATTGCCACCACGACCGGCTGGACGTTGTTTGCTGCCGCTGCCGCTTGCTTGCTGTGGAACGGGATCGTCTCGATCTTTGTTGTGATGGCCGTGCGCAGCCATGCGCGAGGCGAGCCCGATTGGATGCTGACGTTATTCATCACTCCGTTCGCGCTGCTTGGCATCGCGATGATTGTCTATTTGGCCCGGCAAATCGTGATTACCACCGGCGTCGGGCCGACGCGACTGGAGATTTCGGCGCACCCGCTGGGACCTGGCGAGCGCTATGATGTCTTTCTGTCCCAAGCCGGCCGGCTGACGCTCAAATCATTGGAACTGTGGCTGGCATGCGATGAGAAAGCCAGCTTCCGGCAGGGCACCGACACGCGCACCGAAACGCGACGCGTCTATCAGGAGCGCTGCTTTTTTCGCGAGAGTTTTGAGGTGCAACAGGGATTGCCGTTCGAAAGTCGCTGTCAAATACGCGTGCCAGACACGGCGATGCACTCGTTTCATGCTAATCATAATGAGGTGAGTTGGAAGCTGATCGTCAAAGGAGACGTGGTGGGATGGCCCGAGTACGAGCGCGTGTTTCAAATCGTCGTCACCCCCAAGGCGAACGGCCACGCCCACTCATGATGCAGCCCGGCGTCAAACTCGAACTGGACGACGGCGCGCGGGCCTACCGGCCGGGCGAGGTGTTTGCCGGCCAGTTCCGCTTGGAAGACGTGCCGCCGCAAGACGTGCGCGCGATCGAGTTGTCGGTGCTGTGGCATACCGAAGGCAAGGGCGAAGAGGACATGTCGGTCCACCACTTCGATCGCGTCGAACCGCAGAATGGCGAGTCGGCTGACTTTCGACAGTCGCGACGCTTCAGCACGATATTACCTAACAGCCCGTTGAGTTATCACGGGCTGATCGTAAAGATCTGCTGGTGCGTGCGCGTGCGCGTGTTCATGACTCGCGGGAGAGAGCTTTCGCTGGAGGCTCCCTTTCAGTTGGGATGCGTGCCCGAGCCTGAACGATAGTGTCATCGAGATCCAGAATCATTGAGATGCATTCGTGAGTGAAATCAGCGGCCACGCAACTCGATCCAATCCTTTCTCGACGCGATACATTCGCCCTGGTGCCATTGGGTTTCTATTTCCGGCGGGCCAGAGCGCCGCGGACGTTGCCCGGCGGTTCGTTGAACTGGACAAACGGGCGCAAATCGTTGGGCCACATGGGTCGGGCAAATCGACGTTGCTTGCCAGCCTGGTTGAGCCCTTGATAGCGGCCGACTGTCGACCTTGGGTCATCTCGATGCACGATGACGAGCACGGCTTGCCAGGTGACTGGCTGAGCGCCGCACGCCGTGATGGTGCGCGCTTGATCATCGTCGATGGTTACGAGCAATTGAGCCACTGGAGCCGGTTCTGGCTGAAGCTGCGCTGTCGTCAGAACGGCTGGCGGCTGCTCGTCACCGTTCACGAAGACGCAGGTTTTGTCACGCTCTTCCAAACCTCTGCTAGCTTGCCGGTGGTTCAAGCAGTCGTCGATCGACTGTTGCCGGGCGGCGACGCGTCGATCACGCCAGCAACCGTCTCCGAGAGCTTCGTGGCTTCGGGCGGCAATGTGCGCGAAACGCTTTTCGCTCTCTACGACTATTACGAACGGCAGCATGCCGGGCGTTGAGCTCGCTTCATGGAGTGAGCACCAGCAACGCGGATTCGAGCGGGCGCACTGCCACGTTTGTCGAACGTGCCTAAGTGTCCGAGTTTTTCGCCTGCGCCGATTGTAGCGACGGCGCCCTTCGAGCACGCGCTCATTTCTGGCGGCGGCAGAGTGCGAATGCCAGCAGCAAAATGCCGCAGGTTTTATCGGGCATGCGCAGAATCTTGATCTAAATTTACGCAGGTCATCTTTCGTTGGCGCGTGGTGCAGCGTACGACCGCGATTGCTAGCAAAGTGACGGACTCATCGGTCAGCATAGAATACGCAGGCCATACGATCGTTCGGACGCTTGAACCTTGCCTCACAGCAAAGTTCAACCAAATGAGCGCTCGAGCATGCAAAGTTATTGACGAAGCTGCCGAGCAGCGTTCTAACGAACAAAGCGACTAAAATTCAGAATCGGAGTGACTCATGACCGGCCATAAAACATGCGGCGCCTTGATGGCACTGACGCTGTTCACGCTTTCGGCTTCGCCCGCGCAAGCGCAATGCGCCACGGGTAAATGTGGCGGCAGTTGGTGGAACCGCTGGTTCTCTCCAGCACCGACGACGGCCTACTATGCGCCTCAGCCGGGCTGCGGCCAGCCCGCGTGCGGGCAGGTTGTCAATTACATGCCGCAGACTTGTTATCGCACGGTTTACGTCAACGCGCCAGTGGTCAGCTACCAACCCGTGACGTCGTGCGATCCTTGCACGGGTTGCCCGACGACGGTGATGCGACCGGTGACTTCGTTCGCAACGCAAGCTCGTCTCGTTCCCTACACCACGTATCGGCCGGTTGTTACGGCTGCCTACGCTCCTCCCGCGCCGGCTTGTTCGTCGTGTGCCCCGCTCGGCTCGCCCGTCGCGCGGCCTGTGTACTACGCGCCAGCCGTTCCGATGGCCGCTCCCGTGGCGGTCGCCGCCCCTGTGGCACCCGCGGCTCCGGCGTGCTGTGGAGCCAATGCGACCACGGCCCCGACGCTGAACTACGCTCCGGCAGGTGCGCCGGGCGCTCCAGTGACCAGTCTCTCGCCGCCGACCAACTATGCTCCGAATGCAGCCAACTATTCGCAGGCTCCTGGCTATTCGCAAACTCCTGGCCCGGTTGGCGCTCCGACGTACGGGCCGATCACGCCCATCGCGCCGCCGGCAACTAATCCGTCTAATCCGTCGCCCGCGCCCGCGCTGGCTCCGCCACCGAGCGACAACGCGCCGAACAAGACCTTCAACGAAACGGAACCAGCGGCCACGCCCGAACCGCAGTCGCGCATGCTGACGCCGATTCCGGGGTCGAATTCGAATACCAGCGGCACCCCGCGCTACTTGGATTCCGAAGATCAAGATCGCAGCACCTCGCTGCCCGTTCGCCATGCCTATGCCGCTCGGCAGGTTTCGGCCGCGATGCCGGTCAAGCAACTCGACAACAGCGGCTGGCGCGCTGCCCGCAACTAGTAACGACACATCGGAAGAACGCCGGGTAACCGGAGACCTTCGCCGAACCCGTCTTTCGCCCTTAAGCGGCGCGAGACGGGTTTTTTTTGCGCATTGGCCGCTCGCAGCGAGGCCCTTAGAATGTTCGGCAGACCGCCTGAACAACTCTGAGCCGGATATTGCATCAGCCCCATGAATAACATCCGCATCGCCGAAATCTTTGACCTGATTGCCGACTTGCTCGAGTTTCAGGGCGCTAACCCCTTTCGCGTTCGTGCCTATCGCAATGGAGCGCGCACGGTGCGAGACCACTCCGAACCCATGCAAGCGATTGCCGAAGACAGCAATCGCAAGCTCACCGACATTCCGGGTGTGGGCAAGGATCTGGCCGAGAAGATCGTCACGCTGTGTGCCACGGGCACGGTGCCTTTGCTCGAGGAGTTGCAAGCGCAGGTGCCGCAAAGCGTCTTGACGCTGCTCCGCATTCCCGGCATGGGGCCGAAGAAAGCGGCGATACTGTTCAATGAGCTGCATATCACTTCGCTCGAAGAATTACGTGCCGCCTGCGAAGCACAGCAAGTGCGCAAGCTCAAAGGCTTCGCGGCCAAAACGGAAGCGGCGATTCTGGCTGGCATGGCGCTGGCCCAAACGGCCGAAGTTCGCTTGTTGTGGGCCGATGCCGACCGATTTGCTCAAAGCATTCGAGACCACCTGTCCTTCTGCCCGAGCATCGAACAGATCGAAGTGGCCGGCAGCTATCGCCGCGGCAAGGACACGATCGGTGACTTGGATTTTCTGGTCGTTTCGTCCAATCCCGCCGAGGTGATGGATCGCTTCGCCACCGTGGCCGATGCGGCGGCCGTCATCGGCCGCGGGCCGACCAAGATGTCGATCCGCCTGGCAAATGGCTTGCAAGTCGATTTGCGCGTCGTTCCGGCAGAGTGCTTCGGCGCCGCGCTCCAGTACTTCACCGGGTCGAAGGACCACAACATCGTGGTGCGCGGACGGGCCAAGGATCGCGGCTTGAAGATCAATGAGTACGGCGTGTTCCGCGTTGACGATGGCCAGGAGGAGCTGATCGCTGGCCGCACCGAGGAAGAAGTGTATGCCACGCTCGACTTGCCCTGGTTTCCGCCCGAACTGCGCGAAGCACGGCGGGAGTTCGATTGGGCCAAAGCCGGCACGCTGCCAAAGCTGATCGAGGAGAGCGATCTTTGCGGCGATTTGCACATGCACACCACAGAGACCGACGGCAAGGCAACGCTTGCCGAAATGATCGCGGCGGCACAGGCACGGGGGCTGAAGTATATCGCGATCACCGACCACTCGAAGCGCGTCAGTATGGCTCGCGGGCTCGATAGCGTCCGGCTGCGCCGCCAATGGGCCGAGATCGACGCGATCAACAGCACGCTAAAAAACTTCCGCGTGCTCAAGGGCATCGAGGTCGACATTTTGGAAAAAGGCGGGCTCGACCTCGACGACGACGTGTTGAGCGAAGCCGATTGGGTCGTGGCCAGCGTCCACTACGGCCAGCAGCAACCGCGCGAGCAGATCACGGCGCGCGTGCTTGGAGCGCTAGAGAATCCGTACGTTTCCGCCATCGCGCATCCGACCGGCCGGCTAATCAATCGCCGCAAGCCTTATGAGATCGACATGGACGCGGTTTTCAGAGCGGCCCGAGACCATGGCAAGATCTTGGAGCTCAACGCGAATCCCAGTCGGCTCGATTTGGACGACACCGCTTGCGCCACGGCCAAGGGCTTCGGCATTCCGATCGTCATTTCCAGTGACGCCCACAGCACCGACGGGTTGGCGGTGGTGCGCTATGGAATTCTGCAGGCGCGCCGTGCGGGCCTGACAAAGGATGACGTGGTGAATACACTTCCCTTGAAAAAGCTGCTGGCGCTCGTTGCCAAGGAGCGCGAGCTCGCGAAACGATAGGCGCGCCGCTGGGCACTTAGTTGGCGAAACGCCCTAGCACTTCCAGCCGATAGCCGGTGACCTGAAAACCTGAGCCGGCGAGCTTATCGACGAGCCCTGGGTCGATCTTTGCTAGCAGTTGAGGATCGAACTCGACGGGCAGGTCGCGGATTTCGCCGGTTGTCGTGTCGCGCAGATGATAGTGGTCTTCGCCGCGGCAATCGTAGCGTGCCGAGCCGTCTCCGTGGGCCAGCTTCGTGGCCAAGTGCGAATCGACCAGCGCTTCGAGCGCTTTGTACACCGTGGCCAGGCTGATCCGCGGCAAGTCCTGGCGCACTGCGCGATAAACTTCTTCGGCTGTCGGATGGGTTTTGACCCGTTGCAAGAAACCAAACACGGCGCCGCGCTGCGCCGTGTATCGACAGCCCGCAGCGTCGAGCGCGCTGCGCACGATCGCCTCGGTCGTAGGCGGAAGAATCTCGGTGGTGCGCGCTCGGTTGGTCATCAAAACCAACTATAGAACCGCTGTTTCCTGGGGTCAAGCAAGCAGACACGCCACGCTCTGGACGAGGGCGATCGGCGAGAAGTATTTAACAACTTGTTTGGCTACTTGTTTTCCAAGGCGAGGCGTCGAAAGGCAGCGGCCGTCGCTTGACCCTACTTGGTGGCAGGTCCTATAATCGCCGCCTTACACTTGATCTCCAGCTCGCCGGTAGTTTACGTCGAAAACCAACAGCCGATGAATCGCGCATGAAAATTCACGAATTCCAAGCCAAACAGATCCTCCGCGAAGCGGGTGTACCGGTGCCGCGAGGCGTGGTGGCACGCACCGCCGACGAGGCCGCGGCGGCATTCACTCAATTGGGTGGGCCGATTGCCGTCGTTAAGTCGCAGATCCATGCCGGTGGCCGCGGCAAAGGGACCACGAAAGAGAATCCCAAGCAGCATGGCGTGCAGCTTGTCAAAAGCGCCGCCGAAGCCAAGCAAGTGGCGGCCGCGCTGTTGGGCAACCACCTGGTGACCATTCAGACCGGCCCCGCCGGTTCGGTCGTGCATCAGGTACTGGTCGAAGAGGGCTGCGATATCGCCCGCGAGTTGTACCTGGGTATCGTCGTCGATCGGGCCGCCGCGGGCCCCGTGTTGATGGTGTCGAGCGAAGGCGGCATGAATATCGAAGAGGTTGCCGAGAAAACGCCCGAGCTGATCTATCGCGAGCGGTTTCATCCCGACTCCGGCCTGTTCAGCTACCAGGCGCGCAAGCTGGCGGCCGATTTGAATCTCAAAGGCGCGAGCGTCCGTTCGGCCGAAAAGTTCATGAAGTCGCTCTGCAAAGTCTTTGTGCAACAAGACTGCAGCCTGGCTGAGATCAATCCGCTGGTCGTCACGAAGTCGGGCGAACTTCTGGCGCTCGATGCCAAGATGACGTTCGACGACAACGCCATGTTTCGTCACAAGGGGCTGTTGGAGCTGCGCGATCTGGCGGAAGAAGAGCCCAACGAAGTTCGCGCGGCCAAAGCCGGGCTAAGCTACGTCAAGCTCGACGGCAACATTGGCTGTCTGGTCAACGGCGCCGGGCTGGCGATGAGCACGATGGACCTGATCAAGTTGCACGGCGGCGAGCCGGCCAACTTTTTGGACGTCGGCGGCGGCGCCAATGTCGAGCAAGTCACCGAGGCGTTTCGCATTCTGCTGGGCGACAAGAACACCAAGGCCGTCCTGGTCAATATTTTCGGCGGCATCATGCGCTGCACGACGATCGCCTCGGCCATCTTAGAAGCCTACAAGCTGGTCGGCTTCAGCGTGCCCCTGGTGGTGCGGCTCGAAGGGACCGAGGTCGAGGAAGGCCGCAAGATTCTCTCCGAGAGCAAATTGAACATCATCGGCGCGCAAGGGCTGACCGATGCCGCCAAGAAAGTGGTCGCGGCCGCCAAGTAAACAGGTTTCATGGGCGCTACTTCCCACGCGCTACAAACCGCAACATACCAACCATAACATCTCCCCATTTGGCTGACATGAGCATCCTGATCAACAAACAAACGCGAGTCATCTGCCAGGGTATCACCGGCAAGGTCGGGCAGTTTCATACCAAGGGCTGTCGCGACTACGGCACCAAGATGGTCGGCGGCGTCACGCCAGGCAAAGGTGGCGAAACAGTCGAGGGCGTGCCCGTGTTCGAAACCGTGCAGGAAGCGGTCAAAGCGACCGGTGCCGATGCCACGATGATCTTTGTGCCGCCAGCGTTCACCGCCGATGCGATTTTGGAAGCCGTCGATGCCGGCATCAAAACCGTCGTGGCCATTACCGAGGGAGTGCCGGTCATCGACATGGTGCGCGTCTACGAGATCGTCAAGCGCAGCAACTCGACGCTGATTGGCCCCAACTGCCCCGGCGTGATCACGCCGGAAGAGTGCAAGATCGGCATCATGCCGGGCTACATCCACAAGAAGGGCCCTGTCGGCGTGATGAGCCGCAGCGGCACGCTGACCTATGAGGCGGTTTGGCAATTGACGAGCCTGGGACTGGGCCAGTCGACCTGCGTTGGCTTGGGTGGCGACCCGATCGTGGGCACGTCGTTCATCGATTTGCTCAAGCTCTACGAGGCCGATCCGGGGACCGAAGCGATCATGATGATGGGCGAAATCGGCGGCACGGCCGAAGAAGAAGCGGCCGCCTTCATCAAAGAACATGTGACCAAGCCCGTGGCCGCGTTCATCGCCGGCCGCGCGGCCCCCCCGGGCAAACGCATGGGACATGCCGGCGCGATCATCAGCGGCGGCAAAGGAACCGCGGCCGAAAAAGTGGCCGCGCTCGAAGCGGCCGGGATCGTGGTTGCGGAAAGCCCCGCCGACATGGGCACCGCCATGCAACGGGCAATTGCCAAGAAGCGATGATAAGAATTGTTCGAAGAGACTCTGTGCGGAATATCTAGCCGTCGGGTTATTGGTCCCGATGTCCACCATTTAAAAGGAGTATTTCATGACGCGCCGTTTGTTTCTGTTCGCGGTTGCCGGCTTGGCACTCAGTGGATCGCTCGCGCATGCGGCCGATAAGAACCCCAGGTGTTTTCTCGACGTCACTGCCGACGGGAAAAAAGTGGGGCGGATCGTGATTGAGCTGCGGGCAGACGTCGTGCCCAAGACGGCCGAGAACTTCCGCGCGCTCTGCACCGGCGAAAAGGGTTTTGGCTACAAGGGCAGCCCGTTCCATCGCGTCATCCCCACGTTCATGTGCCAGGGAGGCGACTTCACCAACGGCAACGGCACCGGCGGCCGCTCGATTTACGGCGAAAAGTTTGCCGACGAGAATTTCAAGCTCAAGCATACTGGCCCGGGCGTGCTCAGCATGGCCAATGCCGGTCCGAACACCAACGGCTCGCAGTTCTTCCTCTGCACCGGCCCAGCCGCCTGGCTCGACGGCAAGCACGTCGTCTTCGGCCAGGTCGTCGAAGGCATGGACGTCGTGAAGAAGATCGAGAGCATGGGCTCCGACTCGGGCAAGACCCGAGCCCACATTGTCATCGACGATTGCGGACAGTTGTAGTCAACCCGACTGCGCAAATCTTGAATTGCGACTAAATGCGTCCGGTGCCAAATCCTGTTTCGGTCCCGGACGCATTATTTTTGGCCTACTGGAAGCGGCGCCGGCTCGCTTGCGCGTGGGATTTGGTGTCACCAGCGCGTCTCGGCGGTTGCAAGTCAGCCTTGCCGACGGCCGAAACTTGGTCTGCCCGCAGGGGCTGATCGTCCCACTGCTTGACTGCTATGGTCTTGCGGCATTTGCTCGGGGCCAACGCTTGAAACTCTCGCAGCATCTGGCGAAGGTTTGGGCAAAACATGGCTGGCTCCTTTGCGTGTTTCGAGTTTCCAGGGCCACCCCGGCCCCTCTACCCTGTTAAGCGATTTCCGTGCCGAATTGTTACACCGTTTCCAAAAATCCCTGATTTCGCGTTCCAAGCCCGAAAACACAAGTTTTCCTCCGCTGCCTTTCCTGGGGAACTTTTCCGCACTGGTCGTCGTCAAAGCCACAGTGGTGGCTATTTATCAACGGTCCGATCCAGTGAAGGGGATTTTGTCATGGCACGAACAATTACAGTTTGCGGGGCGCTGGCGCTGGTTTCGGCGATCGGAATGCTGGCGAGCGCCGGGGACACGAAGGTTACGATTACAGTCGACAAGCCGAAGCCGGCCGACGCGGCGGTGGGAAATCCTCCCTTCAAGGGGCAGCGACCGGCGGTCGACGTGGCGATTCTGCTCGATACCTCCAACTCGATGGACGGGCTGATCAACCAGGCCAAGAGCCAGCTTTGGACGGTGATCCAGCAATTTGCCAAGGCCAAGAAGAACGGCCAGACACCGGTCTTCCGCGCGGCCCTGTTCGAATACGGCAATACCCGGCTGCCGGCCGCCGAGGGTTTCATTCGCCAGGTCGTGCCGTTGACCGACGACTTAGACAAGTTGTCGGAGGCCCTGTTCGCCCTGTCGACCAACGGCGGCGACGAATACTGCGGGCAAGTGATCGACGAAGCCATTACGCGGCTCGACTGGTCGAAAGAGCCGAATGGCTACAAGGCGATTTTCATCGCCGGCAATGAGCCGTTTACCCAGGGGTCGGTCGACTATCAAACCGCCTGCAAGCGAGCCATCGAGCGCGGAATCGTGATTAACACGATCCACTGCGGTAATAGCGCCGAGGGAATCAACGGCAAGTGGCAGCACGGAGCGCAGTTGGCCGAGGGAGAATTCTTCAATATCGATCAAGATCGCGTCGTTGTGCCGGTCAAATGTCCGCAAGATGAGATCATCATCCGCTTGAATGCCGAGTTGAACAAAACCTATCTCTGGTTCGGTGCTCGAACCGACCGGCAATTCTATGCCTCGAATCAAGCGGCGCAAGATACCAACGCGAAAGCCGCTGGCGACGCGGCCGGCCGAGTCGTGGCCAAGGCGGGCGAGCTGTATTCCAACCGAAGCCGCGACCTGGTCGACGCTTTGAAAGAAGACGGTACGATCCTCAAGAAGGTGAAAGAAGAGGACCTGCCCGAAGCGCTAAAAAATCTACCCGTGACGGTTCGCGAGGCGAAAGTCAAAGAGATCGCGGCCCAGCGAGCGGCGGTGCAAAAGCAGATCAACAAGCTGGCCGCCGAGCGCGAACAGTATCTGGCCGAACAGCGCAATAGCCAGCCTGCTAGCGGCGGCGAGCAAACCTTGGGCGATGCCGTCGTCTCGACGATTGCCAAGCAGTTGAAAAAGTCGGGCTTCGAACCGGTCAGTTCCGGCAAGTAGCCGCCCCAAAGCGCCTGATGCGTGCCGACGGGTTTGTGGGTTGCCGGGTCCGGAACAGACCAGCGCCTTGCAGACCCGGCGGCACGCTGCTTTGGTATCCCTCTTAATCCTGTAGTAGCCGCCCAGCAAAGAGGGTATGATTTGCGCTAAGGGCGGTTGTCATGGCGGTACTCTATCACGCCTTGGGATGGTGCATTCGCGCGCCAAGAATGGCGGCCGCCCTGCTCGACAAGTTCGAAGTCTGGCAATCTTCGTTGGTACCTTCCGACAGCGAGGCATCTGATGCACCGGCTGCGACGCGCGTTTACCCTGGTCGAGTTGCTGGTGGTCATCGCGATCATCGGCGTGCTCGTGGCGCTGCTGCTGCCGGCCGTGCAATCTGCACGCGAGGCGGCTCGACGCACGAGTTGCACGAACAACATGAAGCAGATGGGCATCGCCCTGCAGAACTATCACGATTCGCTTAAGACTTTCCCCACCGGCCAAGTCATCAGAGGACTGAACAACGGTTCGGGCATCGGCATTTATGCCCAGGCTCACTCGCTTTTGCTTCCATACCTGGAAGAGGCGACCTTGGCCAGCGTCTACGATAAGAAAAGACAATGGTATAACCAGTCGCCGCTCGTCGGGTCGAAGGTAATTCCCATCTACGTTTGCCCGTCGAATAGCGGGGCGAATCCGTATTATGAAAAGATCTTCGAGTTCCTCATCGTTCCCAATCTACCCGTCTACAGCAAAGGCGCCCCGGCCGGCAGTTCTGGTTACATACTGCCCGGACAGACCACGGCTCAGGCGGCTACAAACCCCTACTTGGGGCTGGGAATCACGACTTATGCGTTCTGCAAGGGCATCAACGATGCCTGGTGCGGCCTGCCCGCAAGCGTTCCGAATGTCGAGCGTGGCATGTTCGACGCCGCGTGGGAAGTTCCGATGCGCAAAGTCACCGACGGCACCAGCAATACGATTGCCGTGGGCGAAGCGGCCACGGGCCCGAACTGGCCACTGACCAGCAACGCAGTCGGCGTCGCGCCGCTCTACTACCACTTGACGCCCGCCGGCCCGAACAACTGGGGGGAGCCGCGGCTGGCGGTTCAGGCTTGGGTTGCCTCTCAACCGGGCGATAGTAAGCTGGGGCCCACACTGAAATTGTATGTCGCCTCGACGCTCGCCTGCACGATCGAGCCGATGAACAAAATTCCGGTCACGTCGGCGGTTGCCGCCCTGCCTTCATTGCTCGATTGTCGCAGCAGCATTCCAATGGCCCCAGGAATCAAGGATCTGCGGTCGCCGCCGGCCAGCAACACAGGCCCCCACCAAGCGCCTAACTTTCGTAGCGATCACCCGGGCGGCGCCAGTTTTCTTTTTGCCGATGGCTCGGTCCACTTTCTCACCGAATCGATCAGCTTGCTGACCTACCAACAACTGTCGACGATGGCCGGCGATGAAGTCGCGGTCATTCCTGAATAAAGTCGTTGCGAAGCGCGTCAGCTTGCTTACTTCTCTGTTTTTCCTGCTGTCCGTTGGGAAAGTAGATACCCCAGGAGGTGGACGAAGTCGGCTTCGCTCACAATGTCGGGCACGTTGGCCGGCATGAGCGACAGTGGGCTGACGACGCGCTGATCGATTTCTTCTTGCGCTAGCCGGATTTCCTTGCCTTGGGCATCGGCCAGCACCAGCACTTTGCCTTCCTCGCGCAGGGCGAGACCCGAGACAATGCGACCGTCGGTCGAGACGATTTGAGTCGTGCGAAACGCCTGGTCGACGTTGCGATTCGGATCGAGAATGTCTTCGAGCAATCGGTCGATGCCGCGAATGCCCACGCCATCGAGATTCGGGCCGATCTTGGCCCCGGCGTCGCCAACACGATGACATATCGCGCAATGTTTTTGAAACATTGCCGCGCCTTGCGCGATGTCAGGTTGAGCGCTGGTGAACGCTTGACGCCGGCTGTCGATCAGTGCTTGAATTCGCTGATCTTGCGCGGGCAGGCCGGCTGTGAGCGCGGCGAGACGCTCATCAAATCGTTCGAGCTTGCGGCTTTGCAGGCGAGTGAGCACGGTCGGCTCTTGCAACAGTCGTGGCGACGCCTTTCCGGCCGTGATCAACGCCAGCAGGCCTTCGGCTCCGGCTGGACTATCGGATAAGGCCGCGGCAATCGCGATAGCTAAGCGTTCGGGTGCAACTTGCAAGTTGGTCAGCAACTGCTGCCGTGAAGCATCGTCGTTGATCCGGGCCAGCACCGTGGCCGAGTGCTGACGCAGCTTCATCGGTTCTTTTGCGTTGGCAAGGATTTCCGCGAGCAGCGGAATCGCACGCGGCGCGTCATTGGCTACGCAGGCATCGATCGCCGGCTGTCGCAGCTCGCGAAATCTCGCGCCGCGTCCGGCGGCTTCGGCCAGCGCATCGAACACGGGAGGACGGAATTCGAGAGCCAGTTCCAGGCCCGTGCGAACTTCCCCTTCCTGACTGCTTGCCAATAACTCGGCGGTCAACCGTGCGGCCCAGGCGACAATCTCGTCGGGCAGCTTTCCGCCACGTTCTTGCACCCCCCTGCGTAGCGCGCGGACGATGTGGGTTTGCTCGCTGCCATTGAGGTCTCGCAAGCCAAGCGCAAGGGCAAACACCACGGGCAGTTGATCGTCGGCGAGATACCGCGTGACGTGATGTAAATACTTCTCGCGTTTCGCGCTCTCCCGATTGGTCTGCAACTGTGACCAAACAAAAGCCGCCGAGTCCGCGTTCGGAACTCCCAGGCTGACGTTGGCCAGTCGATCGAGTGCGTCCGGGTCGCTTCCCAGCGCCGAGGCAAGCTCGGCATACACTCCCGGTTTGAGCAACTGGTCGCGCAGCGCCATGCGCGTGACATGGATCAAATGCGTATCGTCGGCTGGCGTCGAGGCCCAAAGCTCGGCGAGTGGTTTGACGTGTTGAACGTGAGGATGGCGGCCCAGGGAGTCGGCAGCCGCGCGGCGCACGAACGGGTCGGAGTCGCCGAGGGCTGCCAGCACGAGTGGCGATTGTTCCCATACTCGCTCGGCGAGCATTTTCATCAGATGGACGCGCACGGCCCGGTCGGCATCGTGCGCGAGCGCTTCAACGATCGGTGGATCAAGCCCACCGAGTCTTTCCAAGGCCCACAGGCCATGGACACGCTGCAAAGCTGTCGCTTGCGGCGATGCCAGCAGCCGCTTGAGAGGCTCGATCGCGGGTTTTCCAATTCGATCGACCAGCTCATGGGTAGCCGAAGTGCGATTCGTTAGATTGCTGTCATCCAATAATTCCAGCAGCCGGTTGAGCGGTGCACCACTGACGTCGAGCCCCACCGGTGCCGCAGTAACCGCCAGTTTATCAACGCCTTTGCCGGTATAGACGACGCGCCAAATGCGTCCTCGCTCGCGATCGCGGCCGGGATGATCGAGCGGCACTTCATAGTGGCCGATGATGCGGTTGTAAAAGTCCGCGATGTACAGTGCGCCGTCCGGCCCGACTTGCAGGTTCACAGGTCGGAACCAGGGGTCGTCGCAGGAAATGAAATCGGGCAGTTCCACCGCTTCAAAGGTCGAGCCGTGGGCTTTCAAGCGATCGTGATTGATGCGGCCCGTCACGGGGTTGCCGACCATGATCGTGTCGCGATATTCGGCCGGGAATTGCTGGGCGGCGTAGTAGACGATACCGCCAATGCCCGACGAGCCGTGCGTGTGGCCAATCATCGTGGGGCCAAAATCGAGCCCATCGTGGGCCTTGCCGAAGCTGGGGTAGTACGCCCCGCGCAGCAGCGTGTAGATCGGCATGGTGTGGCAATCGGCCGAATAGAGATTGCCCAAGGG
>Ga0163150_10005711_pt1 | contig 15711 bp, 18 predicted proteins | sample OliLakLV19P2IB_FD_148628 | JGI IMG/M metagenome (GOLD analysis project Ga0163150, IMG submission 148628) | Freshwater microbial mat bacterial communities from Lake Vanda, McMurdo Dry Valleys, Antarctica - Oligotrophic Lake LV.19.P2.IB | ecosystem: Environmental > Aquatic > Freshwater > Lake >...
TGGCGGTCGGGTTCTGGAAGGACCTCGAGACGCTGCGGAAGAACTGGCAGGCGGGGCGGCAATGGGAGCCGGCCTGGAGCGCGGACCGCCGCGAGGAATCGTATCGCGGGTGGCAGAAGGCCGTGGAGCGCACGTTGAACTGGCTGGACGTGGGGCAGGAGTCCCGACGTTGAGCGCGATGAGGATTTGAGGAGGGTGGATTCATGGCACAGCGGTGGTCTCGTCGTTCATTTGTCGGGCTGACATCGGGCTTCCCGGCGCTCGGCGTCTCCCTGTTTGCCACACAGGCCTAGATCTTTGGCGCCTTGGCACGAACATACGCTGTCGCCGCATCGAGCAGTTCTCGCATGGCGCGTATTTTTGCAGTGGTCGAATGCGATGTTTCTGCAACCAGGTTCAGCATGTACACGGAAAGAACGGGCTGTCGCAGGAGACCCGCCTCGACCAGAAAGAGCAGATTGAGAATGCGACCGGTGCGGCCATCCCCGTCCTCGAATGGATGAATCGCTTCAAATTGGTAGTGTCCGACGGCCATTCTGACAAGTGGGTCGAGTTGATCTTGCGCGTGAAGAAATGTCTCCCAGTTCGCGAGGAGACGACGCAGACGCTCCTCCCCATCTGGCGGCGTGTAGACCGCCGTGCCGGTAGCGACGCTCTTCAGGGTGGTGCCCGGAATGCGGCGAACCGTCGTATCGATGCCGCGGGATATCGGAGCGCCTCCCTGGTAGCTGGATCGGCTCTGACCTCATCCACTGCGGACCGGAAGAGTTGGTCCGTGGTCGTCACAATGTTCTCGATTTCGGAACTCGCGCGCGCCTCTAACATGGGAATCGTATGAATGAGAATCGCGGGGTCCGGGATGCTGTCCGCGACGGCACTGAGCTGGGCCAAGGCCGCCCTAGCTGAAATGCACGCCTTAAGAACGGCCCGGGTTTCCAACTGGGTTTCGGGTGGCAGCTCGGAAAGGTCGTTAAAGGGCGTTTCCGGACGGAAGGAATTGACAGGCATGTCGACGGCATCGACATGATGCCCCACCTGATCGCTCACGTACGTCGTGATCTCCACGTGATCTGTGGTAATGCGCTGGGCGTCGGTCTCGTGCCCGGGATCTCCCAGTTTCAGCGGGATGCTCGTCCCAGGGGATTTGCGCCTATTCGCGCCGGCCTGGCCGGTCTCTTGCGCGACGCCGCGCGTGCTCCGAGTTTCATAATGCATCGTTGCAGGGGTCTCGCGTTGAGGCGCAGGTACGCGGTCTGTCCTGCTTTGCGCCTCGTCGCAACACCGGCATCGACAAGGATGCCCGCATGATGACAGAGCAATGCGCGACTGATGCCCAGTCGCGTCGCTAACGCCACTCCGGTGATCTCCCGCACGTTCGAAAGGCGTTTCACGATCTCCAATCGAATGGGGTCGGCCAAGGCGGCCAGTATCGACACGTCACGGGCATGAGTCGTGAGCTTCACGCCTCATCCTACCGGCCGTGGCGCGGGGGCGCAAGCGGGAACTGTCAAGTACACGTTTGACAGTCATCCCAACTCGGTCTAGGCTGAACCTCGCCTGAGGAGGTCGGAATGACTACGTTCACCCGGCGCACGATACTCGACACCCTGCTCTCGACTGCGGCCGCCAGCGTGTTTGCTGAGCGACCAGCGTCCGCCTGGAGCCAGGCAGGAGCCACAGCGCGTCAGCGGATCATTGTGTTCGACGTGAATGAAACACTCCTGGACGTCGGCGCGCTGGCGCCCCAGTTCGAGCGTCTCTTCGGAAACGCCGGGGTGGCACAGGAGTGGTTCTCCAATGTCGTGCTGTACTCGCAGGTCGCGACGATTGCCGGACCGTACGCGGACTTCGGGACCATCGCACGGGGCGCTCTGGATATGACGGCGGTCGCGCACGGCGTGACGCTCGCGCCGCCGGATCGCGACGGAATTCTGCGCGGCCTGGTCTCGCTTCCGGCCCATCCCGATGTTCCCGACGGGCTCCGCACGCTCCGAGCATCGGGATTTCGGCTGGTGACGCTCACCAACTCTGCGCCGGCGGCGGTGGAGCAGCAACTGAAGAACGCTGGAATCAGAGAGCACTTCGAACGCAGCTTCTCCGTTGACATGGTTCGCAAGTTCAAGCCAGCCGCAGAGGTCTACCATCTCGTGGCGACGGAGCTCCAGGTCGTGCCGTCCCAGCTGCGGCTCGTCGCCGCGCACGCGTGGGATGTGCTCGGCGCCATGCGCGCCGGCTGTGCCGCGGCCTTCGTTGCACGCCCGGGGAAAGCGCTGTTCCCGCTGGCGGACAAGCCTGACATTGTCGGACCCGACCTGCGTAATGTGGCGGATCAGATCGTCAAGCGCGACATGCCCAAATAGCAACGGCCGGCGCGTGACAGACACGTGCCGCGCGCAGAGCCGAGGATGTTACCGTCTGCCTCGCTTCGACAGCCGTCGGTGTTCGCCCGACTGCTCGATACGGATCGTGGCGCTTCGTTCGGCTTCGAGCCGACGGGCACCGTCCAGACCGAGATGCATTACGTCACCAGCACCAACATGCTCCGGACACGGCCATGGCCTCGGACGGCGCCTTTGACGTCTACGACTATGCACCACGAGTCCCAGGTCTTGCCGTGGACAAAACGTGCGCGATCCCTTCGTTCGCCGGGCGCGAGGTGCGGGCAGCACCGTCGCCAGACGTGACGCGCTGTGCGATGACAGCCGACGCTGGGGCGGCCTGAAATCGATTTTTGATTTTCCTATACGTCAAGATCACGCCCAACGACAAGGGCCCTCCGGGAAAGCTGGCCGACGCTGAGATCCACTTCGTGGGCGGAGTCTTCGCCGGGTTGAAGCTGATTGGCTTCGCGATCTGGGAGCGGCGCACCGGCGCCGGCCGCAACGTCACGTTCCCGGCTCGCCAGTACTCGGTGAACCGCGAGCGCCGCAGTTTCGCGCTGCTTCGGCCCGTCGCGCGCACCAACGCTCAGGATTCGGTTCGCGACCTGATCCTCTCCGCCTATGCGGAGTACGAACAGGCCGCGTGACCACCTCTCAACCGGGGCGCCCTCGGGGCGCTCCGGTGGCTCCACAGGTTCATGTCAGTCTCACCCACGATCGAACCCAGCGCTCGTCCGTGCCTGCCGTGCAGCCGGCGAGGTGGGGCGGCCTGCCGAATAAGGTTGACTCTGGAGTGCGCTCCAGGGTTGATACTCATGGAATGAGCTCGTGCTGCGGATCTGCCGACCCCGTGCTTGCCGCCGTAGCGGCGCGATGTCCCCAGAGCGGCACGAAGGGACTTGCCGTTGATCCGCTCACCGTCAAAGCCTTGCTCTGCGAGTCCGCACTCATGGCCGTTCGGGACGGTCTTTATCGATTCTGTGCCGACCCAACGTGCGCGGTGGTGTACTTCGACGACGAAGGTCACGTCTTCAACACGACGGACCTCCGTGTGCCCGTCTGGCAGAAGCAGCCCGCCGGCGCTCGCATGATCTGTTATTGCTTCGACGAGAATGAGACGTCGATGGCACAAGAGTTTGCCCAGACGGGTCGATGCGACGCCTCGCTGCGGGTTCGAGACCACATCGCGGCCGGCCGATGCGCCTGCGAAGTGCAGAACCCGCGCGGCGCCTGCTGCCTGGGCGATGTCATGAAGGCCGTCGCACGGATCGAGGCCGAATGCGCCAGCGTCCTTGAGAAAGAGGCAAATGGCTAACGGGTATCGGATCGGTGAAGTCGCAGAGATGGCGGGCATCACACCTGACGCCATCCGTTACTACGAGCGGCTCGGCGTGTTGCCGCGCGCGCCGCGCACCGCTGGTGGGCTACGGATGTACGGGGACAACGTGCTGCCGCGAGTGCGCTTCATTCAACAGGCCCAGGCCCTGGGGCTGACCCTGAAGGACGTGAAAGAGCTCGTGGCCAACGATGGACGTGGCGGCTATCAGCGATGCCGTCGGGTCCGTGATCTGCTGAAGACCCGGCTGACGGACGTGGACACCCGGATCAAGGAGATGCAGGCGTTCCGACGTACGCTCCGCACGCACCTGAACGAGTGCGAGCGCGCCCTCGAGCAGGAGAGACCCGTGTGCCCGGTGATGGCCGAATTGGGAGGGCTCAGCCAGTGAAGACGGCCCTCGCGTCCGTGTTGGCGGCCGGTGTGGCGTCGGCGTGTTGCATCGGACCGGTGGCGTTCGTACTCCTCGGTGCCGGCACGTTCGGCGCGTCCCTCTCCGCGCTGGAGCCGTACCGTCCGGTGTTGCTTACGGCGACGGCGTTGCTGCTTGGCGGCGCGTTCTACGTCGCATACCGCCCGACGTCCGATTGCGACACCTGCTCTCCGGCGTCGCGGAAACGAACTCGCGCCACGGTTTGGCTCGCGGCGGCACTCGCCGCAGCACTCATCACCTTTCCGTACTACGTTGACTATCTGTTCTGAAGGAGGACATATGCGAAAGATTCTGGTACTGGCAGCAGCGGTTCTGGTCGGCGGCGTCGCAACGGTGACGGCGGTACGCGCGCAGTCAACGCAGACCAAACCGGCCGAAGCCACGAAAGTCTGCACGATGAAGGTCACCGGCATGACCTGTTCGGGCTGTGAAGCGGCGGTGAAGATCGCCGCGAAACAGATTGACGGGGTCAAAGACGCGAAGGCGAGTTATGCAAAAGGGACGGCTGAGGTTACCTACGATTCCGCCAAGACGTCGCCGGACGCGATCGCCAAAGCGATCGCCCAGAAGACTGGCTACAAGACCGGGGTCGCGAAGTAAGTCCATTGGAAGAGACCTTCGATCTTGTGATCCTCGGCTCCGGGTCCACGGCATTCGCGGCCGCACTCGCGGCCCAGGAGCTGAACCGGACCGTCGTCATGACGGAGGAACGACCGATTGGCGGCACCTGCGTCAACCGGGGTTGTCTACCGTCGAAGAATCTGATCGCAGCCGCCAAGCTCATTCATGACGCGCGTCACCCTCGTTATCCGGGGCTGACACCGTGCACGATCGGGCTCGACTTCGCCGCCTTGATTGCCCAGAAGGACGACCTGGTGCACGCGTACTGGAAGAAAAAGTACGAAAGCCTGGTCGGCGGCGGCATCCGTGTCGAGCGAGGCCACGTCGAATTCGTGGACTCGCAGACGGTGGAGGTGGGAGGCAAGCGCCTCAAGGGAAACCACGTGCTGATCGCCACCGGTTCCAGACCCGTCGTTCCCGACATCGAGGGGCTGGACGGTGTGGCGTACCTGACGAGCGACCTGCTCACCGTCGACGAGTCCATGGAACTGCGAGAGCTCCCCGCCTCTCTGCTGATCATTGGGGGCGGATACATCGCCTTGGAACTCGGTCAGATGTTCAGCCGCTTCGGCACGGACGTGACGATGCTGGAGCGGGGCCGCCAGCTACTCGAGCACGGCTACGAGCCGGAAGTTGGCCGCAGCATTAGTGAGGTCTTCGCCCAGGAGGGTATTCAGGTCGTCGCCAATGCAACGGCCAGGACTGTTCGGCAAGATGGCGGGGAGATCGTCACGACCGCGGTCGTCGCGGGACGCGAGCGACAATACCGAACTGAGCGCGTGCTCGTGGCTACGGGAAGGCGTCCCAACACGGACCACATCGCCATAGACCGGGCGGGTGTGCACGTGAACGAACGCGGCGAAGTGGTCGTTGACCCATACCTGCGAACAAACGTCCCGCACCTCTACGCTGCCGGCGACGTCATCGGGCGGCAGCACAATAGCCAGATGGCGACTCCACTCGGCAGCCGCCAAGGTGGCATTGCCGTACGAAACGCCCTGTCAGCCGGACCCACGAAGGCAGTCGATCACCGGGTGATCCCGCGAGTGATCTTCACCGATCCGGAGGTGGCCGTCGTCGGCATGACCGAGGCGGAGGCGATTGCAGCCGGTCATCGCTGCTGGTGCAACACGCTTCCCATGTCGCTGGTGCCTCGCGCTGGCGCTATTCGGGACACAGGCGGGATCATCAAGATGACCGCTGACGCGGATTCGAACGAGGTGCTCGGCGTATCGATGGTCGGACACAACGCGGGTGAAGTCATTCACGAGGCAGCGATGGCCCTGAAACACCGGGCAACGATCCAGGACTTCATTGACCTGCTCCACGTGTTCCCGACCATGGCCGAAGCGCTGAAGATCGTCGCCCTCTCGAGGTTCAAGGACCCATCAACACTCTCCTGTTGCGCGGAGTAGGTTGCGGCCGACCGCGCTTTCTCGACGAATGGAAGGTTGCCTGTAAGGCACGGTGGCGCCGGGCAGTTCGAGTTCGCGCGCTACTTGATTAATAAAGTGTTCGGATATTGCGCGTACCAGCCGAACCAGAACGCTCGCTGGGCGGCGATGCGTGGTAACTGGTCGTCTTCTGCTGCGGAAAGTCGACGCCACCGGCGTAGACGCGATTCGCGCCGCGGTCCGTTGTCACGACGACGAGTTGCTGTCCGGCGGCGGCGAAGCTGTACACCGGATGCCGGTGCAGAAACTGCGCATCGATGGCGACCGGTACCTGCTCGCTCGCTCCTCCGGGAACCGTAAGCCGCATGACGAGCACTTCCGCCTTGTTCCGCAGCCGTCCATCCGTTCGGGACACGCGAAACATCAACCGGTCACTCGTGAAGTAGTCGCGGTACGCGGCGCCTTCCGAGTAGTCCCGGCGAAACCCGGTGTTGAGCGAGAGCACCGTCGTGCCTGGATGGGCGATCCGCCACTCCTTCCACGTCGTCGTGACGACTGGGTGCATCTGGAGCGCCACCCCTGAGCCGACGAGCGGCCCGACGACCGGCACGCCTTCGAACGTCGACCAGAGGCTGGCCGTCTGCTCGTCGAACATCAGCTTGTTGGACCGGTACAACAGGCCGCTCGTCCCGAAGCGCAGCGGCCGGCCGCTGACGAGGCTCTCGAACGGAATGACCGTTCCGCACAACGTGCAATACACGATCGTCATCTCGACGCCGCCAATCCGGTCCGTCGCCATCTCGTGCCAGGCGAGGATGCGCTTCGGGTACGCGCGGGCCTCGCCGTTGAGGACCACGCCGAACACGATGTTCGAGTCCTTCAGATAGCCGGCTTCCGGAGCCCTGAGGACGGTCGGGTAACGCAAGTCCAGGCAAGATGGCCGGACACAAGAACGGGATCCAGGGCATCGACGAGGCTTCGGAGCCGGGCAAGGTGGGCTCGATCGACACCCTCAACGCTGCCGATGGAAATGCCGACCGTGTGGACGGAAATTGGATAGTGCTGCGCCACCTCCTGCAGTAGTTCGCCGGCGTGCGGATTCGCCAGAAAGTTCTCCGGATGGATCTCGAACCACGCGACCGGCGGGCGGGTGACCACCACCCTGAGTGTTTGCCTTGCTTGGGCAAAGACGACGCAATCACCCCGCCCGCCTTCGGTGGTCCGACTCAATCGAAAAGGCTTTCGGAGTGAACCCGTTGAAGGATTCGGCTGGGAATCAAGTGCGCTGGGTCCGCCGCTTACCTTCCGCTTCCAGAATCGTGGCCTCGTAACGGTTGCTTCAGAGTCTGGCAACTCCCCAGCTCTCGGCTCTCATACCTTTGGCTCTGCCCCGGTGCCAACCCCTGCGGGCAGCACAGTCGCCGCGTTGCCGTGGCGTATCGACCCCGCTTCTCCAGGCGCAATGGAGCAGCAGCAATGTCCACCTGCGAACCGCGACCAGGTCACCGGACCCACACGAACAGAACAGCGCCAGACGTGATGCGCTGCGCGATGACAGCCGGCGCTGGGGCGGCCTGAAATCGACTCTTGATTTTCCTATACGTCCAGGCCGATCCGCGTCCGGCAGACGACGACCTTGCCGCCTTCGACCCCTGCTAATCGGCGCGTGTGGCGTCGGCCTGCCGGAGGTGCGTCCGCGCGTCGGTCGAGCGGGGAGATTTCCATTGACGCGACCGCCGCCGCTGCCATCATCGGCTCTGTGATGAGCTGTGGCGAGCAATCGGCCCGTGTCGGGGAGGGGCGCGCGGGCGTTCGGGACAGGCGCCGACCGCACCTGGGTGAGATAACGCGGCTTCCGTTAGCTTTCGAGACCCCGCTAATACCGTCTATCGTCGCCGAAGAACGTGCGATCACGATCAGCACGCGCCAAAAGGGTTCCGCATTGGTCGCACCTTCATTCCAGGCTCGTCGTCAGCACATAGGAGCCTCCGAACCAATCTGTGCCGGCTAAGCCGACAGCGACCCGGTAACTCTTTCCGGCAGCAATCTTGAATCGGGCCGCTTGTGGTGTCCATGGCGGTCCGGCATTCGGAAATTCCGTGTCGTCTATTCGAAGCATCAATATCATTCCGCTGTAGTCGACGTCCCAGCTGAGCTTCGCCACCACTGTGCCGTCCGCAGGCGCGGTCAGCAGAAACAGTCGACATGGAACCGGCCAGCCGCCGCGCTGCATACATGGGACATCGTGTCTCTCGATCCGGTCTTGGACTACTTCGCTGAGTTTGATCTCCCTGACGACAGGTCCTGGAGGTATAACTGGCGGTGCCGGCGCCGACGGTGAGGGCTGAGTCGGTGACGGTTGGGTCGGCATCGGTCGGACCGTGTCGCCGTTGCAAGCGGCCATCACGATTCCTGCACAGCAGAGCCCCATCGCGTAAGAAAGTGTGTGTCTCATGATCCGATAAACGCCGCGACCGAGGAATACGGACAGAGACGCCCGGAGTACAATCAGCCCATCTTCCCCACAGCGAATCCATGTCCGAGGACCTCGACTCCACGCTCAAGCTGATTGATCGGGCCCGGTCGGGAGACCAGGAGGCGCTCGAACGGCTGTTCGCCCGGCATCTCAAGCCGCTGCAGCGATTTGCCCGAGGCCGGCTGCCTCAATGGGCGCGCGATCTCGCCGATACGGACGACCTTGTCCAGGAGACCCTGCTTCAGACGTTTAAGAGAATTGACGCCTTCGATCCGCGCGGCGCCGGTGCGCTCAGCGCCTATTTGCGGCAAGCCGTGATGAACCGCATCCGCGACGAGCTGCGCCGAAAGGGGCGTCGGCCCGACAGGACCGATCTCGACGGCCTCGAAGTCGATCGCGCAGAGTCTCCGCTCGAACAAGCGATCGGACGCGAGATGGTCGAACGCTACGAGGCCGCGCTCGCGCGCTTGAAGCCCGACGAGCGCGAGGCCATCGTCGCGCGCGTCGAGCTTGGCTTCACCTATGCGGAACTGGCGGAGGCGCTTGGAAAACCGACGGCAGACGCCGCGCGCAAAACGGCAGAACGCGCCCTTGTGCGCCTGGCCGAAGAGATGAAGCATGCCGCTGAGTGACGCGCGATACACCGAGCTCGCTGGCGCCGTGCTCAACGGCACGCCTATCGACTGGGTCTCGGTCGAATCGAGCGCAGATGTCGAAGACCGCGCGCTGCTCGACCAGCTGAAAGTGCTGGCCACTGTCGCAGACCTCCATCGGCGGCTCATGGTGCCTTCGCCGACAGGCCAGGACGATGTTTCTGATGCCGCTCCCCTGGAGCGATGGGCGCACCTGCGCGTGCTCGAGCGGATCGGCCACGGCGCGTTTGGAGACGTGTATCGCGCCTGGGACACGCGCCTCGACCGCGAGGTTGCCCTGAAACTCGTGCGCGAGGCCCCAGGGACTAACGGTCCACGCGCCTCGTCCATCATCGAGGAAGGACGGCTGCTCGCGCGCGTGCGCCATCCGAACGTCGTCACGATTTACGGCGCGGAGCAGATCGGCGAGCGCATCGGCCTCTGGATGGAGTTCGTGAAAGGACGAACGCTTCAACAGATCGCCGACCAGGACGGAAAGATCTTCAGCCCGGCCGAGACGATCGACACCGGCATCGAGCTCAGCCGAGCGGTGGCCGCGGTGCATCATGCTGGTCTCGTGCACCGCGACATCAAAGCCCGGAACGTGATGCGCGCAGACGACGGGCGGCTTGTCCTTATGGACTTCGGCGCTGGGCGCGAGCTGACGGCGGATGCCGCGGAGAGCGTGCCCGGCACGCCGCTCTACCTCGCACCGGAGCTGTTCAATGGAAAGCACGCGACGGTCCAGAGCGACATCTACAGCATCGGGGTGCTGCTCTACCACCTCGCGACGGGATCGTATCCAGTGCGCGCACGCAATCTGCAAGAGCTCCGCCTCGCGCATGAGCGCCGCGAACGGGTCGACGTGCGGACCGCGCGGCCGGGGATCTCGACGAAGCTTGCGCGCGTGATCGAGCGGGCAATCGATCCGGAACCAAGTCGCCGCTATCAATCCGCAGATGCATTGGCGGCGGCCCTGACGGCGCTCAAGCCACATCCGATGCTCGTGCCGTCCACCTACGCGGTAACAGCCACCGCCGTACTCGCTGCCGTGTTGTGGTTGACGTGGCCAAGCGCGCCGATCAGCCCGACCGATCGGCCCATCATCGCGGTGCTGCCGTTGAAAAACCTCAGCGATGAACCGGGCAGCGACTACTTCGTGGACGGACTCACCGATGAGATCATCCGCAATCTCGCGGTGATTGACGGGCTCGAGGTGCGGTCACGCACTTCATCGTTCGAGTTCAAAGACAAGCCGCGCAACGTTCGCGACGTTGGCGAGCAGCTTGGCGCAAACCTGGTCGTCGAAGGGTCGGTATTGCGGGCGGGCACGAAACTCCGGATCAACGCCCAGCTCATTCAGGTCGCGGGCGATGTCCCGCTGTGGGCCGAGCGGTTCGATCGGGAGCTCAAGGACGTTTTCGCGATTCAAGATGAAATCTCGCGGGCCATCGTCGACAAGCTGCGGCTGTCATTAGGCAGGGGGCAGCGACGATACGACACAAACCTCGAGTCGTACGAGCTGTACCTCAAATCGCGTCATCTGCTCGTCCGTCGAGACAATGAGGCCGCGAAGGAGGCGGCAGATGCCTTCCAGCAGGTCATCGCGAAAGATCCGTCGTTCGCCCCCGCCTATGCGGGACTGGCGCACGCGTACGCCTTCTGGTCGCAGAACTACTACGGTATCTCCTTCGAAGAGGGCCTTTCACTCATGCGGCCTGCGGCCACGAAGGCGCTGCAGCTCGACCCACTGCTGGCTGAGGCGCACGCGGCCATGGGTCATCTTTACGCGCGCGAGCGCGACTGGGAAAAAGCCGTGGCCGCTTTCCGACGGGCGATCGAGCTCAATCCAAGTCTCACGCACATCCATACGAGTTATGCCTTCTCCACGCTGATCCCGCTGGGAAGGTTCGACGAGGCGGCGCGGCTTCTGCAGGCTGCGCGACGAAGCGATCCGCTGTCGCTGGATGTCAGTCGGGAACTGGCGCTCCTGCAGCTCGCCACAGGGCGATACAGCGAAGCGATCGAGAGTGCCCAGCGCATGCGGGCGATCGACCCGCGCTTTCCATTCGCGGAGTTGCTACTCGTGAGGGCACTCACGTTCGGCGGCAGGCCCGCGGATGCGTTAGCGGTCTTTAGCCCGCAAGATCGAGAAAATCCAGGGCGAAAATATTGGCTGGCGCACGCGTATGTGAGGGCCGGCCGGCGCGCGGACGTCGAGAAGTGGCCAGATGCACACGACGATCGCTATCCCTATCGTCAGTTAATGATCCACACCGCGCTCGGCGACAAAGACCGCACGTTCGATGCGTTGGAGCGATTGGCTGTAAGGGAGCCGCATCGCGTGGGACTTGCTCTGGCGGGCCCCGAAACAGCAGTGCTTCGCGGCGACCTGCGGCTTGCCGCCTTCCGCAAGAAATTCGGCCTGCCCTTCGGCTCCGCTCAGGGCGGGCCGCAACCTTAGAACGTCACCACTCGACTTTCGCGCCAACTCTCACCAGACGCGGCGGGACGATGCTGAGCGGGCGCAGGAAGGATGTGCCGGACGACCAGTTGATGTTTTGCTCGGGATTGGCATTGAACAAGTTAAAGATGTCAACGAATCCCGCGAGGCGACGGTTCGGTCCGAGCGCGAATCCTTTCTCCGCGCGCACATCTGCAAGAGTGACGTCATCCATGCGGCGCCTGCCCATCGGCTCGGCCAATATTCGAACGTTATTCGCGTAGTTAAGCCTCGTCACGAACGTTCGTCCAAGCGGCTGCCCCGACTGATGACGCACGAACGGCGTGATGCGAAGGCCCCACGGCCCGGCATAGGTGCCGTGGATGATAGAAAAAATTAGCGGTGTCTGCGGTGTCTCCGGTCAACTTGAGTGCGCTCGCGGACCACACATCCGACCGCTCGGGAATCAAATGCGCTGGGTCCGCCGCTGACCTTCCACTTCCAGAATCGTGGCCTCGTAACGGTTGCTTCAGAGTCTGGCAACTCCCCAGCTCTCGGCTCTCATACCTTTGGCTCTGCCCCGGTGCCAACCCCTGCGGGCAGCGCAGTCGCCAGACGTGACGCGCTGCGCGATGACAGCCGACGCTGGGGCGGCCTGAAATCGATTCTTGATTTTCCTAGACGTCCAGGCCGCCGGGCCAGATCTCGGTCCTTAAGCGGATCGCCGAGGCAGGGCGGCTTCGATCGCAGCCAGAATGCGGACGGCGTCGAAGGGCTTGTCGATATACCCTGCGAATCCCGCCGCCTTGATGCGCTGATGATCCGCGCTGCCGGCGAGGCCGGAAATGGCGATGACCGGCCGATCCGTGTCCCCTTCCGCATTGCGCAGCGCCTGAAGGAACTCGAATCCGTCCAGGCGTGGCATCAGGAGATCGCAGAGAACCAGATCGACGCGCTCCGCCATAATCGTGTCCAGCGCCGCGACTCCGTCGGCCGCCGTCAGCACGTCGGCGCCAAGCCGTTCCAGTATCAGACAACTCGCCTCGCGGGCGTCTTCTGCATCTTCGACCAGGAGAATGCGGAGGCCATCCAACGTCTGCAGGCCACTTGTCCCAGCACTGATGAGTGCCGGCTCCTTCACTGCGGTGGCGTCCGCGAGAGGAAGCTGAATCGTCACCTCTGTGCCATGACCTGGCCCCTCGCTGGCTATCGACACCGTACCCCCGTGGGCCTCCACCAGCTTCTTGACCAGTGCGAGGCCGATGCCCAGCCCCGCATGTGCGCGGCGACTGCCCTCTTCCTGCTGCTTGAACATCTCGAACGCGAATGGCAGGAACTCGGGCGCGATGCCTACGCCGGTATCGCGCGTGCGGACCACGCCGCGATCGTCTTCACTCGTGAGTGCGACGGTGACCTCGCCGCCCTCAGGAGTGAATTTCAACGCGTTGAACAGCACGTTCCTGAAGACCTGCTGCAGGCGATCCCCGTCGGCTTTCACGAACATCGGGGCGGCGGACTTGACGAACCTCACCGCGATACCTTTCTTCCCGGCAATCTCGCTCGCCGCCTCCATCGCGCTGCGGACAACGTCGTGCAGGTTGTAGATTTTCTGATCGAGCGTCAGTTTGCCGTGCGTGGCGCGATTCAGCTCGAGAAGATCTTCGACCAGCCTGAGCTGGAGGAGGGCGTTGCGCTCGATCACCTCGACCGCGCGGGCAACTTGAGCCGGATCGCTTCCCAGCTTGAGGATGCTGGTCCACCCGAGAATCGGCGTGAGCGGCGATCGCAACTCGTGCGACAGCACGGCCAGAAATTCGTCCTTCACAGCCGCCGCGACGGTCAACTGCGCCGCCGCTTCCTTGTATTGCCGCATTCGGTACGTCTCCCGAAGGAGCGCGTCTCCGAGCACCTGCAGCAGTTCTCCGAGCAGGACGAGCCGGCGCTGTGGAACCGGCGCCTGCTGCCGCGCCACATTCCACAAATGTCTGAAGGCCACACCGGCCTGGCGCGCGAGCCGCTCGATGTCCGCCGACTGCGTGAAATCCACGAGCCCATAGCCGGCCACAGCGGCGCCGACGATCTTGCCCTCGAGCAGAAGAGACGTGCCGACCACCGCCAGACCGTGCGCCTGTGCGACGGTCACCGCGGGGCGATCCTCGGTCTGCGCGAGGCATTGCCGGACGCATTCGGCCAGGAGGCCTGGATCGTAGCCGTGATCGTGGAGCAAGGTGTACAGCGGGGTTGCAGGAGCTGGTCCGCAGACCCTCTGCCCGCTCGCGTCGTAGAGCGCAACGGTCAGGTGGGTCAGGGCACCATATTTCTCCAGCGCCGGCTCCCACACGGCGACGTCGTAGAGTGGGTCGCTGGCAATGACCATCCGCGCCTACTCGGCGTCGCTGTCCGCGCGCCGGGCGGGCGCGCGCGAGATCAGGTTTTGATAAGAGGAAAACGGGTGTACCCTCGGGCCCGGAATCTGGCGCGGCAGCACGCGCAGGCCCTGGCCGTCCAGAATCTCGCACTCGTGGGTCGACCGGGTATTCGGGTTCGCGCGCATTTTCGCCACGGTCAGCCCGAGCCTGAAAGCGTCCCCCAGCTCGATCCAGTTCATGAGCAGGATGTTGTCCACGAGCGAGCTCATGGCGAAATCGCCCATCATCGACGACATCCCCAGCATCTCCGGGTTCTCGTGGTTGTACACCGCCGCCGTCTGATGCTCCTTCATCAGCGCAACGAGCGCATGAAAGAAGTCACGAAAGACGCGCCCCCCGGTCCCCATGTTCGCGCCATAGGTGGACAGGCTGTCGATCAGCACGCGCTTCGGCTTGAGCTCCTCTACGAGCTGCTCGATGTTGTGGAAGTGCACGTCAATCTCCATTTCCTGCGGCACGTCGTACTGCAGCCGCACGAGGCCGCTGTCGAGATGCGGCTGGAGATCGATCCCGATGCTCTTGGCGTTGCGGATGACCTGTGGAACCTGCTCGTCCAGCGTGAGCATGAGGCTCGGCTCGCCGCGCCGCGCCCCCTCGGCGATGTACTGCAGACCCATGACGCTCTTGCCGACGCCCGAGATCCCGGAGACGACCGTCGTGCTGCCGAGGAGATAGCCACCGTTCACCACCTCATCGAGGCCGGGAGTGCCGGTGGACACGCGCGTCGTCGGATCGAACGCGGCGGCTCGGTCGCGGCTCGCATGACGAGGGGCCTGCACCCGCCGGTACACCTCGATCCCTTTGCCATCGACGATCCGGAACGTGTGCCGGCCCATCTGAAAGTCGTGCCCGCGCGACTTGACGATCTCGATCGAGCGCACCGTGGCTCGGAACTGATCCTCCATTCTCAACCGGACGACCGTGTCGGCAATCGATTCCTCGGCCAGCGCGACCCGACAGTCCGCGTCCATCGCACTCGCTTCGATGGCGAACAAGGCCGTGAGGTTCTCGCGCTGCAACCCTTCGACGAGGACGTGAAAGGAGTCGCGGGGCTCCACACCGCCGACGGAGCCGGGTGCGCCTGCCACACCGTCCACGTAGAGGCGGCGGGCGCCGATCTCTGCAGCCACCTCGAGGAGCAGACTGTCGGCCTGCTGCAGCTCCTGCCGGAACACGTCGCGCGTCGTGAAGATGATTTTGAGCCTGCCCTGACGCTCGAGCGCAGGGAGATCCCACCCAAAGCCCGCCGCATCGCGCGCGAGCTTGTCTGGCGAGACTTCGAACAGGACGATGATGCCGGGTTCGTCGAACATGCTGGCGCCGCGATAGACGAACTCGACGCCCATCGTCGTCTTGCCGGTGCCGATCGTGCCTTCCAGGAGGATGACGTTGCCCCGCGGAATGCCCGATGAGAGGATGCCATCGAGCCCGCTGATGCCTGTTTTGACGAGATCACGTTCAGCCACCGTTCTTTACCTCTCTTTACGCACCTTGAGGCAGTGCCGCCGTATCACGTCTGGGCCGCCTCGTGCCCAACAGCTGTGCGAGAACGGATAATAACTACTT
>Ga0163150_10005712_pt1 | contig 15709 bp, 11 predicted proteins | sample OliLakLV19P2IB_FD_148628 | JGI IMG/M metagenome (GOLD analysis project Ga0163150, IMG submission 148628) | Freshwater microbial mat bacterial communities from Lake Vanda, McMurdo Dry Valleys, Antarctica - Oligotrophic Lake LV.19.P2.IB | ecosystem: Environmental > Aquatic > Freshwater > Lake >...
GAGTTGATCGCGCTGATCAAATTCGAGCGTCTGGAAACTGTGATCGAGAAAGCAACCGAACTAGGCGCCACGGAGATCCGGCTGGTGAAGGCGGAGCGGAGTGAGAAGGGGCTCGACCAGGCGGTACCGAAGCGAATAGCGAGATGGCAGCGCATCGCGATGGAAGCCAGCCAGCAGTCGCGACGCGCGAAGCTGCCCGAGATCACTGGACCTGTCTCGCTGAAGGAAGCCCTGAAGTTCGAGGCCGAGTACCGGCTGTTCCTCGACGAAGAACGAACCGGTCGCCCGCTGCTCGACGTAGTGGAGCGGAAGGCTGCGACAGCCGTCCTGATCGGCCCCGAAGGCGGCTGGCCCGACCATGAGCGCGAATCGATCACCGCAGCCGGCTGGACCCCGGTGTCGCTTGGCCCCCTGATCCTCAGAGCGGAGACCGCGGCTATTGCGGCGCTCGCGATGGTGAACGGAGTGATTTACCGATCCGATCCGAGCTAGAGTGCTTCTCGGGTGAGGATTCGACGGACATCTTGTTTTGAGTGCAGAATTCGCAGGACGCGGACTGTCCCCTGTTCCACCCGGAAGTACACGCGAATCGTGGCAAAACCCGTTAAAGGCCAGGATCGCAGGCCGCGAAGACGGGCACCCTTCAGCAAACAGGGCGGCGCTATAAGTGGCTGTGTACTGATGGCCTTTGTTGCCGTTCTGACGGCTTCCCTAAACCTGATGGCAAAGTCGGGTAGATCAAGACTGACGAGGTAATATCGAAACTGCCTGATGACGTCAGCGCGCGCTGCGTCACTGTAAGCAATCTTCACGCCTGCGACTCGGACCTGTGCGCCCTCAGCATCGTGTCTGTGTCGTGATCCACGGACTCCCAGAACTCCTCTTCGGTTAAGCTTTGCGAAGTGAGGCCTTCCAGCAGCAGTCCCTCCAACTCGTCCTGCGAGCCCTCGAAGCTGGGGGCTGCCGCCGCTTCCACTGCACTCAGCGCAGCATCCAGCGCTTCTCGGGCCGAGGAGTAGGCGCCCGTGTCGACAACTGACCGAATCCGCTGTTCCTGTTCCGGGGTGAGTTGAATGGCCATGCTTGATTGTTTCACGATCAGCGCCAGTATGCGGCGTATGCGCGCCCCTCGCTGTAGCGGGACTACAATCAGTTCCATGGTCTCCCGCAGAAGCTTCCTCACCGCGACCACCGCGGCTGCATTCTCAGCCAGCAGCTACGCACGCATCATCGGCGCAAATGACCGCATCCTGATCGGCGTCATCGGGTGTGGCGGCATGGCAACCGGCCACATGACCTCCATCAAACGGCGCATGGTGGAACAAGACAACGTGCAAATGGTCGCCGTGTGCGACCTGTACGACAAACGTCTCGACGCGGCCGTCCAACTCACCGGCGGGAAGCCGTACAAGCGATACGAAGAACTACTGGCCAACAAGGACATCGACTACGTCCTCAACGCCACGCCGGAACACTGGCACTGCAGGATCATCCTCGACGCCATCGACGCGGGCAAGCACCTGTACTCGGAAAAGCCCATGACGCGCACGGTGGAGCAGGCGAAGAAAGTTATCGCCAAAGCGCAGTCGAACCCGAAGCTCAAGGTGCAGATCGGCGTTCAAGGCACCTCCGACAACTCCTACATCGAGGCCAACAAGTACATCAAAGACGGTGTGCTCGGCAAGGTGGTTTTGGCGCAGATCGACTACTCACGCAACCACCTGGGCGACTTCTTCGCCTCGCCTGGTTTTGAGATCGACGCCGATGCGAAGCCCGGTGTGAACATTGACTGGAAGACGTGGCTGGGCGACACTCCGAAGCGCGCGTTCGATCCGGACCGCTTCTTCCGGTGGCGCCGTTACTGGGACTACTCCGGCGGCATCTCGGGCGACCTGTTCGTCCACCGCGTCACCCGACTGATCAAGTCGATGGGCCTGAAGTTCCCGGAAAAGGGCGTCGGCGCGGGTGGTAAATTCGCATTCCCCGACAGCAAGGCGGAGATTCCGGACACGCTAAACTTCCTGCTCGACTACCCTGAGGGTCTGACCGTGCAGCTCATCAGCTCCATGGCGAACAGCCGCAAGGTGGACCATCTGATCCGTGGCCACAAAGCAACGCTCGAGTTCACGAACGCCGGCTTCACCATCACCCCCGAAGGTCTTTTCCGAAACGAAGCCAAAGAGGTCACCTACAAAAAGACCGGCGCCGAGGACGTGGTGCTCCATCACCGCAACCTGCAGAACGCAATCCGCAAGGACGAGCCCCTGAACTGCGACGTTAATCTCGGCTACTACGGCGTGGTCGCCTCCGAGATGGGCAACCTGTCCTATCGCCAGCAGAAGTACATGAAGTGGGATTCCGCAAAGCAGCGTATCGTCCGTGCGTAATCTCATCCTGCTGTTCTCTCTTGCCGCCGCCCTGACCGCGCAGACGAAGTACGATCTGCTGCTGCAGGGCGGCCATGTGGTCGACGCGAAGAACGGAATCGACGCGGTGCGCGATGTCGCCATCTCGACCGGACGCATCGCGGCCGTGGAAGCGAAGATCGATCCCGCACTCGCGGCCAAAGTGGTCGACGTGTCGGGCCTGTATGTCACGCCCGGTCTGGTCGACATGCACGTGCACGTGTTTCACACCACCCTGGTGCCCAGCGCCTGGGCGGGCGACAACAGCGTGCAGCCCGATTTGATCAGCTTTCGCACCGGTGTCACCACGATGGTCGACGCGGGCAGCGCGGGCTATCGGAACTTCCCGCAATTCCGTGCTACGGTAATCGACCGTGCCCAGACCCGCATCCTCGCCTTCGTCAACATCTCCGGCTACGGCATGATGACGAATCTTGTGGAGCAGGACGTCACTGACATGCTGTCCGACAAAACCGCGGAGATGGCGCTGCGCAACAAGGACGTGGTGGTCGGCATTAAAGCCGCGCACTTCGAGAGCCCGGCGTGGACCATGGTGGACCGCGCCGTGGCAGCCGGGGAAAAAGCCAAAATGCCCGTGATGGTCGACTTCGGCTTCTTCCGGCCGGAGCGTCCCTATTGGGAGCTGGTGACAAAGAAGCTGCGTCGCGGCGACATCAGCACGCACATCTTCCGCGGACCCGTGCCGTGGCTCGACGACGCAGGCAAGGTGTACCCGTACTTCGCCGAAGCTCGCAAACGTGGGGTGATTTTCGATGTCGGACATGGCGGAGGCAGCTTCGTGATGCGCAATGCGGTCCCGGCGATCCAGCAGGGATTCCTCCCCGACACCATCTCGACCGACCTGCATTCCGGCAGCATGAACGCCGGAATGATGGACATGCCGTCGCTGATGTCGAAGCTGCTGGCCGCTGGCATGTCGCTCAGGGAAGTGTTCGGCCGGTCCACGTGGACCCCTGCCCAGGCGATCGGCCATCCGGAGCTGGGCAACCTTAGCGTTGGAGCCGAGGCCGACATCGCCGCGTTCCGCGTCCTCGAAGGCGACTGGGGATTCCGCGATCAGGAAGAGGGCTCCATTCGCGGAAAGCAGCGCCTGATCGCCGAACTGACCATCCGAGCCGGCAAAGTGGTGTGGGACTGGAACTCACGGTCTGGCGTCGATTACCGGAAGTTACCTCCCGACTACGGGATTCGAAAAGGGTCCGATGTGCTGGTCCGGCCACGCCTGTGACCGGAACCGCACGCCACCCATAATCTATGTCCCTGACGGGAAAAGACTTCCAGCGTGGAATCCGGCATGCTCGTAAGGAAACCGGATTTCCACAGGATACGTCGCAAAGGGTTGGTATACTGTAACTTCCGTCTGAATCGTGTCTCTATGAAGTTTGTCGCCTTTCTTATCGCTTCCGCCAGTCTTCTGCCCGCTCAGGTGTTTGTTTCGGGTCAGGGTGCCCGTGCCGTTATCGGCCAGACGAGTTTCACCAGGCAGGTACCAGGAGCTTCTGAGAAGCAACTCGGCTCCGTGGGTGGGATTGCGATCGCCAACGACACGCTGTTCGTGGTGGACAGCAGCCGCGTTTTCGCCAGTCCGCAGAACCATCGCGTACTCGTTTTCCCCAATATTTCCCAGCAGTTGCCGGAGCCCAAGTCCTCCCGGCCGTGGTCGACCGGCGACGTGCGATGCCCGGTTTGCGGCGGGACTGCCTCCACCGTGCTCGGCCAGACGGACTTCACCAGCACCAGCATCGGCCTTGCTCAGGATAAGTTCCGTACGCCGACCGCAGTGGCATCCGACGGACGCGTGCTGGCAGTCGCCGACACGGACAACAACCGAGTCCTGGTCTGGCTGACGCTGCCGAGCCGCAACGGCCAGCCCGCCGACGTCGTAATCGGCCAGCCGGACTTCAAGACCAACGGAATCAACTTCGGCGGCGGCGGCCAGACCCCGAGCGCGAAGGGACTTCGTTCTCCCCAGGGCCTGCTGATCCAGGACGGAAAGCTCTACATCGCGGACACGCAAAACAACCGCGTCGTAATCTTCAACAGCATGCCGCGCGCCAATGGCGCCAGTGCCGATCTCGTGCTAGGTGCGCCGAATCTGAACACGTCTGTGCAGCAGGATCTGGTGGCTGCGTCGCTCACCTTCAAGGCGACGCCCAAAAACATGGTCAGCCCAGTTGGCGTGACCTCCGACGGAAAGCGGTTGATCGTTACCGATCTCGGCCATAACCGAGTGCTCATCTGGAACAGCATCCCGAATGCGAATGAAGCGCCTGCCGACGTAGTGGTCGGCCAGCCCGACATTACGTCCAGCGACGACAACCTGGCGTATCTGGCGAACAACTCGACGAAGCTCTGCCCGTCGAACGGTACCAATGCCAACGGCAACGTTACCTATCCTTTCCTCTGCGCCGCCACGCTGAACTTCCCGCGCCACGCCATCTCCGACGGCAAGCGGCTGTACATCGCCGATGGCGGGAACGACCGTGTTCTGATCTACAACGACATCCCGACTACCAACGGCAAAGCAGCCGACATCATCCTCGGCCAGCTGACGGAAAACCTGGTGCAGGATTCCGACCCGGAGAAGATCTCCGCCGCGGACACATTCCGCACACCGACCACTCTTTCCTGGGACGGCACGAATCTCTATGTCTCCGATCCGTTCAACCGGCGCGTAGTGGTCTATACGCCCGCCGATCTGCCGCTGCCCGTCACCGGTGTTCGTAACGCTGCCAGCCGCGACATCTTCGCTCTCACCGCTGTCACCTTCGTCACAGCGCCGAAAGAAAACGACGAGATCACGCTAAAGCTTGCAGGCGACAAGGAATACAAGTACAAGGCAGTGAAGGACGACACCATTGAGGTGATCATCCGCAATCTGGTTACCTCCATCAACGCCGGCGCGGGCGATCCGAAGGTGCTTGCCACCTCCAACCCGCTGGCCAACCAGTTTGTCCTTACATCCCGCGTGGGCGGCGCTCCAGGCAATGACATCGCCTATGCGATCACGTTCTCTGAGAACGCGCAGCTTAGCGTGTCGACTGCCAGCGGCAACCTCGCCGGTGGTCAGGATGCCGCCAAGATTGCCCCGGGAACCATCATTTCCATCCTCGGCGAACAGTTGTCGGATACCACCGTCTCTGCCGACGCCACAAAGGTTCTGCCGCAAACGCTGGGCAACGTCGAGGTCTATATCGACGGTATCCGCGCTCCGCTCCTGATGGTGTCGCCCGGTGAGATCCGGTCGCAGATGCCGTGGGAAGTCAGCGACTCCAGCAGCGTCAGCGTGTATGTCCGCCGGGTGGACAGCGGCAACAGAGTTCTGACCACCACCGCCATTGGCGTGCCGATCATCCCGCAGAACCCGGGCATCTTCGCAGTGGAAGGTTTGCCCGATCCCCGACCCGCACTCGCCTATCACGCCAGCAGCCAGGCGATCGGCGTGGTGTCGGTTGACGGCGCGGTGAAGGCAGGCGATACCGCGACGGTCACGATTGAAGACCGCCCCTACACCTACACGGTGAAGGAGGGCGACACCCTCAACATCATTCGCGACTCTCTGGTCAATCTGATCAACGGCGACGAAAAGGTGATGGCGGAGCCGTCTACCCTTTACACCCGCATCCTGCTGAAGGCTCGCATCCCCGGCCCTGAAGGCGACGGCATCGCGTACAGCGCCAAGGCAGTCGACGGCGCCAATGTGATTATGACGGCCCTGTCCCCGGCTCTCTGCTGCTCGGCCCGCGAAGGATCGCCGATCACGAATCAGGAACCGGCGCGTCCCGGCGAACTGATCTACGTCATCACTACCGGGCTCGGTTTTGTGAAGGGCGAAGGTCTTGGCGGGCAGGTGACTGGCGGTCCGTACCACGGTCCGGCCGACAACTCCACCAGCTCTCCGGTGGATGACGCGCAAGTCGGCGGCAAGACGGCCAACGTGTTGTCGGCACGGCTGATTCCGGGTCTGGTGGGTGTGTACCAGGTGCGATTGCAGCTGAACTCGGACATCCCAACCAACCCGCAGACGCAGATGTGGATCGCCCAGCTTGGCTACATCAGCAATATCGTGTCCATCCCGGTTGTGAATCCGGTGGCTCCGTTCCCGCAGTAGAATCGTTAGCGAAACAGACCGCCGCCGCGCAGGGTCTTACCTGAGAGTGACGAACGCATGAGTGAACTTCGGTGGCACTCGCTGCTGCGGCAGTGGGTTGTGGTTGCCTCGCACCGTCAGAACCGGCCGCAGATGCCGGCCAACTGGTGCCCCTTCGATCCCGGCTCTGGACAGGTTCCCGACAACTACGACGTCTACGTTTATCCCAACGACTTTCCCGCCTTCGATGAAGACGAAGAGCCGTTCGACCCCGAGCCCGGCCTGTTCAGGACCACGGGCGCGCGCGGCAAATGCGACGTCATTCTCTATCACCCGAATCACACGCAGCGGCCGTCCGACCTGCCGGCAGAGCACTGGCGCAAGATCGTCGATGTGTGGGCCAGCAGGGTCGACGAACTGGCGAAGCTTCCCGACGTACAGCACATCATGGTGTTCGAAAATACCGGTGTCGCCATCGGGGTCACCATGCCGCACCCGCACGGACAGATCTACGCCTTCCCGTTCGTGCCGCCGCTGGTGCAAACCGAACTCGACGCAAGCCGCGAGCACTACCAGTGCAACTTCACCTGCCTGTATTGTGAGTTGATGAAGCGGGAGATCGCCGATAAGGTGAGGATCGTGGCGGAGAATGAGCACTTCGTCGCGTTCGTGCCGTTTGCGGCGCGCTTCCCGTCGGAGATTCAGCTTTACTCGAGGCGCCACTTCGGTCGATTGCAGGACATGACCGAAGAGGAGCGGCAAAGCTTCGCGTCCATGCTCAGCACTGTCCGTCGCAAGTACGATCACCTGTACACGGACATCGAACCGAAGGACACCGTCCTGCCACTGATGATGGTGCTGCGCATGCCGCCCGTGCACGGCAACCATCCCTTCTTCCACTTCCACGTGGAGTTTCTGCCCCTGCAGCGCAGCCAGAAGAAGCTGAAGTACCTGGCAGCGGTAGAGACCGCGGGCGGAACCTATCTGGCCGACACGCGACCGGAAGAACGGGCCGCGGCGCTTCGTAACGCCGAGCCCGCCACTCCGGAAGCATAACGACTACTCGATCTTCCCTATCCAGAGCACAGCGTCCAGCTGCGCCAGGGCGGGGAGTTTCGATGCGTCGATACGCACGATCAGGATGCCGGCTCGCCGCCGCTCCACCACTTCGACACCTGCCTGCTTCAACAGCGCCAGCGTGGCGTCGCTGGTGTCTGCCATGGCCAGCGACACACGTAGCTTGCCGGTCAGTCCCTTCAGAGCCGGGTCCACCTTCAACTTCGCCTGTTCCATCTTCGCGTAAGAAGGCGCCGCGGCAGGTGGAGGCGGCGGCGCCATCTGTCGGGGCGCGACCATCGCATCGCTCGCTGACGGCACTCCGCCAATCACCCCACCGACCGCTCCTTGGCTTTGAAGGAACGTCATGGCCTGGGCAATGCTGGCCATCACCATCGCCCGCGGGCTCTCGCCGAACACGCCCTGGTAGCTGACTCCCTCCGGCAACTCCACCGGCACCTCGACGCGCCGCGGCTTGCCGCCCTCGATCACCGTTGTCTCTTCAACCGCGACAAATGACGTGTACTGCGTCATCAACCGGTAGTCGAGCCCCAGCTTCGTGATCTGCTCGACGGCGTCGGGTCCTGCGTCGAGCATCAGAGAATCGATCTTCGTCCGGGCCCACAAGCTCGCCAGCGCTTCATTGGCTGAATTGGCCCCTGGCAGCTCGACCGGGATTTCTGCCGAGTAGGCCTTGCCCGCCATACGCCCCTGCAGCCGGATTACACCTTTGGCCGCGCGGCTGTATTTGCCGGTCACAACCACCGGCTTCGCCGCGAACAAGTCGGCAATCCGGGCCGGAAACAGCTCCTCCACCGGGAGCCCGTTCCAGTCGATTCGAATGTCTGTCAGCAGGGGACTGTTCACGCGCTCATGAAACCGCTTCGCGGCAGCCGAGCCATGCGCCTCCAGGCTGACGTACTCCACCTCACCGCGACCCGCCTCGGCCATCTTGTCCAGCAGGTACCGGTTGATCGAGTTGCCGATGCCGAACGAAAATACGCGAGCATTCGGATGCCTCTGAATCTCAGCAATGATCTCAGCTTCATTACCCACAAAACCATCCGTCATGAAGCACGCGATGCGCAGGTGTTCCTGTGAGTCGCTCGGTTCGAGCGCGGCGCGAATCGCTTTCATCATCTCCGTGCCGCCGTGGCCCGTTTGCGAAGCCAGAAACTGCTCCGCTCTCGCCAGATTCTCGCGAGTGGCGGGTACCGGCGCCGGAAACAAAATCTGCGTGTCGCCAGAGAATGTGATCAGGTTGAACGTGTCGCGCGGATGCATGCCCGCCAGCGCCATTCGCATCGATTCCTTCGCCTTCTCCAGCGGGAACCCGTTCATGGAGCCAGATGTGTCCAGCACAAACACGATTTCTTTCGGAGTAATCTCCGTCGGAGTGACACGCTCAGGTGGCTGCAGGATCAGGCTGAAGAATCCCCCGCGCTGATCCCGATGCGTCAGCACCGCGTTGCCGATCTTGCGACCCGCCACGTCGTATCGAAGGATGAAGTCCTTGTTTGGGATGGTGTCCTGGTCACGCAGCCGCACCACCGCTCTTGCAGGCGACGGCCGGTCGCTCTGCACGGGATGGCTCGGACTGTCCACTGAATCGAGCGCGACGCCTGCATCCAGCTTCACTTCCACGGAGATATCGTGCCCGGCTCTCTGGTCCGGCCGCGCCACGGGCGGCGTGATGCGGGCGGCATCGGTCACATTGCGAGGGTGATACCGCGGTCCCACCACCATCGGAAACGTGAACTGATACGTTCCGGCTTCGTACTCCAGTCGCTCTGAGTAACTGATGACAACTCGCACCTTCGCACCAGGCGCAATATTGGCGACACTCTGCGTGAAGATGTTCGGTCGTTCCTGGTCGAGCAGCGCCGCCACATTGCCGGCATTGCGAGCCGCCTGATAAATCGCCTGAGCCTCTTGTTTGCGCTTGATTTGACCCTTGATGACGCGATCGCCGATTTGCAGCGTCATGGCGTCAATCGCGGCGTTGTGCGGCAGTGGAAACACGTAGACCGCTTCCACCTTGTCTTTTGCCGTGTTCTCGAAATCCTGGGTCACCGTGACGCGCGAGATAAAGCCGCTGATCTCGGCCTTCACGTCGGTATGCTTCAGCGGGCACTCCAGTTGCCACGGCTGCTGGGTGTCGCGGATAATCAGCGCACCTTGTGTCACACGCGGGCCGGTGCGTTGCGGGGACGCCGGAGCCGCCGGTGTCGGCCGCGGGGCCACCATCAGTAATCCTGCCGCGCCGGCCAGTACCACCATTGCTGGCATCTTCATTGCCATTCGGATTCCTCCTCGCGAGGTAAATGCCTTCAGACGAAGATGCCTTTCAGGGACTTTTTCGCCGCAACTGAACGCGGACCCGGGTGCGCTGCACGGGTTGTTGTGCAGCCTCCAGCACGGGGTCGCCCTGACGAAAGCCCATGCTCTGTCCCGACGGTACGCCGCCGATCACACCGCCCACCACACCCGCCTCCGGTGCGGCTCTCCGCAAATCGCGTCGAGCCGAAGCAGCGGGTGGCGGAGGTGGAGCGGCCAGGGGAGCCGCAACCGGCGCGGGTGGCGAGGGCGCCCATTCCAGATCGATACCAGGCGCCTCGCCAGCGCCGGTAAATGCAATGTCGCGCCGAAGCACCACGGGCAAACCCGGTGATATCGTGCCCGCATACAGCACGTCTTCGCCCTGCTTCGCCAGCAACATCCCGGCCTGTGTCGATTCCACGCGGATACGAGCCTTCTCGCCGGAATCGAATGCATAGCTGCGTTCAACAGGAGTCACGGCGCCTGCCGCGTCCACCCGCAGAACCGACCACGACAGCACTTGCGCTTCGACAGCCTGGGCATCGGAGGCAGTCGCGGCAACAGCCGGCGCAGCAGCCGTAGCTTGCGGCGATGGTGGAGGAGGCGGCGGCGGCGCGCCGAACGCGCGGGTCTCCGCTTTCTTCTCCGCAGTGCGAGGCGCCGGAGCGGTCTGAGCTGACGGCTGCGGAGCCGCATCCTCCATGGGCCGAGTCGCGGGAGCAGGCCGCAGTACGGCCACCAAATCCCGCCCTCCCGGCTCATGCCGCTCCTTCGACTCCCTCACGCCAATCGCCACCAGTATCACCATTCCGATGGCAATCAGCACCTTCGACTGCGGCCGCTCAAACCAGTCGCGCAGGGCCCCTGCAATCGAGAATGGCCTTTCCTGGACGGCGGCCAGCAGTTCCGCGCGTGCCGAGGAATCGTCCAGCAGATCGCGAACCGCCTGTTCGTCCTCCATCGCCTCAAAGACCGCGGCATCGTTGAGCGCAGCCTCGTACAGCAGGGCGCGCTCTTCCTCCGTCAGTGTGCCTGTGGCGTACCCCCCGAGCAGTTTGCGAACCTCGTCCGTCATCGCTTTTCCCACTTGCCGCCCATCAGGTCCAGCAGTTTCTGCCGGCACCGCGAATCCCATGTATAGACCGTGTTGATGGATGCCGCTCCCAACTCCTCCTGAATCTCGGGAAACGTTTTGCCCAGCAGTTTCAGCCGAAATATCTCGCGGCACCGCTGCCCGAGCTTCGGCACGGCCTGCTTTATACGCTCGAGAAGCTCGCGGTCACTGGCCATTACCTCCGGAGACGGGCCCATGTCCATCAGCGGCAACTCGTCCACCCCGACGGCTGTGTTCTCGCCGCGCCGAACCATCTTGCGTCTTGCCGCGGCCATCTTGAAGCGCAGAATGCGTAACGAAAGAGGCAACAACTGGTCGAGGCCGTCGACATCCGGGTAACGGTCTTCCAGAACCATCAACACTTCCTGAGCCAGATCTTCCGCGGAATCTCTCCCTGTACGAGATGCCGCAAAAGCGACTATCCTTTCACGCAACCTCGGGAGGATGTCTTCTCGGCTCACGTCAGTCCGGAAAGCCGTCTGTACTCAGGCTGGGAAACATTCGCAGTGCGTTCTTGTAATAGATCTTTTTCAGCACGGCGTCCGGCAGGTCGAGCGCATACAGGTGCCACAGCCCGTGATACTTGCGGATGTTGTCGACCCACTCATCGTCAGTCTCCAGCATCCGGAAGTAAAACGGATATTCTTCCGGGTCGTACCGGTCCTTGCCAAACAGAACACGGTCCTGATATTTAGTGAAGAACCGCTTCACCGCCCGTGGCTGTCGGCCGAGCTCGCCCAGTATCGCCGCGAATTCCACATTCATGTTGGGCATCTCATCCATCAGCTTGCCGAGGGTCCCCAGATCGTGCGCCATCCACCCCATGTGCGCCAGGATGAAGGTCGTCTTCGGATTGGTGCGGACCAGGTTGTGCTGCTCGCCGATCAGTTGATCCCAGCTCACGCCGCCGTGATTGGCACGCCCTGACTGAATCTTTAACTCCAGCCACCGCTCATTAAACTTGTCCATCGGATCGAACAGCGGCTTCGGGTCGGCTGTGTGGATCATGACCGGAACCTTGTACTTTGCCGCTACATCCCACACCGGCTTCAGCCGCGGGTCATCTGCCGGGATTCGCTTGCCGTCCTTGTCCTTCTCATTAATTCCCAGATTCTTCCAGACCTTGACTCCCATCGCTCCGTATTTAATGTCTTCTTCCAGTTGCTTCGCGGCGCCTTCCAGATCCGAAAAGTTGACGTTTGTCATGCTGGCGAAGCGTGCCGCATTCGAGTACTTTCGGATGCCATCAATGTACTTTTGCGTGGACTCGCCCCTTCCGCTCCTGTTGCCGTAGCTTCCGGCAACCGGCGAACTCAGCATGATCTTCATGTTCATCCTGTCCATATCCGCTATCAGCTTGTCGAGCGCAGCCGGGCTGCTGTCGCGCTGGTGCGTGTGGATATCGATGAAGGGGTACTTCGCCCTCGGCACCTCGTGCTTCGGCACCACGAGCATCGCGCGGGGTTCGTATTCTTCGATGGTGGGAGCAGGCGGAGCGGGAGGAGCGTTAGCGGGGCGTTGCTGGGAAAAAATAAACGGGACCAGCAGCAACAAAAGAGCCGCGGAGAAGGCTTTGGTCATTACTGGGAGTATAACCGCGCCAGCAGCCTACTCCTCCGCCAGCCCGTTTTAGACCATGTTCGGGATCTTGATGATCTTCTTTTGGATCGCGTACTGAACCAGCTGTGCTTTGTTGTGGATATCCAGCTTGCGCATCAGGTTGAACTTGTGCGCTTCCACCGTCTTAACGCTCAGGCTGAGGTCGCAGGCGATCTCTTTTACAGACTGACCTTCGGCGAGCATTTTCAATACTTCGCGCTCACGAACAGTAAGTGTGGCGAACCGGGGCATACGGTTGGCTGACTTAATCCGCGTGCGGAAATCGTCCACCAGCTGCGACAACATACGCGGACTCAGGTAACTGCCTCCGCGGCAGATGTCTCGAATCGCGGCCACTAACTGCTGCGCCGGGCTGTCTTTGAGTACGTATCCGCTCGCTCCTACCTCCATGCCTTCGACGAGGTAATCTTCGTCGTCGTACATAGTAAGGAACAGAACCTTAACTTCAGGCCGGGCTTTCTTGATTTGACGGGTCGCTTCAAAGCTGCTCAAACCGGGCATGCCGATGTCCATCAGCACAACATCCGGCCTGGTCTCATTCGCACGTTCCACCGCCTCGCCGCCATTTCCTGCTTCGCCAATAACTTCCATATCTGGCTCAATAGACAATAGTGTGCGAATGCCTTGACGGAACAATGTATGATCGTCAGCCAGCATTATTCGAATTTTGGACATACCCTACCCGTGCCCCCTCTGTATCCAATCTTACTTAAACGCTGGTACCGTCCATGATTATCGTACTACAACTGAACACTGTTAGGGTACTCCCCCCTAAGCGGTATTTCAACCACTACTTTGGTACCACTTTCGTGCTCAGTTGGGCCGCGTTGACTGCCTCGGAGTTCGCTTTCCACCTGGAATCGACCTCCGATCAGGCTGACGCGCTCACGGATTCCCAGCAGTCCGAAACAATTTCTTCGGCCCAGTCCTTCTTCCACCCGGAAGCCGACTCCGTTATCTTCAACGGTCAGCTTAAGTGTTCTATCGGTGGGGGTAACCGAAACATTTACACGTGTCGCCTGCGAATGGCGCGAAATGTTACTGAAGCACTCCTGCAAAACGCGGTAAAGCACTAACTCAAGCCGCGGGTCCAGTCTGGGCAGCTGAGGTAAGTGCAGCCTTAGGCTTACCTGATAACTGCTCCGGAATCGGTTGCCGAGCTGCCGGATCGCCGCACCCAGACCAAGCTGTTCCAGCACAGCCGGACTTAAGTCAGAGATCAGCCTGCGAACTCCCAGGATAGTCTTCTCAGTAATTCCACGTATTTCCGCGATGGTATTACGTACTTCGCCTGAGCTGTCAGTAAGTGATATCTCCAGCATCTCGAGCTGTAATCTCGCCACCACCAGCGCCTGCCCCGCATCGTCATGCAGCTCGCGCGCGATACGCCGCCGTTCCAGTTCCTCCACCTCCAGCATGCGTATCGACAGCCCCCGCAGCCTCTCCTCGCGTGCCAGGCGCTGCACAGCGTCGGTGATTCGCGCAGCAGTCATTCGCAGCAGCCGCTGCTCCTGCGTCAATATCGCTCGTTTCGCGGCAAACTGGAGTTGCACCACGCTTTCGCCTGCCGGCACCGACCACACAGAACCGTTCGAGCCCCGCCACGCGGGCACCAGAATGGCCGAGGTCTCCAGCGGGTCGTCCGGATCCAGAGCGCGGACCCGATGACGCAACCCAGGAGTTACCGCCGCATGCACCGCAGGTAGCGTTCCCTTCACGCCTTCGCTGGCGATCGCGGTCAAAGCGGTTTCTGAGCTTCGAAACCACGTCCCCGCAGCGGCTCCAAAGTGGGCCACCAAAACCCGAAGCACCGGACCGGCGAGCGCCGCCTCATCCTGAGACTCGTGCTCCGCCGCCAGCAGATCGTTCATCAGCTGCAGTTCCTGGCTGCCGACCAGTGCCCAGGCTTCGTGGATCGCCAGCCGCAACGCGTTCAGCAGATGCGTGCGGGCCGACCGCACGGCGCCCCGTTCCCCCGCTGGAAGTTCCGCGACCGCAGCCTCGGTAAGCTGCGCATATTCCGGCAACATCCGCAGTACTGTGCCTCGGTCCACGTCGCACAGGGCGAGTTGACGGCTGGAGGCCGCGGCCTCGACAAGGAACTGCCTTATCGACACCCCTTTGGAATGGGCACGGACCGCCGCTCCCGGCGTCAGTCTCAATACGAGGGCGCGCTGTTCCGGCGACAGACCAAGTACCGCGATTTTGGCGCGAAACTGCCGGTCAACGGAAGCAGCGGATTCCGATACAGCGTTGGAAAACCTGGTGAGCGCGTTTCGAATTTCGTCGTCCTGAAGTCTGGAAAGAGATGCTGGCACACTTTATTCTCTGGCTTTATATCGGCGGAGAAGCTCGGCAGCTTGAATGTGTCCGTTGGTGAGCGCCGATTTCAGCGGCCGCGTGCCGAATTTGTTCGGCACATTCGGATCGGCTCCCGCCTTTAGCAGCAGCTCGAGCGCCTCAGTGCGACCCCATGATGCCGCGTGGTGCAGAGGCGTAGCTCCCGTTTCGCGCTCCGTGACAGCCGGGTTCGCGCCCTTGCTCAGCAGCAGCGCCAGTACGTTGGCGTGTCCGCCAAGCGCCGCATCGTGCAGAGGGGTGCCCCCGGCGCTGTTCAACGCATTCACGTCCGCGCCGGCGGCCAGCAGGAGTTCGGTGATTTCCTTGTGTCCTTTGAGCGCCGCGTCATGCAGCAACATACCGCCGCCGGGCGTCCTGGCGTTCGGGTTCGCGCCCTTTTCCAAAAGCAGGGCCACCATGTCGATCTGCCCTCGCATGATAGCGTCCTGCATCTGGCGCAAAACCGCGGCGCGGCTCATCTTGCCCGATTTCTCCATCAACAGCCCCACCACCGCCCTGTGGCGGTAACGCAGTGCCTCGTCCAGAGGTGTGGTGCTGGAATTGTCGTACGCGTTCGCATCGGCACCGCTGGCCAGCAGCACGCGAACCACGTCGGCGTGTCCCTTGGTGGCGGCCTCATGCAGGGGCGTCGCGCCGGTATCTTTGTTTCGAACCATCACGTCGGCGCCTCGCTTCAGAAGCACGGTCGCGATGGCCGCCTGCCCCTTCCACGCCGCCTCGTCC
>Ga0163150_10005714_pt1 | contig 15704 bp, 12 predicted proteins | sample OliLakLV19P2IB_FD_148628 | JGI IMG/M metagenome (GOLD analysis project Ga0163150, IMG submission 148628) | Freshwater microbial mat bacterial communities from Lake Vanda, McMurdo Dry Valleys, Antarctica - Oligotrophic Lake LV.19.P2.IB | ecosystem: Environmental > Aquatic > Freshwater > Lake >...
CTCCAAAGCCTTAGGCGAACAGGCAGTGCTGGCCGCCAACGGGCCGGCGCTGTCGACCTGTGCGTTGAGGCCTCACTTGATTTGGGGGCCACGCGATAGCCACTTGATTCCACGATTGATCGCTCGGGCTCGCGCGGGGCAACTGCGGCGAGTGGGCGACGGCACAAACCTGGTGGACATGATCTATGTTGCAAACGCGTCGGAAGCTCATTTGCGGGCCGCCGATACGCTCGCCCCCGAGGCTGCGGTCGCGGGCCATGCATACTTCCTGAGCCAGGGCGAGCCGGTGAACTGCTGGCGGTGGATCAATGAGATCCTGGCCCTGGCGGGCCTGCCGCCGGTCAAGCGTTCGATCTCACTTCGCGCGGCGTGGGGCCTGGGTGCTGTGTTTGAGGCCGCCTATGGTGCTTTGCGGCTCACCGGCGAGCCACGCATGACCCGCTTTCTGGCGGCTCAGTTGGGCACTTCACACTACTTCAACATCAATGGCGCCAAACGTGATTTCGGATTTTCGCCAAGGATTTCAACGGCCGAAGGCATGGCGCAGTTGCAACTTGCTTTGCAGCAAGTGTGTAAGATGCACCAGAGCGGTGCGTAGGCTCCGAATCGGCCCTATTCGTGCCAAATGGCCCCGAATTCAGGCTTCGCCCGCTTGCTAACTTTGTCACAACCCGGTAACTTCAAAGGTTTTAATACCTTCACGGACGGCAGGCAATGATTGCAGGCGCGAGCGAGCGCGAAACGATCGTAATTACCGGCATCGGGCTGGCTGCGCCGAACGGTAATAACCTTACCGAGTTTCGCGAGAGCCTGCTCGCCGGACGTAGCGGCGTTACGGCCTATGACATTCGCTATGTTGGCCCGACCGTCGCTGGCGTTTGCAGTTTCGATGAGCTGCGCTATCAGAAGCGCAAGGATCTTCGTCGTGGCACGCGGGCCGGCAGCGTCAGCATCTATTGCGCCAGCGAAGCCATTGCCGATTCCGGAATTGATTGGGCCAATCAAAACAAGTCCATGGTCGGCATCTATGTCGGCGTCACCGAACATGGCAATGTTGAAACAGAAAACGAAATCTACGAGCTGAAGGGTTTCGACTACGACACGAAGTTCTGGTCGCACCACCACAACCCGCGAACCGTGGCCAATAATCCGGCCGGCGAGATCTCCTTGAATCTGGGAATCACTGGTCCGCACTATACGATCGGCGCCGCCTGCGCCGCGGGCAATGCCGGGATTATCCAAGGCGCCCAGATGCTGCAACTGGGCGAGTGCGACGTGGCGATCGCCGGCGGGGTTTCGGAAAGCATTCACACGTTTGGCATTTTCGCCAGCTTCAAAAGCCAAGGGGCGCTGGCCAACCACTCCGACCCGGCCAAGGCCTCGCGGCCGTTTGATGTGGATCGCAACGGAATTGTGGTGGCCGAGGGTGGTTGCCTGTATGTGCTCGAGCGGTTTTCGGACGCCAAAAAGCGCGGCGCGAAGATCTATGGCGAGATCGCCGGCTATGCGATCAATAGCGACGCCACCGACTTTGTGCTGCCGAACGCCGAGCGCCAGGCGGAGTGCATGCAATTGGCCCTGCGGCGCGCTCGGATTGCACCGGAGCAGGTCGACATCGTCAGCACGCACGCCACGGGCACGGCCAGCGGCGACACGCAGGAATGCGCGGCGCTGCGGAGCGTGTTTGGAAACACGGAAAAGACGCTGTTCAACAATGCCAAGAGTTTTATCGGCCACACGATGGGCGCCGCCGGTGCTTTGGAGCTCGGTGGCAACCTGCCCGCGTTCAACGATCGGGTTTGCCATGCCACGATCAACGTCGATCAGCTCGATCCTGAGTGTGCTTTGCCGGGATTGGTGGTGAACCAGCCGCGGGAAGCCAAACGAGTCGACTATATCCTGAACAATTCGTTCGGAATGTTGGGAATTAATTCCGTCGTGATCATCAAACGCATCTGAGACCGGGGAGAAAAGACGGCATGACTCCTGCCGAAATCAAAGAAGTCATTCTCGATATCCTGGAGGGAATTGCGCCCGACGAAGATCTCGGGGCCCTCAAGGACGATGTTCCGCTGCGCGAACAACTCGAGCTGGACAGCATGGATTTTCTGGACATTGTGATGGAATTGCGCAAGCGATACCGGGTCCAGATTCCGGAGGATGACTATATCGAACTGGCGACGATGCAAAGCACCGTGAAATACCTGACGCCAATGATGAAAGACCTGCAAAAGACTTGATGGCGCAAGCGGCATTGATGTTTAGGTCAGCTTAGTCAATCGAATTTCGTGGCCGCCGCAAATTGCCGCGCGGCCGAATCCGTTGGGTGATTGCTCTCATGTCCATGTACGACACGATCATCATTGGCGCGGGTATGTCTGGCCTTGCGGCCGGCATTCGGCTGGCCTATTACGATAAGCGAGTCTGCATACTCGAGCGGCATACGACGATCGGCGGGCTCAATAGCTTCTATCGGATCGGCGGCCGCAATTACGATGTGGGCCTGCACGCCGTCACCAATTTCACGCCCAAAGGAACGCGCAAGGGCCCGTTGGCCAGGCTGCTGCGCCAGTTGCGATTCAATTGGGACGATTTCTCGCTCGTCCCGCAGATCGGCTCGACGATCACGTTTCCAGGGCTGTCGCTGCGGTTCAACAACAACTTTGAATTCTTCCGCTCCGAGGTCAATCAGCACTTTCCGGCGGAAAAAGACAACTTTCAAAAACTGGCCGAAACGGTCGCCGACTACGACGACCTGAATGAGCAGATGGCCAGTTGCTCGGCGCGTGGGATGGTGGCCGAGATCATTCGCGACCCGCTGTTGGTCGACATGTTGTTCTGCCCGCTGATGTTCTATGGCAACGCGCGCGAAAACGACATGGATTTCGCGCAGTTTTCGATCATGTTCCGCAGCATTTTCATGGAAGGCTTCGCCCGGCCTTGGGCAGGAGTGCGGCTGATACTGAAAAACCTGGTCCGCAAGTTCAAGCAACTTGGTGGCGAGCTGCGGCTGCGAGCGGGCGTCGAGCGGATGGACGTCTCGGCCGGCCGCGTCACTCGAGTGGTGCTCGACGATGGAACGGAGTTGGAAGGGGACTCGGTGCTCTCGAGCGCCGGCTGGGTCGAAACCATGCGGATGTGCGACGAGCCGGCCGAAGTCGCGCCGCGCGAGGCGGGCCAACTCTCGTTTGTCGAATCGGTCTCCGTGCTCGATGCCCAGCCGCGCGACTTAGGTTGCGATCGCACGATCGTATTCTTCAACGACAGCGATAAATTCCGTTGGAAAAAGCCGGAAGAAATGGTCGATGTCCACAGCGGAGTCATCTGTTGCCCAAATAATTTCGACTACCCGGAGCCGCTGGACCAGGGCATGGTGCGCATCACGGCATTGGCCAACTACGACCGCTGGCGCAGCCAGTTGCCCTCGGAATATCAGGAGGCCAAGAACTCCTGGTACGCGCGGATGGTCGAGTCGGCCGTGCGTTTCGTCGGCGACTTTCGCCCCAGCGTGATTGCCAGCGACACCTTCACCCCCATGACCATTCAGCGCTTCACCGGCCACGAGAATGGCGCCGTGTATGGCGCGCCGAAGAAATGCTGGAACGGCACCACGCCGCTGAAAAACCTGTTCATCTGTGGAACCGATCAGGGTTTCGTCGGCATTATCGGCGCGATGTTCAGCGGCATTGCGATGGCCAACCGGCACTTGCTCAAATTCGCCCAAAGCGACGACAGCGGTCAATCTCGGGCTGCTCGCAAGACGGATTAATCTCTCGAGAGTGCGGCAATGTCCGCGTCGATCCATGCCCAAAGATTTTCTCCAAGGCGCGCGCGACCACTACGACTGCATCGTCATTGGTAGCGGTCTGGCCGGACTGACCGCGGCCAACACGCTGGCCCGCAGCGGCCAATCCGTGTTACTGCTCGAGCAGCATTACAAGCTGGGGGGCATGGCCACCTGGTTCAAGCGCCCCGGCGGCCATATCTTCGACATTTCTTTGCACGGATTCCCGGTGGGCATGATCAAGAGCTGCCGCCGCTATTGGACGGCCGAAATTGCCGACTCGATCGTGCAATTGAAAAACATTCGCTTCGACAACCCGATGTTCTCGCTGACCACGTCGTTTAATCGCGAGGACTTCACTCGCTTGCTGATCGAAAAGTTTCAAGTGCCACAGGCCCAGGTGCAGGCCTTTTTCGATACGGCTCGCGGCATGAACTTTTTCGACGATCAATCGACGACCGTGGGGCAACTTTTTGAGCGGTTCTTTCCAGGTCGCGAGGACGTGATTCGGCTGCTGATGGAGCCGATCACGTATGCCAATGGTTCGACGTTGGAAGACCCGGCGATCAGCTATGGCATCGTGTTCTCGAATTTCATGTCCAAAGGCGTGTTCACGTTTCAGGGTGGCACCGACCGGCTCATTCGGTTGATGCACCAGGAGCTATTGAAGAGCGGGGTTGACGTGCGGATCAAGTGCGACGTGGAAAAGATTGTCGTCCGCGGCGGGCGAGTCGTCGGCGTACAAGTCAACGGGCGTGAGATTGGCACGCGCACGGTCGTCTCGAATGCCAACTTGAAGAGCACGATTTTCAATCTGGTGGGCAAGGAGAACTTCGACCGGAAATTCTGCGACGACGCCGAAGCCGTGCGGCTGAATAATTCGAGCTGCCAGGTCTACATGGCGCTCAAGGCGGGCGAAGAGCTGGACGAAAGTCTGGGCGATCTGCTGTTTAGCTCGACGGCGCCGTTATTCCGCACCGAACTGCTACTGAGCCGCGATGTCACCAGCCGCACATACTCGTTTTACTATCCACGCACGCGGCCGGGCAGCAACCGCTGCCTGATCGTTTCGAGCACCAACGCTCGCTACCAGGACTGGGCCGATCTTTCGCCCGACGACTATGAGGCCAGCAAGCGCGACCTGGTGGATACCACGCTCGATGCGATTGCCAAATACATTCCCGACATCCGACAGAAGCTTGACCACGCCGAAGCCTCGACGCCGCTCACGTTTCGGCACTATACGAAACACCAAGAAGGGGCCAGCTTCGGCACGAAGTTCGAGGGACTGGCGGTGAGCCGTGCGATACCCGAGCAAATCGGCGGCTTGTTTCATGCCGGCAGCGTGGGAATTATCATGTCGGGCTGGCTGGGCGCGATGAACTATGGCGTGATCGTGGCCAACGACGTCGATTCTTGGCTATTAAAGACGGGCAGTTCCAGCATTGCACCCACCACGGCCGCACCATGAGCTCGGAACCCATGAGTTTGGAAAAAATTCATGCGGCGATTCCACATCGACCGCCGTTTCTGTTCGTCGACGAAATCGTCTCGCTAGCCGAGAAACGCATCGTTTGCCGCAAGACGTTTCGCGCGGATGAGTGGTTTTTTTCCGGGCACTATCCACACTTTCCGATCACGCCCGGCGTGCTGCTGTGCGAAGCGGCCATGCAAGCCGGCGCGATTCTGCTGTCGCAACACGTCAAGCTCGACACGCAGGCCGTGCCCGTGGCGGCGCGGATGAATGACGTGCGATTCAAACGCATGGTCAGGCCCGGCGAGACGATTGAAATGGACGTTGAGTTAACCGACTGCATTTCAAAGGCCTGGTACTTGAAGGCCAAGGTCAAGTGTGGTGGCCAGGTGGCCGTCCGTTTCGAGTTCACCTGCGCCATCGCGCCGGCAAGCTGACCTTGTAACGTCAGCGACATCCTTTATTTCGACGAGATCGGCAAACCGCATGGACTTCTTGCAGTTGGAGGGAAAGACGATCCTGGTGTTTGGCGTCGCCAATCGCAAGAGCGTGGCGTTTCACATTGCCGCTATGCTGGAATCTGTCGGCGCCAAAGTCGTCTACGTCGTGCGTACGCCCGAACGCCAGCGGTCGGTGGCCAGGCTGCTGAAGTCGGACGCTGAAATTCATGTTTGTGATGTCGAGCACGAGGAGCAGATCGCGGCGCTTCGCGAAACGATCGGTCGCACGCATCAAAAGTTCGCCGGCCTGGTCCACTCCATCGCCTTTGCCGACTACGCTTCCGGCGGCAGTGCTTTTCATGAAACGCCGAAAGCGATGTTCTTGCGAGCCGTCGACATCTCTTGTTTCTCGCTGATCGCGATTTCCAACGTCTTCAAGGACTTGCTCGAAATCGAGGCTTCGGTCGTGGCGATTTCGATCTCGACGACGCGCATGGCCGCCGAAAACTATGGCGCAATGGCGCCGATCAAAGCCGCGCTCGATTCCTCGTTGGTGTTCCTGGCCAAGTCCTTCAGCCAGTTTTCGCGCGTGCGGTTCAATGCCGTGGCGCCGGGCTTGCTGAAGACCTCCGCCTCGGCCGGCATTCCCGGCTATGTCGATTCCTATCTCTACGCCGAGCAAGCCACCTTGCGCAAGCGCGCTTTGCAAACAGAAGAAGCGGCCCAGGTCGCGGTTTTTCTGTTGAGCCCACGCTCGAGCGGCATTAATGCCCAAAGCATCGTGGTCGATGCCGGCATGTCAGTGAACTATTTCGATCGCGATCTGGTGCGCAAGGCGATGCGGCCCGAGTGAAAACGGCCGTCTCCCTGACTTAGCGGGCGACCGTCACTAGCGCTGCCGATTTCGGAGCGGGGATCTGCTTCGAGGGAGCAGCCTGCGGCTCGTCCTGTTCGCTCACCAGGCTGCGCTGCCAGTCGATGGCCAGCATCAGCGAGTTGATGCCCGAGCCAATGCCCAAAAGCGCTGCGTGGCTTTTCGGTTTAAGCTGGCCGCGTTCGACCCCGATGGCCATCGTCAGCGGAACGGCCACCGAGCCGGTGTTGCCAAGCGTTTCGAGCGTGGCAAAGTCTTGTGCCTGGTTGAGTCCCAGCGAGCTGAGCATCAATTTGCGATGCGTGGCGCCAACCTGGTGACAAAAAGTCTTGTCGATGTCATCGCGAGTCCAGCCGGCATCGGTCAGAAAGTCGGCGAATGTGGCGACGCCGATGGCGATGCCTTGTTCCATCAACTTTTGCGAATCGGTCTGCATCAATGGGCGCATATTGCCGGCGACCGACTCGTCGCGTCCGCTGTGGCATAGCTCGTGGCCCGCGGTGTGAGCGCGTGCGGTGGCGGCCAACAATCGGTTGCCGGTGCGGCTGATCGAGCGATCGGCCAGCACGACGGCGACGCTGCCCGAGCCAATCGTGAGCGAGGCAACCGCCAGCTTCACTTGCTCGCGGGTGAGCGCGTGATCGGCATTCAGCGATTCGATCGTGTTTTCTACCAATTGGCGGCTACATTCCGTACCGACGACGATTCCGGCGCGGATTTGGCCCAACTCGATCATGTTGGCCACCTGCACCATGCCGTTGAGTATTCCCAGGCAGGCATTCGAAACGTCGTAGATCAGGCATTCTTGCGGCAGTCCAAGCCGGTGATGGACGCCGCAAGCTGTGGCGGGTTCGAGAAAATCGCGGCAAACCGAAGCATGAATGAGGGCCCCGACATGGCCCCTGTCGACGCCCGAGACGAGCAGCGCCCGATTGGCACTCTCTATGCTCTTTTCGCTGGGCAATGTTCCCTGGGGCCAAAATCGACGCTCTCGGATGCCTGTCATCAGCTCCAGACGGCCCGTGGGCAGGCGAAGCCGGCTATAGAGCGGTTCCAAACGTGCTTCGAGCTGGTCGGATGTGACGACTTCCTCAGGCAGCGTGTAGCCAAAGGCTTCCAGGCAGACGTTCTGATATTTCATCTTTGGCGACCGTAAATCGTGTGCAGCAAAGGAGCTTTCAGCTTACGAACCGCCAGTGGGCCGGTAAAGTCGAAATCGGGGCGTGCGTATGGACCAATCGAAAAACCGGCCAATTCCGGCCCACACAACATCATCTTGTGCTAGCGGAAATCGTCGAGAGCAAAATAAGCAGGCGCCATTGTAAATCTGATCGATGCTCATAAACTCGCACTCGACTTGCATTCCCTTCGGGGTGCCGCGGCAAAAGCCGTAGAGGAGTTCGAGACCAGTTCATTAGGGAAAATGCTCCGACGTTGTGCCCAGGACGGGACCGACGACGGCAAGGCAGTCAACAAGCAGAAGCGGCATCAGGGACGATGCACATTGGTTTCGTTCCTGTGTTCGCGGTGACTTGTTTCCGGCGATGCTTTGCGAAGCGTGCTGGAAAGCTGTCGGCCATCATTGGGCCTCTCCCAGGCCGGCTGCCGGAGGCGTCTCGCCTCTTTTTTGCCCCCTTTCAGGTCGCGACAAAGGAAATGTCGCTATGAGGAGTGCCCAAATGCGATCGAAACCGTTGATTGGATTGAATGCTGACTACCGTGCCGCGAAGAAGGATTCCCCGGCCTTTTCTTATGTGTGCGCCGGATATTACGACTCGGTCATCGAAGCCGGCGGAATTCCAATTGTTTTGCCCCCCACCGAAGACGAAGCCGACATGAATCGGCTGCTCGACATGCTCGACGGCATGGTCCTGGTGGGAGGGGCCGATCTGGATCCTCGACGCGACGGCTACATGCTCCACCCGAGTGTGCGCGTGCTGGATTCGCGACGAGAAGAATACGATCGCCGCATGATGCGTCTGATCGCCAAGCGCCGCATTCCGGTATTTGGAATTGGCGTGGGCATGCAACTGTTGAACGTGTCGCAAGGCGGCACGCTGCTGTTGCACATTCCCGAGGACCTGCCGAAGGCGCTGCCGCACAAAGATCCGATGGATCCGGCACATCGCCACGGTTTGGAAGTCGTGCCCGGCTCGCTCATGGAGCGGGTCTATGGCGACGGCGAGATTCGGGTCAACAGTGTCCATCACATGGCCGTCGACGACGTGGCTCCCGGCTTTCGGGTGACCGCTCGCTGTCCCGACGGCGTCGTCGAGGCCATCGAAAGCATGACCGATTGGTTGGCCTTCGGCACGCAATTCCACCCGGAAAGCGAGTCGGCGTCGGCCCTCGATTTGCGAATTTTCGAAGAGTTTATTTGTGGCATAACCGGCGAAGTTGTCGAAATGCGTTTGGTGGCGTAGTTCGGCCACGCCGTGTTTGTTGGTCGGTCCGTCCGGCAGCCCCGCGCACCAGTCGGAGTGCGAGGCTGCCGGCGCCGTGCCCTGAAGTGCACGGTGACGCGCGGAGCGACAACCACGGACGGCAACTTCATGCTCTGACGACCGCGAGGCTTCGATGGTCGAAGTGCCGCTATTGAATCGGCTGAGCGCGCTGGCCGCGCGCCGGCGGTGGATGATCGGACTGGCCGTCGGTGCGCGCTGCCGAAGTCTGCACTCAGCGCTGATCGGCGCCGAAGGCCGTGGATTGGCGAGCCGCATCGAGGTTTACGCGGCCGAACGGCTCGCTCTGCCGCGAGAGATTGCGCGGCTGTTTCGCAAACTGCGCCACAACCGCCACAAGTCCGCGGGCGACGTTCCTCTGCTAGCGGCGCAGTTGGCGGAAAGCCAGGCACTGCTACTCGACTCGTTCGCCGCATGCATCGCCCCGGTCTGGGACCGCGTGCTGGCGGTGGCAGTTGACGATCCCGGCCTGTGGCGTCGAGTTTCCGGCTGGAGCGCGTACACCGGCCTATGCGACACAGCCCGGTTGGCCGAACTGAGCGGCTTGAATGTTATTGATGCTTTTCCAGCGCGCGACCTGGCGCAGGAAGGCCACGGGCGGCCGCTGCTGCCCATCCCGCACTGGATTCTGCTGCATGACTCGGAGAAAACGAGGGTCTTGGTCGCACTAGGACGAGCGATGCGGCTTACCTACTTGCCGGGCTCGCGCGACGCGGCCGGCGCGGCGCGGATCCGGTCGGTTCGAATCAATGCTGGCTCCAAGGCGTCGGACGATTGCCTGGCGGGCGAGATCGTCGCCGGAATTCAAGCGCACTTTCCGAGTTTGCCGAGTATCGAAGAGTTCGTTTTTTCCGGTCCTGCCGAGCGATGTAGTGCCGTTGAAGCCGCATTGCTGGCCATCTCGCCAGGCATTCGCGTGGTGAGCGTGGCGGACCTGGGAATCGCCAGCGGCGCACTGACGCCGGCAAGCTTGGCGGTGCTGGGGATCATGTATTTAGACCAGGTGCCCGGCAACGTGACGGCGATCACGGGAGCGCGAATTCCCCGCGTTCTGGGGCGTCTAACCCCGGGTTCGCTGCAATCGTATCACCGGCTGATTCGCGAACTGACCACGGCCAAGCCGAGTGTTGTCAGCCTGCGCAGCGCCGTCTAGGGCGCCCTTCGCAGAGCAGCGCGTGATCGCGCAACAAGAAAACTCCCTACGCTCGTCACGCTCAGCGCGCGCTTGAACCGCGAAGCCAGTTTCCTGTTTGGAGAAATTGGAGAAGTTGCGTGACGGCTGTCGATAAGTGAAAGCACTCGGGCGAAGCGAGCGCGCTATCGTCGGACGATTTTGCAGTCGATACCCTTTGGCTCCTTCCTAGAAAATCCTGATCCTCCCTATGAACGTAGCCACACCACATTACTTGCTGTTTTCTGAGTCGTGCCGGAAAAACGTGCAAGGTCAGTGGAGGTTTGTCCTGCAGTCGTTAGACGGAAGCGAACAACTCGAAGCCGCCGATGCCGAGCCGAATGCCCACGGCGAAAGGTTGGAGCTGCTGGCCGTCGTACGCGGCCTGGAAGCTCTGGCGCAACCCTCCCGCGTCACGCTCGTCACTCCCAGCAAATACGTCAACCGCGGATTGACGTATGGCTTGCCGGAGTGGCGAGCCAACGATTGGCAGTGGGAGCACTTTGGCGAAATGGTGCCGGTCAAGAATCGCGATCTTTGGCAACGCGTCGACCGCGCCTTGGGATATCACGCGCTCGAGTGTCGCACGTGGCGATTCGACTTGCCGCATGTTGGCGCCCAAAGAGCCGTGCAGCACGCCGGGCAATCCCACTCCGTTGGAGTGCGGCTGCGATCTCGCTCGCTGCGCGGCCGGATGAGGCGAAGGTTGCTGGCCTTCGAGCGATGGCTGGACGAGCTGCTCCGCTCGCTGGGATTGTGGACCGCCCAGTGTGGCACGCGGTTGTTGCCGCTTCCCTGGCTGCAATAGCTTGTCGCCGTTGGTTTTGTATCCTCGCACGCTCGAAAGCGGGGAGATTCTGACTGGACTTGATTCGACCCAGACTCCACAATCGATAAGGTTACCCTCAATGACGACGCGGACCAGCGTGGAATTAGACAAGTTCGGCCCTCTGCTCGACGGGCGTCACGAGAATCCCTTTGAGGTGCTAGGACCCCACGAAATCATGTCCGCCGGACGTCGCGCGTTGGCGGTCCGGGCATTTTTGCCTGGCTCGGCTCAAGCCTGGGTGCTCGACGCGGACCACAGCCGGCCGCAGCCGATGCGTCGAATTCATCCCGCGGGACTCTATGAGGCCATTTGTCCATTGAATAGTGACGCCCAAAACCATCGATACCAGTTGCGCGTCGCTGAAGAGCGTGGCCCGGAAAAAATGATGCACGATCCCTATGCGTTTCCTCCGCTGCTGTCCGACTTCGACCTGCACTTGCTGGCCGAAGGCAAGCACTGGACGAGCTATCGAAAACTGGGCGCGCAACTGCGCACGGTCGACAACATTGCGGGCGTGAACTTCGCTGTCTGGGCTCCGAATGCCACGGGCGTCAGCATCATTGGCGACTTCAACGACTGGAACGCGCGTCGCCACGCGATGCGCAAACACATTCCCAGCGGCATCTGGGAACTTTTCGTGCCCGGGCTTTCGGCCGGTGCTATTTACAAATACCAAGTTCGTCATCGCGACCAGGTGTTGGAAAAGTCCGACCCTTACGGATTCGCCGCCGAACTTCCGCCACGGACTGCTTCGAAGGTCGCTGACCTCGACAGCTATCAATGGCGCGACATAGAGTGGCTGGCCAATCGCGAGCGCATCAACGCGCTCGACGCGCCCATGGCGGTGTATGAAGTACACCTGGGCAGTTGGAAGCGGCCTGGCGACAATCCGAGCGGCTGGCTCGGATATCGCGAACTGGCGCACCAGTTGGTCGACTACTGCAAGCAGATGGGCTACACGCATCTCGAGTTGATGCCTGTGAGCGAACACCCCTTCACCGGAAGTTGGGGATACCAGACGGTCGGCTATTTCGCCGTCACCAGCCGCTACGGAAGTCCCGAAGACTTCATGTACTTCGTCGACCATTGCCATCAAAACGGCATCGGCGTCATGCTCGACTGGGTGCCGGCACATTTTCCGCGAGACGCTCACGGCTTGCGGATGTTCGACGGCACGCACCTCTATGAGCACGCCGACCCCCGACAAGGCGAACATCCTGACTGGGGCACCCTGATTTTCAACTATGGCCGCAACGAAGTCCGCAATTTTCTCATCTCCAACGCGCTGTTCTGGCTCGACAAGTATCACATTGACGGCCTGCGCGTCGACGCCGTGGCTTCGATGATCTATCTCGATTACAGCCGCGGAGCGGGACAATGGATTCCCAACGAGTTCGGTGGCCGCGAAAATCTTCGCGCCATCTCGCTCTTGAAGGAATTCAACGAACAGGTTCACGTTCAGCACCCCGGCGTGCTTACCGTGGCCGAAGAATCGACCGCCTGGGCCGGCGTCTCGCGACCGACCTACTTGGGCGGACTCGGATTCAGCCTGAAGTGGAACATGGGCTGGATGAACGACACGCTGCGATATATGCGGCACGAAGGCGTACACCGCAAGTACCACCACGACGAGCTCACCTTCAGCCTTATTTACGCCTTTACCGAAAACTTCGCCCTGCCGTTCTCGCACGATGAAGTGGTTCACGGCAAGGGATCGCTCTTGGATCAGATGCCGGGTGATCTCTGGCAGAAATTTGCCAACTTGCGATTGCTCTATGGCTATATGTACGGGCACCCCGGCAAGAAGCTGCTGTTCATGGGCTGCGACTTCGGCCAGTGGAACGAGTGGAATCACGACACCAGCCTGCAATGGGACCTGCTGCAGTGGTCGACGCACCAAGGCCTGCAGAAATATGTCGCGGATTTGAACCACCTGTACCGCCGCGAGGCCGCCTTGCACGAGGTCGATTTCGATTCGCAAGGTTTCGAGTGGATCGATTGCCACAACTACGACCAGAGCACGTTGGCCTTTTTGCGACGCGCCAAGAACCCGCAAGATTTCCTGATCGTGGCCTGCAACTTCACTCCCGTTCCGCGAACCATGCACCGGCTGGGTGTGCCCGAGCTATGCTGGTACGAAGAGATCAGCAACAGCGACTCGGTCTACTACGGCGGCAGCAACCTGGGTAACGGACTGGGCGCACTGGCCGAAGCGTTGCCTTGGGACGGCCGGCCCTACTCGATCCCTGTCACGCTGCCTCCGCTGGGCGTCGTCATGTTCAAGCCACGCCGCCAATAAGCTGCTCCGCCTCAACGTTTTCCTGCCGAACGCTCGAAGCGCGAGAGCGCTTGTGAGCGGCGGTATGGCAACCGCTCAGAAGATTTGCTGAAGCCATGGCATTCCAAGATTCCGACCAACCTCCGCAGAAAGACCGGCGCAAAACCCATCGCTATGCGGTCAGCGGTCCGCGTCAGCAAGCTCGTTTGCAAATTGGCAAGTTGGAAATTGTCGCGGAGCTTCGCGACGAGTCGGCAGGCGGCTATGGAGTGGTGCTTGAGGAAGCGCTCGATTGCCCCGTAGGCACCATCGGAATCCTCAAGGCGGCTGGTGGCTGGACAGAAGTGCGGATTATCTATCTTCAGCTACTCACCTCGCCCGCCGCGGCAGGTACCGTGTCGAAAGCGCGAACCCGGCTGGGGCTGATGCGCTTGCGGACGCTCGAAGAGAGCGACGCCCAAACCGTCGATGCCACCGAGCCGTCGCTATTGAGCCTGGCCACGTTCGGCAGCCTCGCAAAGTCATTTGCCGGCTCGCTATTTACGAAGCCCGGAGCGATCGTCGGCGGGATTCTGATGGGAACCCTGCTGTCGTACGGGATCTGGCGATCGCTGCCCGATATCCCGGTCTCGGACGGCAAGAAAAAGGCGCCGGTGGCGCAGCCAGAATTTACATTGCCGGCTGCGAAACCTGCGGTGGCGAAGAAGCAACCCACGAAGCCCGAGCCTGCGTCGACCGAGGCTGATGCCGTACCGGAGGTCAAAACCTCTGCCAATCAGCCTGGCCCTGTGTCGCCAGAACCGGCTGAGTCCGCGCCCATCGCGGGACCGGCGGCAGCGGCGAAAGCTGTCCGTGCGTCGCGGTCGAACGAATTTCGCGCGGTGATCGAGAATCCTAGAATCAAAGAACTCCCCGGTCTGTCTCGCGAGCAACTTCGCAGGTTGCGCGAGTGGGCCGCGGAAATCCGCGCGACAGCCGGAAGCGCGGCTGCCGCTATTACAGCCGATAGCCGCCTGGAATTCTTGACCGAAGAACAGCAGAGCGATCTGGAGCGAGCGCTGTTGCCTGCCGTACCTTCGACGGCACCTGCCACGCCTGCTAACCCCCCGATTCAACCGGCCGCCGAATAAGCCCTGGCGAGCCAAGCTCGAAGGTCACTACTCGAAGCTTACAACTCGTCGTCTTCGGGCATGTCGCTAGGCGCGCCCGATGATGAGCCGCGACGCGAGGCATCGGCTTGTCGAAGCCAGTGGACGCCTGCTTCCTTCTTCAGGTCGTCGAGCCAGGCCAGGTAGATCTTGCGCTGGTCGTTGCCGGCGATCGACAGGTATCGCATCGGAGGCTCGGCCGCAAAATCCTTGCGCAATTCGTCGACCGGACGTTCGTACTCGACCAATCGGATGACATAGGCTTTGTCTTGCGGATGATTGAGCGCCACGCCAATTCCACCGGCGGGCAGACCAAATACGGCTTCCATGAATGCCGGGCCGGCGTTTTCGACCCCTTCCACCTGACTAATGCGGGGCTGCGAGCTCATCGGATCCATCGGAACATTGCCGACGGTCATCCAACTGAATGAATTGGTTTCAGTCACTTTGAAAGTCGGCTGATTGGCAAACACGTCTTTGAGCGGCTTCTTCGCCACGCGGGCTTGAATCGCCAACTCGTCGGCACGCTTGCGAGCCAACTCGCGCGCCTCGATCATTTTCCAGGCGCGGACTACCGTATCGCGAATTTGATCGAGCGTGGGCACGTAAGCCGCCTCTTCTTGCGTTTTCCAAAACAGGTACGCATTACCCTCGTTATCTTCTCCAAAGGTTGCCTTGTAGGTCAGCAGGTTTTCGGCGAACGCAAACTCCGCGAAGGGCTCGCTGCGGAAGCCAAATTGCATGCGACGATCGGGAATCGTGCGACTGACTTTGCCAATGTCCTCGGCTTCGGCCTCGGTGGCTGTGATCAGCGGAAGCTCCTTGGCTTCGACTCCCTTGGCTTTGGCTAGTTCGGCAAATGCAAACGGCTTGGGTTGGATCGCTCCAGGATTGCTGCCTTTTTGTGCGTTGTAGACGTCAAGATCGTCGGCATAACGCTTCATGTCAGCCAGCAATTCCTCGAAAATCTCGCTGATCTGCTTGGTCGCTTTCTGGCCGGCAATCGAATCGCGAATCGTCTCTTTCACCTTCTCTAATGGCTCGTATTTTATCTCCTCCGGTTTGTCCGCAGGTTTTTCGTCCGCCGCGGTCTCAGCAGGCTTTTCCTCGGCAGGTTTGTCTTCAGCCGGCTTGTCGGACGCTTTGTCGGTCGGTTCAGGTGAATCCGGAAGCGCGGGCGCATCGGCGGCGGGCTTGGTCTCGGCCTCTACGGCGGGCGGAGTGGCATCGGCGGGCTTCTCATC
>Ga0163150_10005717_pt1 | contig 15699 bp, 12 predicted proteins | sample OliLakLV19P2IB_FD_148628 | JGI IMG/M metagenome (GOLD analysis project Ga0163150, IMG submission 148628) | Freshwater microbial mat bacterial communities from Lake Vanda, McMurdo Dry Valleys, Antarctica - Oligotrophic Lake LV.19.P2.IB | ecosystem: Environmental > Aquatic > Freshwater > Lake >...
CATTGCGGCGTTGCCGTTGGTGCAGGCCAGTGCCAGCGGCGTCACCCCGTACCGGTTCGCCGCGAGGGCGTTCGCGCCGGCACCAAGCAGCCGAGTCACCAGTTCCAGATCGTCGTTGTAGGCCGCCCAGTGCAGGGCCGTTGTCCCATCCACCTGCGCGGCGTTCACGTCGACCCGCTTTTCGAGCAACTGGCGAATGGAGGCGCGATCCATCCGCTGCACCGCAGTGGCAAGGAGCCCATCGGCGGCCCCCGCCAGCAGTGCAGGCGCGCCGAGCACCGAAACGATCAGCCAGACACCGACACACGCGCAACGCGTCATCTGCTTCTCCTCAGCCTGCCAGGGCAACCGGGTTGAACAACGTGTCGATCTTGCCGGTGCTGTCGGCGAACGAATCGAGCCGCACGCCGACGGCGTCCAGCAGCGTCAGGTGCAGATTCGCCATGGGCGTCGGTTCCGCATACTTGATGTGGCGTCCTCCGCGAGCCTTACCCGCGCCGCCGCCGGCGACGATGATCGGCAGGTTCACATGGTCGTGGACATTGGGATTGCCCATGCCGCTTCCGTACAACAGAAGCGAATGGTCGAGGAGCGTGCCGTCGCCGTCGGACACCGACGCCAGCCGCTCGAGGAAGTACGCGAACAGCGAGACGTGGAACTGATTGATCTTGGCGACCTTGGCGAGTTTCTCGGGATCGCCTCCGTTGTGCGTCAGCGGGTGATGGGCGTCCGCCACCCCGATCTCGGGATACGTGCGGTTGCTCGTTTCGCGGGCGAGCTGGAACGTGATGACTCTGGTGATATCCCCCTGCAGCGCCAGCACCTGCAGGTCGAACATCAACTTCGCGTGGTCGGCGTAGTCGGCGGGTACGCCGACGGGACGGTCGAGGTCGGGCAGCGGATTGTCTACGGTCTGCGCCTCCGCCTTCTGAATGCGGCGCTCCACTTCGCGGACGGTCTCGAGATACTGGCTGACCTTGGTGCGATCGGCGGCACCGAGCTGCCTCTGCAGACGGGCGATGTCCTCGCGCACCCAGTCGAGCAGGCTGGCCTTTCGGCCCAACGCCGCGCGGCGCTCTGCAGAGCTGCCCCCTTCGCCGAACAGACGCTCGAACACGACGCGCGGGTGTGCTTCGGCCGGCAGCGGCGTGGTCGGCGACGACCACGACAGATTGTTCTGGTACACGCAGGCGAAGCCGTTGTCGCACTGGCCCACCATGTCCATCAGATCCATCGCGAGTTCCAGCGACGGCAGCTGCGTCTCCTGGCCCATCTGTTTCGCGGCGATCTGATCGACGGTCGTGCCCAGGTAGTAGTCGCTGCTCTCGGTCCACTTCGCCTTGGCCGCGCTCAGGAAGGCGGCATTCGACGTCGCGTGCGTTCCGGGATAGGCGTTCTTCAGCTCCAGGTTGCTGACCACCGTGATGTCCTTCATGACCGGCGCCAGCGGGCCGAGCGTGGCGGACAGCTCCGTCAGCGCGCCGCCCCCTCCCGGAGGCGTCCACCTGGGAAGATCGGATCCCATCGGCACGTAGACGAAACCCAGACGGCGCACAGGGCTGGCCACGGTCCGGCTCTGGGCCGTCAACGAGGGCACCATCGCATCGAGCAGGGGCAGCGCCACCGCCGCACCCATACCCCGCAGGAACAGTCGGCGCGGCAGCGCCTTCTTCAAAATCATCATGATGCTTTCCTCATCCGGAACGGCTGGCTGTTGACGATTCCCATGACGAGCGACGAGAAGCGATAATCCTGGGCGCGCGCCTCCCGGACAACCTTGCGAACAGCCGGTGCGTCGTAGTACTCGACGCCGCGGCCTGTGGCGAACGTCAGAAGCTTTTCGGAGAGCGTCGTGACGAAGAGATCCGGGTGATCGAGCAGGGCCTTCTGCAGGCCGGCCACGCCACGAAACGCGGTGCCGTCGAATAACGCGCCCGAGGCGTCGACAGGCGAGCCTGCGTCCATGGTGCGCCAGCGCCCGACGGCGTCGTAGTTCTCGAGCGCGAAGCCGATCGGATCCATCAGCCGATGACACCCGGCGCACGCGGGATTTTTGCGATGCTCGGCCAGGCGCTCGCGTATGGTCATCCCTCGCTGGGCGGTCTTCGCGTCTTCGAGGGCCGGCACGTTCGGCGGCGGCGGAGGCGGGGGCACGCCGAGCACGTTGTCGAGGATCCACTTGCCGCGGATCACCGGCGATGTGCGCGTGGGATAGGACGTCACCAGGAGGATGCTGCCCTGCCGAAGCAACCCCCCCCGCGCGCCGTCTTCGCCGAATGTGACGCGCCGGAAGCGGCTGCCGTAGACATTCGGGATGCCGTAATGCCTGGCGAGCCGCTCGTTGAGGAACGTGTAGTTCGCGCTCAGCAGATCGAGCACGCTCCGGTTCTCGCGTATCACGCTGTCGACGAGCAGCTCCGTTTCCTGCCGGAACGCCTGCCGCAGGTTGTCGTCGAAGTCCGGAAAGATCCGCATGTCGGGCGTAATCGAGTCGAGGTTGCGCAGGTGCAGCCACTGCGAAGCGAAGTTGGTGACGAGGTTCCGAGATCGCACATCGGCCAGCATTCGCACGACCTGCCGCTCGAGCACCGCAGGCTGATCGAGATCGCCGCGCGCCGCAACATCCAGCAGCGCGTCGTCTGGAATGCTGCTCCACAGAAAGAATGAGAGGCGCGAGGCGAGTTCCAGATCACTGATGCGATAGGAATGGCCCGATGGCGCGCCGGCAGGATCCCGCTCGATGCGGAACAGGAACTCGGGGCTCGCCAGAACCGCAGCGGTGCCCATCTCGATGCCGGCGTCGAATCCCCCCTCGGCTTTGGCCTCACGGTACAGCTCGAGCGGTCCCTTCAAATCGGCATCGGTGACGGGCCGGCGATACGCCCGGCGCATCAGCCCGGACAGGATCCGCTTCGCACACCCGTCGTGCTCCTGCGTCCGGCCAGGCTGGCACGTGAAGACGCGGCGGCGGCTCGGTGTGTCGCCCGCACCAGCCGGACTATACGGACCGACAATCGAGACCTCGTAGACAGCCGGCTGGAGGCGGGGATGCCGGTAGTAATTGAACGCCGCCTCGTAGGGTTGCCGAAGGGTCTCGATCAGCAGCGATGGTTTCTTCGGAAACGTCACGCTCAGCGTGCGTGGCCCGGCGGTGACAGGCACGCGGATCTTCAGGTGGCTATCCAGGTTCGCGTGCGACGGCTGCTCGCTGGCGGACTGACTCGTCGCCGCCGGCACCGGCTCGATGGTGAACATGCGCAGCCGTTCACCGTCGAGCGTCAGCTCGATCTGATGGGATTCGGTCAGGCCCTCGATATGCTCATTACGGTCGCGCGACAGCCGAATCGTGATGTCGTACTCACCGTTGACCGGAAACTCGTGCGAAATCAGAGCACCGCCGCGCGTCCCGATCGGCAGTCCGTCGAGATGCTTCTCCTGCGTGAGATCGGGCTTCAGCCGAACCGTCGCGCCGCCCGGCGACAGACTCGGACGGCCCACGGCCAGCCGGCTGATCTTCTCCGCCGCCGAGACATAACTCTCCAGCAAGGTCGGAGACAGGTTGCCGACCGTGATGTTGTCAAAACCGTAGCTGGAAGAATCGCTCGGCAGCTGTGACGTGTCGAAGTCCAGCGCGAGCAGGTCGCGGATGGCGTTGCGATATTCGGTGCGGTTGAGCCGGCGGAACGTATCTGTGCGACCGGGATTCGGAGTCGTCGCGGAGAGATGGTCGAGCGCGGTTTCGAGCGAGGCGAGCGCGGCGGTGTGAGCGGAGCCGTCGGGTTGCCGGGCGCCCTGCGGCGGCATTTGGCGAGCGCCAAGCTTCCGGAAGACTTTTTCCCAGACTTCGTGGTGGGCGCCAAGTTCCTGGGTGTTGATCGCGTCGAGCGCGAGCCCCCCTGCCTTCACCTTGCTGCTATGACACGACAGGCAGTACGTCGTGACGACGGCGCGATAAGGCGCATCGGCCGTAAGGGAGACCGGCGCGGGGGCCTGCTGGGCCCCTGGAGTGCCCACGAAGCCGACCGCCAGCATTGCCGCCGCCCAGCGGATCACCACAACTCCTCCTCGGATCGGCATGCGAGTCATTGTGCACCCTCCTGCCTCGCCGGTGCAACGTATCGTTAACGCAGGCTTTCCATGATCTCGTCTAGCGCGGCCTTCGGGGGCCGCGTGCGCTCCAGCGGCAAACTCCCGAGCGGCTCGTCCACGATGTTGAGTTGACGAAGGAAGTCGTCGCGATCGGGCTCGATGTAGATGATGCCGGTCGCAAACTCGCCCCGCCGCGTCGCCTCGTGCAGCACCCGCATGGCGGCCATCTTGTCCGTGGGGTCGTACGACTCCTCGAGCTTCTTCAGCAGCAGGCGCGACCCATCGTGCATCTTCACTTCCTGCGTCGTCCCCGGATCGTAGTCCACCGTGATGTCCTCGAAGAACGGCACGAAGCTCACTTCCTCGAGCGGTTCGTCGTGCTCTTTCACGTACGCGTAACTCTTCGTTGACCCTTCGTGATCGTTGAAGGTCACACAGGGGGAGATCACGTCCAGCATGACGGTTCCGCGATGGCTGAGCGCGGCCTTCAGCAACGCCAGCAGCTGCCTCTTGTCGCCCGAAAACGACCGCGCGACGAAGGTGGCGCCGAGCTGGATGGCGAGCGCACAGGTGTCGATCGGCTGTAGATCGTTGACGACGCCGCTCTTGAGCTTCGAGCCGAGATCGGCGGTCGGCGAGAACTGCCCTTTCGTCAGGCCATAGCACCCGTTGTCTTCGATGATGTAGATGATCGGCAGGTTGCGCCGCATCAGGTGGACGAACTGGCCAATCCCGATGGCGCCGGTGTCGCCGTCGCCGCTCACGCCGATGGCGATGAGCTTCTGGTTGGCGAGCATCGCGCCCGTGCCGACCGACGGCATGCGCCCGTGCACGGCGTTAAACCCGTGCGATCCGCCGAGGAAATACGCCGGGCTCTTGCTCGAACAGCCGATGCCCGACAGCTTGATGACCTGCCTGGGATCGACGCCCATCTCATAGAACGCGTCGATAATGCGCTCCGAGATGGCGTTGTGGCCGCACCCGGCGCACAGCGTCGTTTTCCCGCCCTTATAGACCTGCGGCTCCAGCCCGATGCGATTGACTTTGATTGGGGTCGCCATGGTTACTCTCCACCGTAATTTGAGGAAGACGCCGACGAGGTCTCCCGCTTCGCGACCTCGAACCCTTCCTGCGCGAGGATGTCGTCGGTCACGCTGCGCGCGTCCATCGGCAGCCCGTTGTAGTGCAGCACGCTGCGGAGCTTGGCGCAGCGCTCGGGCGACAGCTCCAGCTTCAGCAGCATGGCCAGCTGGGCATCGCGATTCTGCTCGACGATGTAGATGCGTTCGTGCGCGTCGATGAACGTGACCATGTCGTCGTTGAACGGATACGCGCGCACGCGAAGGTACGACGTGCTGACCTTCGTGTCCTCGAGGAGCTGGTCGCGGCTCTCGGTAATCGCCCAGTGCGACGTGCCGTAGCCGATGATGCCGATCGTCGCGTCCTTGGCCGTCTCGACGACCGGTGCGGGGACGAACGTGCGCGCCGTCTCGAATTTGCGGGTCAACCGATCGACGTTGTTCACGTAGTCGTCCGGACGCTCGCTGTACTGCGCCTTGTCGTTGTGGCCCGAGCCGCGCGTGAAAAACACCGGCAGGCCGTCGCCGGGAATGGTCCGGTACGCAATCCCGTCGCCGTCCACGTCCTTGTAACGGCCCCACTCGCCCAGCTTCTTCAGAATGTCCGCGGTCAGCACCTTCCCGCGATCGATCGGCTTGGTCGGGTACTCGAACCCGTTCGACATCCAGTTGTTCATGCCGAGATCGAGGTCCATCATCACGAAGATGGGCGTCTGGAACCGCTCGGACAGGTCGAACGCCTGCATGGCGATCTCGTAGCACTCCTCGACCGAGTGCGGAATCAGCAGAATGTGCTTGGTGTCGCCGTGGGAGAGGAACGCCGTGCTGAGCAGGTCGCCTTGCGCCGTTCTCGTCGGCAGGCCTGTCGAAGGCCCCACGCGCTGCACGTCGAAGATGACCGCCGGCGTTTCCGCATAGTAGGCCAGGCCTGCGAACTCCGACATCAACGAGATGCCCGGGCCCGCCGTCGCGGTCATCGCGCGCGCGCCGGCCCAGCCTGCGCCGATCACCATGCCAAGCGAGGCGATCTCGTCCTCGGCCTGAACGATGGCAAATGTCGCCTTCCCCGTCTCCTTGTCCATGCGGTACTTCCGCATGTAGCCGATGAGCGACTCGCACAGCGAGGAAGACGGCGTGATGGGGTACCACGCCACCACGGTGACGCCCGCCATCATGCAGCCGATCGCGGCCGCCGCGTTGCCCTCGATCAGAATCTTGCCGGCCGTCTCGTTCATCCGCTCGATGTGAAACGGATCCTGCTTCGTGAAGTTCGCCTCGGCGTAATCCCAGCCGGCCTTCAGCGCGCCCTGGTTCAGCACGACGGCCTTGGCCTTCTTCCCCATCTGCTTCTGGAGCGCCTGCTCCATCACGGCCATGTCGATGCCGAGCAGCTTCGCGAGGATCCCGTCGTAAATCATGTTGCGGACGAGGCGGCGGAGCTTCGCGTCGGGACAGACTTCCTTGACGAGGGTGTCGAACGGGACCGGGTAAAACGTCAGGTCGGAGCGCAGCGAGCTGAGCTTCAGCGGCTCGTCGTAGATGACGGCGGCGCCCGCGTCGAGCGTCATGACGTCTTCCTTCGCCGTCTCCACGTTCATGGCGACGAGGAAGTCGACTTCCTTCTTCCGCGCGATATATCCGCGTTTGCTGGCCCGGATGGTGTACCAGGTGGGCAGCCCCGCGATGTTCGACGGGAACATGTTCTTACCCGACACCGGGATCCCCATCATGAGAATCGAGCGAAGCAGGACGAGGTTGGCGGTCTGGCTGCCGGACCCGTTGACCGTGGCGACCTGGATGCTGAAATCGTTGACGACTCTGGTCCGCGACGGGGTGGTTTTCTCCTGCGAAACGACGTCAGTCGGTGACATGCCTGGTCCTTGAGGTGGGTGTATTCCCAAAACGAGATTATACCGCCAAACCGCTTAGAGCAGGCTCTTTACAGCGGTTCCAATGTCTGCCGGACTCTTCACCACCGTCACACCGGCCGCGGTGAGGGCCGCCATCTTCTCCGCCGCCGTCCCCTTGCCGCCGGCGATGATGGCTCCCGCGTGCCCCATCCGCCGCCCGGGAGGCGCCGTCTGGCCCGCGATGAACCCGACGACCGGTTTCCTGAACGACTTCTGGATGTAGTGCGCCGCCTCTTCCTCGGCCGTGCCGCCAATTTCGCCAATCATGACGACCGCATCGGTTTCGGGGTCGTCCGCGAACAGCGTGAGGACATCGACGAACGACGTACCGATCAGCGGGTCGCCGCCGATGCCGACGCACGAGGACTGCCCCATGCCCAATTGCGTCAACTGATGAATAGCCTCGTATGTCAGCGTGCCGCTCTTCGAGACGATGCCAATGCGTCCTTCGCGGCAGATGTGCCCGGGAATGATCCCCGCCTTGGCCTTGCCGGGCGAGATCGCCCCCGGACAATTCGGGCCGATCACGCGCGTGGGCGTGTCCTTCAGATAGGTAAACGCGCGCATCATGTCGAGCGTCGGGATGCCTTCGGTGATGCAGACCACCAGGCGCAGCTCGGCGTCGGCCGCTTCCATCACCGCGTCGGCGCCAAACGCGGCCGGCACGAAGATCACCGACGTGTTGGCGCCGGTGGCCTTGACCGCCTCCGCGACGGTGTTGAAGACGGGCCAGCCTTCGTGCGTCGTGCCACCCTTGCCGGGTGTCACCCCGCCGACGACCGTCGTGCCATAGGCCGCCGCCTGCTTCGCGTGGAACGTGCCCTCTTTGCCGGTGAGGCCCTGCACGATGAGTCGAGTCGATTTGTCTAAGAGAATGGCCATATATCAGTCGTCAGTCGCGTCACCCGGCGAGGTCGACCACCTGCCGAGCGGCCTCACCCATCGAATTGGCCGTCGCGAAGTTCAGCCCGCTCTCGGCCAGCAAGCGCTTCCCTTCCTCGACGTTCGTCCCTTCCATGCGGATCACGATCGGCACGCGGACCCCAAGCTCCTGCACGGCGGCGATGACGCCGGCGGCGAGGATGTCGCAGCGCAGAATGCCTCCGAAGATATTGATGAGCACGGCGCGCACGTTCTTGTCCGACATCAGAATCTTGAAGGCGTTGCGGATCTGTTCCTTGTTCGCCCCGCCCCCGACATCCAGAAAGTTTGCCGGCGACCCGCCCGCCAGCTTGATGATGTCCATCGTCGCCATGGCCAGGCCGGCGCCGTTCACCATGCAGCCGATGGTGCCTTCGAGGCGGATGTAATTGAGGCTGAACTTGGAGGCCTCGACCTCGAGCGGATCTTCCTCTTCGAGGTCGCGCAGCTCCTTGAGCTCGGGATGGCGGCCCAGGGCGCTATCGTCGAAGGTCATCTTCGCGTCGAGCGCGAACAGATCACCCGTCTTGGTGACGATGAGCGGGTTGATTTCCAGGAGCGACGCGTCGGTGCCAAGGAACGCGTTGTAGAGCGACGTCACCATCTTGCCGAACCTGCCGATCTGATCGCCTTCCAGGCCGAGCGCGAACGCCAGCTTGCGTGTCTGGAACGGAATCAGCCCGGTGGCCGGGTTGACGTACTCCTTGAAAATCCGCTCCGGCGTCTTTTCGGCGACCGCCTCGATCTCCATGCCGCCGTCCTGGCTGGCCATGATGACGGGCCGGCCGGCGGCCCGATCGATCACGATACCCAGATACAGCTCCCGCGCAATCGGGAGACCCTGTTCGATCAGCAGACGGGAGACCGTGCGTCCCTCTGGCCCCGTCTGGTGCGTGACAAGCGTCATCCCGTAGATCTGGTTGGCGAGCGTGTCGGCGTCACCGGGGTTGGACGCGAGCTTGACGCCGCCCCCTTTGCCCCGGCCACCGGCGTGAATCTGCGCCTTGACGACGACCGTGCCGCCGCCGAGCCGCTCGGCCACCGCCCTGGCGTCCGCGGCGGCAAAGACGGCCTCGCCCTGCGGGACGGGCACGCCGTACGTGGCAAGAATGTGTTTGGCTTGATACTCGTGGATTTTCATATGCGGGAAACAGTGAATCGTATCGTTCGCTGTTTGTCTGCGTCAAGCCGTTGCGAATAGAATTCCCTGTATGACGACCCGACGGAGTCCCCTCGGCTCGCTGATCACGACCAAGGTGATCATCGGGGTGACGGGAATCCTGCTCTTCGTGTATCTGATCCTGCACATCGCCGGCAACCTGATGGTGTTTCTCGGTCCCGAGATCTTCAATACCTACTCGCACGCACTCATCAGTAACCCGCTCATCATTCCACTGGAAATCGGCCTGGTCGCCGTCATCCTGATTCACCTCTTCAAGGCCGTCAGCACGACGCTGCAGAATCAGCGCGCCAGGCCGGCGAAGTACGCGAAGAAGGCATGGGCCGGGGGGACGAGCCAGAAAAGCCTCGCCTCCTCGTCGATGATCGTGACGGGCCTCGCGCTGCTGATCTTCATCCCCATCCACGTCCGGATGTTCAAGTACGGCGCGCATTACGACTACGGCAACGGCGTCCGCGATCTCTACAGGCTCGAGGTCGAGAACTTCAGCTCGCCGCTCGCGGTCGGTCTCTACCTTCTGATGATGGTCTTCGTCGGGCTGCACCTCTGGCACGGGGTCGGGAGTTCGTTCCAGTCGCTCGGCGTCAGCGGTCCGCGCTTCAGTCCATTTATCCGAACAGTCGGGAAGGTATCGGCTGTGATGATTGCCGGCGGGTTCATGGTCATCACCCTGTGGGTGTTCCTCGTGGCAGGTCGATCATGACGCCGATCCTGGACTCAAAAATCCCGAGCGGTCCGCTGGCGGACAAGTGGGAGCGCCGGAAGTTCGAGAACAAGCTCGTCAACCCGGCAAACCGCCGCAAATACGAGATCATCATCGTCGGCACCGGCCTGGCGGGGTCATCCGCGGCCGCCGCGCTCGGCGAGCAGGGCTATCGCGTCAAGCTGTTCTGCATCCTCGACAGCCCGCGCCGCGCGCACAGCATCGCGGCCCAGGGCGGCATCAACGCCGCGAAGAACTACCGGAACGACGGGGACAGCATCTACCGGTTGTTCTACGACACCGTCAAGGGCGGCGACTATCGCGCGCGCGAGGCCAACGTGTACCGGCTCGCCCAGCTCAGCGTCGACATCATCGACCAGTGCGTGGCGACCGGCGTGCCCTTCGCGCGCGAGTACGGCGGCCTGCTCGACAACCGGTCATTCGGCGGCGCGCAGGTGTCGAGAACGTTTTACGCGCGCGGCCAGACGGGGCAGCAACTGCTGCTCGGGGCGTATCAATCGATGCTCCGGCAGGTGGATGCGGGCAACGTGACGCTGCTCCCCCGCCGCGAGATGCTCGATCTCGTCCTGGTCGACGGCCAGGCCCGCGGCATCGTCACGAGGAACCTGATTTCGGGCGAGCTCGAGCGGCACGAGGGGCAGGCGGTGCTGCTCTGCACCGGCGGCTACGGCACGGTGTACTACCTTTCGACCAACGCCGTGAACTCCAACGTGACGGCCGCATGGCGCGCACACAAACGGGGCGCGCTGTTCGCCAATCCGTGCTTCACGCAGATCCATCCGACGTGCATTCCCGTGAGCGGGGATCATCAGTCGAAGCTCACACTGATGTCCGAGTCGCTCCGCAACGACGGGCGCGTCTGGGTGCCGAAACAGAAGGCCGATCAGCGGCCGCCGGATCAGATTCCCGAATCGGAGCGCGACTATTACCTGGAGCGCCGGTATCCGAGCTTCGGCAACCTGGTGCCGCGCGACGTCGCCTCACGTGCGGCGAAGCAGCAGTCCGACGAAGGCAACGGCGTCGGGGAGACCGGCCTGTCGGTCTACCTCGATTTCAAGGACGCGATCGAGCGGCTCGGCATCGACACCATCAAGGCGCGCTACGCCAACCTCTTTGAGATGTACGAGCGCATCACGGCCGAAGACCCGTACAAGGTGCCCATGCGCATCTACCCCGCCATCCACTACACGATGGGCGGCTTGTGGGTCGACTACAACCTCGAAAGCACGATTCCCGGCCTGTTCGTGATGGGCGAAGCGAACTTCTCCGATCACGGCGCGAACCGTCTCGGCGCGAGCGCGCTCATGCAAGGTCTTGCAGACGGGTATTTCATCGCCCCCTACACCGTGGCGAACTACCTCGCCGGCGCGACACTGCCGACAGTGGCGAGCACGCACGACGCGTTCAACGAAGCGGTCGCCAACGCGCAGGGGCGTATCGACACGGTGCTCGGCATCAAAGGCACGCGCACCGTCCGCGATTTCCACCGGCAGCTCGGACACATCATGTGGGACCACGTCGGCATGGCGCGGAACGAAGCCGGCCTGCGCGAAGCGGTGCAGAAGATCCGCACGCTCCGCGACGAGTTCTGGCAGGACGTCGTGGTGTCGGGCGACAAGAACAACCTCAACCCCATGCTCGACTACGCGGGGCGCGTGGCCGACTACATGGAGTTCGGCGAGTTGCTGACGCGCGACGCGCTCCATCGCCAGGAATCGTGCGGTGGGCACTTCCGCGAAGAGTTCCAGACGCCCGACGGCGAAGCGCTTCGCGATGACGACCGCTACAGCTACGTCGCGGCATGGGAGTTCACCGGCGTCGGCGCGGAGCCGAAGCTCCACAAAGAGCCGCTCGTCTTCGACGAGGTCCATCCCTCCCAGCGGAGTTACAAGTGAGCGGGAAAACGATCACGGTCAAGTTGAAGGTGTGGCGGCAGCCGGCGAAGGATCGGGCCGGGCGCATGGTGGACTACGTCGCGAAGGACATCTCCACGGAGATGTCCTTCCTCGAAATGCTCGACGTGGTGAACGAAGACCTCATCCGTAAGGGCGAGGACGCCATCGCGTTCGACTCGGACTGCCGCGAAGGGATCTGCGGAGCGTGCGGCTGCGTCATCAACGGCGTCCCTCACGGGCCCGATCCGGGTACGACCACGTGCCAGCTGCACATGCGGCGGTTTGCCGAGGGCCAGACGATTACCATCGAGCCCTGGCGCGCGAAGGCCTTCCCGGTCCTCAAGGATTTGACGGTCGACCGCACATCGTTCGATCGCATCGTGGCCGCCGGCGGCTATATTTCCGCCGGTGTCGGCGGCGCGCAGGACGCCAACAACATTCTGGTTCCCAAGGTCCTCTCGGACGAAGCCATGGACTCCGCGGCGTGCATCGGATGCGGCGCCTGCGTGGCGGCATGCAAGAACGCGGCGGCGCACCTCTTTACCGGCGCCAAGGTGACGCACCTGGCTCTGCTCCCCCAGGGTGAGCCCGAGCGCGAGATCCGTGCAGTGCGGATGGTCGAGCAGATGGAGGCGGAAGGCTTTGGCAACTGCTCGAACGAAGGCGAGTGCGAAGCGGTCTGCCCGAAGCTGATTCCGATTTCGAATATCGCGAAGCTGGTCCGCGAGTACACGCGCGCCGTGTGGAAAAGTGTGGGCGCGGTGTAGAAGGGGCGAGGGGTCTTTGCCCCTTTCTACATCTTTATAACGTCCACCAGTTCCTTGACGGCGGCGGCCGACTTCATCAGCGCGGCCTGCTCGTCGGCATCCAGCGTGATCTCAATAATCTGCTCCACACCCTTGGCGCCCAGCTTGACGGGCACGCCGAGGAACTGTCCCTTCACGCCGTATTCCCCCTCGAGGTAAACAGAGCACGGAAGAATTTTCTTTTTATCCTTGAGGATCGCCTCGACCATTTCCGCAGCCGACTCGCCCGGCGCATACCAGGCGCTCGTGCCTACCAACTTTGTAATTTCGGCGCCGCCTTCCGCGGTGCGTTTGCAGATGGCCTCGATCCGCTCCCTGGACAGCAACTGGGTGATCGGGATACCAGCCACGGTAGACAGGCGAGGCAGCGGCACCATCGTGTCGCCGTGACCACCGAGCACGAACGCGTGCACGTTCTCGACCGAGACCTTCAACTCCTGGGCGATGAAGGTCCGCATGCGCGCGGAGTCAAGGACGCCGGCCATGCCGATCACGCGCTCGCGCGGAAAGCCGCTGAGCTTGTAGACAGCCTGGCACATCGCGTCGAGCGGATTGGCGACCGGGACGATGATGCAGTTCGGCGAGAACTTGACCACCTGCTCGGTGACCGCCTTCATGATGGTGAAGTTCACGTTCAACAGGTCGTCACGACTCATGCCAGGTTTTCTCGGCACGCCTGACGTGATGACGACGACGTCGGAGTTCGCGCTCTGGGCGTAGTCGGAGCCGCCGATGACAAGACTGTCAGAGCCGATGATCGGGCACGTCTCGAGAATATCCAGCGCCACGCCGGCCGCTTTCTGGTCGGCGATGTCGACAATCACCACGTCGGCGAGTTCTTTTTCGGCAATGCTGCGCGCCACCGTCGCGCCCACGTTGCCCGCACCGCCAACCACTGTCACTTTACGATTCATGAATGCTCCTGAATTAGGTCAAACCACTTCGCGCCCGAAAAAGTTCTTCACAGAAATTGTGGAAAACCCTGTTGAAAAGATCCGCCAAATGCTCGCCGCGGTCCAACAATCCGAATAAATTAGCAGATTGCACCATCGTAGTGCGCTTCACAGCGGCGTGACTGCATCAAGCCAAAGCCGACGGATTATACTGTAATCACCTCATGAAAATTGTCATCGCCGACGGTCTCCCCGCATCCGCGATCGAAGTACTCCAACAGCCCGATTGGAACATCGACAACCGTCAGGCGCGTCCGCCGGCGGAGTTGCTTGCCGATCTTAAGGATGCCGACGCGCTTGTGGTCAGAAGCGCCACAAAAGTGACGCGCGCGATAATCGACGCCGCTCCACAGCTGCGCGTCATCGCTCGAGCTGGCACGGGCGTTGACAACGTTGACGTCACCGCCGCCACCGCGCGCGGTATCGTCGTCATGAACGCGCCGGGCGCGAACAGCTTGAGCGTCGCCGAGCTGGCGATGGGGCTGATTTTGTCGATGGCACGGAATATCCCGGCGGCCGATGCATCGATGAAAGCGTCGAAGTGGGAGAAGGCAAAGTTCGCGGGCGCCGAGATTCGGTCAAAGACCCTCGGGCTGGTCGGCCTGGGCCGCATCGGACAGGAAGTCGCCTCGCGCGCACACGCGTTCGAGATGAAGGTCATCGCGCACGACCCGTTCATTTCCGCAGAGATGGCCACGACGCTCGATGTCGAGCTGGTGCCGCTCGACGATTTGTGCGCGCGAGCCGATTACATTTCTCTCCATCTCCCCGCCCTGCCCTCGACCAGGCACATCTTCAATGCCGAGCGGTTCGCGAAGTGCAAGAAGGGCGTCCGCATCGTCAATACGGCGCGCGGCGAGCTGATCGACGAGGCGGCGCTGGCCGATGCCATCGAGAAGGGGCACGTCGCTGGCGCGGGCCTTGACGTCTTCGACACGGAGCCGCCAAAGGATTGGCGGCTGGCGACGCTTCCCCAGGTTGTGGCGACGCCGCACATCGCGGCCTCGACCAAGGAGGCCCAGGAGCAGGTGGGCACCGAGACGGCCGCGGCGCTGCGCGATTTTCTCAAGGAAGGCATCATCCGGAACGCGGTGAACTTCCCTTCCGTGTCCCAGGAGGCATACAAGCGTCTCCGGCCGTATCTGACTCTCGCGAAGGATCTCGGATTGGTGGTCGCGCAGATGGGCGAGGCGCGCATCAACGCCGTGGGCGTCCGCTATTACGGCGAGCTTGCGGAGGAGGACAACCAGTTGCTCGGCAGCGCGGTGCTCGAAGGCGTGTTCTGCGCCATCCTCTCTGCCGGTGGTGTGACGCCGGTCAACGCGCGGACGATTGCAGCGGAGCGCGGCATCGAGCTGATCGAATCGCGCAGCAGCCGGCCGCGGAACTACACGAGCCTCATCTCGGTAAAGTTACACACGGACGAGGGCGATCGGTGGGTGGAAGGCACGGTGTTCGCGAGCGGCAGCCTGCGCATCGTGCTGGTTGACGGCGTGGACGTCGAAGCACCGCTCGAAGGCACGCTCCTGATCATCAAGAACAATGACCAACCCGGCGTCATCGGCGACGTCGGCACCCTCCTCGGGCGCCACCGTGCGAATATCGCGAGCTTTGCGCTCGGCCGCGATCTGGAGTGCGTTGACTGCGCCATCGGCGTGGTGAACGTGGACGAACATCCCGGGAAGGGTTCCGAAGGAACGATCACCGATACGGTGCTCGCCGAGATTCGCGCGATCCCGAATGTCCGTTCGGCGTGGCGGGTAAGGCTGGAAGGCTAGGATCGTCCATCGTCCATCGTCCATCGTCGATGGTCCCCCGTCGACTAAGTACGTAGTGTCCGGCTTCAGCCGGACCGTGCTCCACTCGACGCGCCGCTGGCGTCTCTGTAGACTACCCATCCCAACACAGTTTCATGGCGTTTCAGCCGGGCGAGAGATTTGGCTCGTACGAGGTTCTCGCCGCTATCGGTCATGGCGGAATGGGAGAGGTGTATCGGGCCCGCGATGTGCGGCTGCAGCGGGATGTCGCGGTCAAAGTTCTAATCGTCCAGAATTGGTTCGAAGAGTTGAAAGCCCGCGTTCGCTGAGCTTGAACCACGACGGTCCGGCTGAAGCCGGACACTACTTCTTCGGGGATCTTCGT
>Ga0163150_10005718_pt1 | contig 15693 bp, 7 predicted proteins | sample OliLakLV19P2IB_FD_148628 | JGI IMG/M metagenome (GOLD analysis project Ga0163150, IMG submission 148628) | Freshwater microbial mat bacterial communities from Lake Vanda, McMurdo Dry Valleys, Antarctica - Oligotrophic Lake LV.19.P2.IB | ecosystem: Environmental > Aquatic > Freshwater > Lake >...
CTTCTTCACTCTTCACCCCCCCACTACACTCCATTCGTGTCCAACCCGCGCCCCGACACTCCGCTCTATGCTGCTCACACCAACCGGCGGATGGTCATCCGCGTGGTTCGGATGGCGTTTTTCATCCTCATTACCACGGTCGCGCTGGTCACCTTCATCCAGCGTGTGACCGAGGAGAGCAGCCAGCCGAGCTTCACCACGCCGCCGCCGCGCGTGGTATCGACCGAGCCGGGGCGAACCGGGACGGCCGCACCGTCGCCCCGCCCGCCGCCGCAGGCCGATGCGGCCCCGCCGATCGAGGTCAACTGGTGGGTGCCGGTCGCCATCGCGCTGGCGCTGTTCGGCATCGTGCTGCTCATCGATGTCGCCACGCCCAACAAAAAAATCTCGAGCATCTCCGCGATCATGTTCGGTCTTCTGGCGGGCATCCTCGCCACCGTCGCCATCTCCGCCGTCATGGAGCTCACGCTACGCGTCTGGCTCCCCGACAAGGCGATCGAGGCGATCGAACCGCTCATCCAGATCATCAAGCCGCTGCTCGGCATCGCGCTCTGTTACCTCGGCATCACCACCATCCTGCAGACTCAGGATGACTTCCGGCTCGTGATCCCCTACATCGAGTTCGCCAAGCAGATCCGCGGCACCAAGCCGCTCATTCTCGACACCTCGGCCCTCATCGATGCCCGCATAAGCGACGTGGCCGCGACGGGATTGCTGCAGGCACCACTCATCATCCCGCGCTTCGTCGTGGCCGAACTCCAGATGCTCTCCGACAGCAACGACAAGCTCAAACGGACCCGCGGCCGGCGCGGGCTCGACGTGGTTACACGCCTGCAACGGCAGGGCACGCTCGATGTCAGCATCGACGAAACGCCCGTGGTTTCGGTCGCCGTCGATCAGGCGCTGGTCGAGCTGGCCGACCGGCTTACGGCCCGGCTCGTCACCACCGACCTGGGTCTGACGCGGGTGGCCCAGATCCACGGCGTGGTGGTGCTGAACATGCACGAGGTGGCCGCGGCGTTCAAGCCGGCGCTCATTCCCGGACAGACGCTGTCGCTGCGGCTGGTCAAGGCGGGCGAGCAATCCGGCCAGGCGGTGGGATATCTGGATGACGGCACCATGGTCGTGGCCGAGGGCGCGGCCGACATGCTGGGTCAGGAAGCTCAACTGGTCGTAACGAGCACGATCCAGACTTCGGCGGGGCGCATGGTCTTCACGCGGCCGGTGGGTGAGGGTTCGGAGCGCGATGAGCGCGGAGAAATCGAAGCATCGGAGTCAACGCCGAGCCAAGGCCAGTTCGCCGCCATCGTCGCCGATGCGGATCGGCAGCGAGACGCGCCGGCGGAAACGGCGGACCCAGAGGCAATGGTGTCAGAGACCGTGCCTCATCCGAATCGTGCGTCGGGCCCGGCTGGGTTGGGCAACTCGGGCGCGGGGGCAGGCCACGGGCCGTTCCCGCCCAAGCCGCCCGCGCGCCGGCCGCCCAGCCCGAGAAATCCGCGCCGTTAGCGTGAACGCCTATCTGCCGCCAAGCCCCAAAGGCCGCGATGGCGACGACACCACCGGTGCGGCCGGATCGACCGGCGGCTCGGCATCACCCACCTCCGTCGCGGCCCGACGCGCGGCCTCAAGGCTGGCAGCGTCGGGCGTTCCCCCACCTCCACGTCCGAAGTTCAGCCAGACGGCGAAGATCCCGATGGCGGCAAAAACGCACGCCATTATGATGAGTTTCTTGCGATCGGCCGGCGGTTTCTGACCCATGAAAACTCCATTGTGGCGAGCCGCTCAGCGCTGAAAATCACGGCCGCGAATGCCGTTCCGCGTGCCCCAGAAGAAGTTGGGCCAATAGTCGGCGCTCGAATATTCCATGGGGTCTGGGAAGGTGGGGTCGGTGGTTTCGTATCCCAGCCAGTTCTTGATCCTGGCTTCCTGCGGGTTCCACACGCCGCTGGGGCGATACACGCCTCGGACGATCGGGTCCATGCTGTTGGCGAGCTGCGCGATCTTGCCGGTGTCGACGCGCCCGACGCTGCCATCGACCAAGGCGCAAAGCGGCTTGGCACCGGGATTGTTCCATTGCGGCGGAGCATCGAGGGTCGAGCCCGAGCGAAGGGCTTTCTTCTTCTTTGAGAAATCGAACCGCTCGAACAGCATCACCTTGAGGTTCGGGTTCGGCACCTCGTCGAAGCGGTTTCGTCGGGCCCACTTCACGCCGTCGAGGGCCGACTGCGACACAGGTTGGAGAAGCTCGCCCTTGTACCGCTCGGGGCTGAGCCAGAATGTCGGCGAGTAGTAGTACGAGGTGTCGTAGGACTGCAGGTCGAGGTCGGGCTTGCTCAGGCGCTCGCTGGCGCGTGCGTTGGCCCAGAAGTCGGCCGGCGAACGCATCGCCTTCATGGCATACTCGGGGGTCTCCTGGTAGTAGGGCAGCGTGACCCCGACCCAGGTGCAGGCAAAACCCTCGCTTGCCCGCAGGCTGTCGTAGTACGGTGTGGCGTATCCGTTCCCGCCCCGCTCGCTGTAGGTCGGCACGATAACCGCGGCCCACGTCACCGCGCCCTGGCCGCCGGAGAACGCGTAGCCACTCCAGCGGATGTGCCGCTGCGGGTCGAAGGGGTTGATGAAGGAGTCGTTGTAGTCGGCCGCGTAGCTCGACTGGGCCTTGGCCAGGCCCGACATGTTGCCCGAGCTCACGCCGTCCTGGGCGGCCTTGCGAGCCTCGCCCAGCGCGGGCAAGAGGATGGAAACCAGCAGCGCGATGATCGCTATGACCACGAGGAGCTCGATCAGCGTAAACGCTCTGGACGTCGCACCGACGGTATTCTTGCCCATCATCGCATCCTTGTGTCGAAAATTGCGTCGAACATTGCGCCGAACATCCAATCCATTTCGAGTCTGAGAACACGAACCGAAAACCCGCGGTTGACTCATCGGGCACCCTCAGTGTCGCACAAGCCTCGGTCTCTGGCAAGTCCAATCCGTCCCGGACGCGAACAATCGGCATCGCCGACCGGCTCGGGCCGCGGTCGACCCTTTTCCAGCACGCCGGACCCCACCATGCCCCGCGCCCTTTCCACCATCCTGCTGCTCTTCGCTTCCAACGCCTTCATGACCTTCGCGTGGTACTACCACGTTCAGAAAAAGACATGGCCGTTGGCGATCGCCATCGGCGTCTCGTGGCTCATCGCGCTGCCGGAGTACATCCTGCAAGTGCCGGCCAATCGGATGGGGCATGTGCAGTACGGCGGCCCGTTCAGTCTTCCGCAACTGAAGATCTTGCAGGAGGCTGTTACGCTGGTGGTGTTCACGCTTTTTACCGTGTTTGTGGCCCGGCACGAGAAACTCCGCGCCAACGACCTCGTCGCGTTCGCGCTGGTTCTCGCGGCGGTCGTCGTTTCGATGGCGGGCAGAAAGCCCTGAGTTGCCGCTGCCTGTGCGCAGCCTCATGCTACCAACCGCCAGCGCGATGGAGAACGGCACAATCACGCACACCCCGCGAAGTACGCCGCCAGAAAATCGAAAATGTCCTGCACGCTCACCCCGCCGCCATTCGTGTCGGCACGCGGGTCGCTCTGGAAGTAGGCCACCAGAAAGTCGAAGATATCCTGAACGGACAGATCGCCCGACAGGTTGAAGTCCGCGACCGACGGGAGCTGCACGCTCGAGAACTGCGTCCCCGCCACGGCGGCCATGTTGGGAGCGAGGCCCAGCGCCCCGCTCAGCGGCGGCGCGACGCCCGGCAGCCACTGGTTGCCCACCACGCCATCGGTCTGAACCACGAACACCGCCGCCCGGATCGACACGCACGAGCGAGCGACCGGCGTGCCCAGTCCGATGTCGGCGTACGGCAGCAGCAACTCCAGACCGGTCGTGGCGGTCGCGGCATTGGCCGCCGATGTCGCCGTCACCCCCGCGGTGTTGGTGTTGTTGACCGCAACGTAGAGGTTGTTGGGGTTGGTCCCGCCCAGAAGCGTGCCGTCGTTATCGTTGCTCTGGCCGCGACCGCGATAGACCTTGCTCGCGGCAGCCCCACCGGGCAGCGCCACCTGATCGACAAAGATCGCGCCACCGGCGCAGTTGATGAAATACATGGTTTCGGGTGCGAATCCGCTGTCCAATTGCATCCCGGTCAGTTCGTTCAGCCCGCCGGGCGGCGGGGACAGGGCCGAGGTGTCGAGCACGTTCTGGCCTGCGCCGGCATTCGTATCCACCAGCAGGACGAACGCTGTTCCATCGGTCGCCAGGTTTCCGCTCACGCCCACGCGCAGGCCATCGGTCTGCGGCTTGATGAACAGTTGATCCAGTTCGCTCGAGTTGTCGCCGAAGCTGGTGCCGACCGTTTGCGTCGCTCGAAGGTTGGCCGCGCCCGCATCGGCGGGAATGTTCCGACCGTCGATATCCGCCGGTGCCGCCCGCGGCGGCGGCGGCGGAGTCAATCCGGCCGCGAGGATCGCCCACGAATACGCCCCCAGCGTCAGCGGATAAGAGCCGCGATTGGCCGTGGTGATCGCGCCGCGCACGCCGCCCGACACCACGTCCGTCGGCGTCGTGGTTCCGCCCTGCACGGTGAAGCTGCTCAGGTTCAGGTTCGTCGTCAACGATGACCCGGAGAGGTTGATCGCCACCAGCACCGTCTGGTCGGCGTGCGAGCGCACGAATGCCCATACCCGCCCGTCGCTGGATGGTGCCGGGTTGTAGCCGCCCTTTCGCAGCGCGACGTTGTTCTTGCGGGCCGCGATCAGCGTCTTGTACGTCTCCAGCAGCGAGCCGGCAACGCCGCTCTGCTCCTGCACGCTCCGTCCGTCGTTATCGCGCCCCACCCGGTTGGTGTATCGCCCGGCGTTGAGGACGAAGTAGTTGCTCATCGGCGAGCCCGCGACCGCGTTCCACTTGAACGGCTCGCGCATGGGGATGTCGTCTGCGTCGCTTCCAGTCGTCGCCTTGGTCCCCCGCATGCCGATCTCGTCGCCGAAGTACAGACTCGGCGGAAACGGCTGCGTGAGCAGCACGGCCGCGGCCACTTTCTCCCGCTGCATCGTCGGCTGAGCCGTCGGGCGGATGTTCGAGCTGAGACGATCGACATCGTGATCGCCGATCACCGTGAGAAACGTCCTGCCCGAGGGCACGGCCGCATACGCCGTCGCCATCGCCGAGTACAGCGACCCGGCGTTCTCATTCAGCAGCGCATCGCGTGCGGCAAACTCGAAAGGCTTGGTGAACGCGGCATCGTGGGGCGGAAGGAACTCGGCCCCTGTCGTGCCCCAGTCGTGCTGCTCGACAAACGTAAACACATCGCTGCGCACCGACTGCAGACCGAGCTTCCACGGCGTCCAGAAATCGTCGAGGTTGTACCCCCACCCGTCCGGCCCGGTGCCATACTGCACCCAGGCGTGGTCGAGGCGATACCCGTCGATGCCGTCCACCGGGTCGGCATCGCCGTTGGGGTCGAGCCACTTCCTGCACCAGTCGATCACCTGCGTGCGGCACGCGGCCGTGCGCAGATCCCAGTTGCAGAATCCGACGCTCGCGCCGTTCCACGTCGTGAACGAGTAGCCCGTGTACTGCGTGTTACCGCCGTTGGTGAAGGCCAGCCACGAGTCGTACTGGCTCGCGGGATTGCTGAACGCCGATGGAAAGTACGGCGCATAGCTGGCGCTGGTGTTGATCCCATAGCAGACCACGTCGATGCACACTTTGATCCCGGCCGCGTGCGCCGCGTTGACGAACGCCAGAAACTGCGCCTCGGTCCCGAACCGCGGGTTGAGCTGGTCGATCCGGCCGTGCTGATAGCCGTGATACGCCGGCGAAGGATGAATCGGGTTCAGCCAGACGGCGTTGATCCCGAGCGCCTGCCAGTAGGGAATCGAGGCGGTCAGCCCGTTGAAGTCGCCGAACCGCGTCTGCTGCCCGGAAAGGGTGTCGTTGTCCGAATCGCGGTACGCGATCGGCATGATCTGGTAGTAGATATCGTCGGCCGCGTCGCGGGTGATGCGGGTCTGGGCGAGCGCGTCTTCGGGTGCTGCGGCCATCGCGCCCGCGGCGAACAACACAGTCAGGGTGCATCGGAGCATAGGGGAGGTTATGCTGGGAACTGCCGAAAGCCCGCCTGTCAGCCCGCGGAGCGGGCGCGAAGTACCGGGCCGCCCGCGTCGGCAGCGGGTGCGCGGCGGCAACTCGTTGCCAGGCCCGCCGAGCGAGCGACACTCTTGACGCCACGGATGAGAAGAGTCTCGCCGGCCCCGTGCGCAAGAAACCCGATCGAGATTTCACTCACTCGCGGCCAAATCGCGGGCCGATAACTCACGGTGGTCATGTACATCGGTTCCAAACGCCTCCTCATACCCGCCATCGTGGACGCGATCCGAGAAGCATGGGGCACCCGCTGGAGCAGCGGCCCGCCGCGCGTCCTCGATCTCTTCAGCGGCACCTCGCGCGTCGGTCATGCGCTCAAGCGGGCGGGGTGCGCCGTGATCGCCAACGACCACAATGCCTACGCCCACACACTCGCCCGATGCTACATCCAAACCGATCTCACCCCACGGTTGAGCGGCCAGTTGTCGCGTCTCATCGCCGAACTCAATGAGCTCGCCGCGTCGCTTCCGAACGTCAGCCTCGAATCCGCCACCCCCACCGGCGGGTACATCCACGACACCTTCTCGCTCCGCAGCCGCTTCTTTCACCCGAGCAACGGCCGCCGGATCGACGCTGCCCGCGAGCGCATCGCCAAGTGGTCCACGGCGGGCCGCATCGATGACGATGAGGAAGCCGTTTTGCTCGTCTCGCTCATGGAAGCCGCCGACCGGGTGGACTCGACCACCGGACTCCAGATGGCGTATCTCAAGCAATGGGCTCCACGCGCGTTCAAGCCGCTCTCGCTTCGCATTCCCGAACTTCTACCTCGTCCGCAAGCGGGAAGATGCAGCGCTCAGAGTCTCGACGCGCTGGCCGCGCTGGCCACTCCCGCGGCCGCGACGTGCGACATCGCCTACATCGATCCGCCATACAACCAGCACTCGTATCTCGGCAACTACCACATCTGGGAATCGCTCGTTCGCTGGGACAAGCCCGAGGTCTACGGCATCGCCTGCAAGCGCACCGATTGCCGCGAGCGCAAGAGCGCGTTCAACTCGCGCCCCGCGGCCCGCGATGCCCTTGCGAATGTTCTCGCGGCCGCACCCGCGCCGATTCTGGTCGTGTCATTCAACGACGAAGGGTTCACCTCGCGCGACGACATGGAGGCGATGCTCGCCCGCCGCGGCGGTGCAGTCGAGGTGGTCGGCCACGACTTCAAACGGTATGTTGGGGCACAGATTGGGATCTACAATCCTTCAGGTGACAAGGTGGGCAAAATCGGCCGCCTCCGCAACACCGAATACCTGTTCATCGCTCGCGACGCGGCCCAAACCCCGGCCGCGACTTGGCAGCGCCCGTTCCCCGCCCTGGCAACCGCCTGAACCGCCACTCCCGCACCATTTCGCACCGAGATTTCGTCGATCCTGACCGATTCGCCACGTTTGCCTTGACACCGGGCCGGAGCGGTGTGATTTTTCAATCCCCCAAACTGCTCAACCGCCTGCTCCCGGAAAAAACATGCCCGTCGCAACCCGCATCGCTCTCCTTTCCATTCTTGCCGCGAGCACCGCTGCGCTCGCCGGCCTCCCCGGCATCGCCTGGCCCGGCGCAGGCGCGGGCCAGCCAAACCCCAACGCCGGATACCCGCCCGTCAACTTCTGGAAGGAAGAGGGCGTCGTCGGCAACAACTTTATCAACACCATGGTGGACCACAACGGCACCATCTACGACATCCAGTATCCCGGCGCGGGCGGCGTCAATGGTGTCGGCACGCGCAACGAGGGATATGCAGGCGGGTTTGACACCTTCCCGCCCTTCACCTCCGGCCGCGGCCAGATGCACGTCAACCAGTACATGGCCGGGATCCGGGTCGGCGGCACCACCCACTGGTACAGCAACCCGAGCGCCGTCTCGTACTCGCAGATCACCCAGTCTTACCACCCCACCAGCCAGACCCTCACCACCACCCGCCGCCTGACGCCGGGCGTCAACGGCATCAACCTCTTCGTCACGCAGCACGACTTCTCGCCCAAGCTCACCACCACTCCCTACCCGAGCTATTCCGATGGCGGCATCCGCGAGAACAAAAGCCTGCACGTTCAGCGGCACATCATCCGCAACGACGGCGCGACCGGTCAGACCGTCGAGTTCTACTTCTATGGCGACTGGGCCCTCAACGGCGGCGACGGCTTCGATGCCGCCTACGACGACACCTTTCTCATCGGCGGCCAGCCCGCCCACGCCATGATCGCCTACGACAATGCCGGCGGCTCCGCCAACTCGCGCGGCGAGTACAACCCCACCACCTTCGGCGACTATCAAAAAAACGTCTCCCTCTTCCTCGGCGCGGCCATAAAGGTCGCACCCGACGGCGGCGCGGGGGGCACGTTTCCTCCGGCAACCTGGCGCACGCTCGGCAGCAGCGACAACGGCCAGGGATGGATGGGAACCGGATTTGCGCTGAATCCCGGCCAGACCGTCGAGGTCGATGTGCTCATCGCAGGTGGATACAAGGACACCGCCGGAGTCGGCAACGTCGGCGACGTGCAGATTCGCCCAGCGCTGGTCTGGTTCCATGACCAGTCGATGGCCGCGGTGCAGGCCGAGACGGATGCCTGGTGGACCAACTGGCTCAACTCCGGCACAACGCTTACATCGCCCGATGCAAACTACAACAAGCTCTTCAACCGCGGCCTGCTCGCCACGGCGCTGCATGTCGATGGCGGCAAGCCTGGCGCAACCGCGGGCGGCGCGATCATCGCCGGGTTTCACAACGGTGCGTATCCATATTGCTGGCCGCGTGATGCCGTCTATGCCGCCGTCACCTTCGCACGCACCGGTCACTACCCCGAAAGCGCCGGCGTCTACACCTGGATGCGCGATGTCGCCTTCCGCGACAACGAGCCGTGGGGCAAGGGCTTCTGGAAGCAGAAGTACACCACCGACGGCTACACCGTCTGGGGCGCGCCCCAGATCGACGAGACCGCCGTCTTCCCATGGGGCCTCAAGTGGCACTACGACGTGACCGGCGATGCCGCCTTCGTCAACGCCATGTATCCCACCATGAAGGAAGCGGTCATCACCATGACCACCAGCCCCAGCAACCCCGCCGACCAGCCGCGCCTCAACTACAACCCCGGCACCCAGCTCGTCTACTCCAACAACGTCTGGGAAGACCAGTACGACTTCTTCATCTACTCCAACGCCAACATCGTCCGCGGCCTCGATGATGCCCGGGCGCTCGCCAGCGCCGTCGGCAACGCCGCCGATGCCGTCGATTTCAACAACCGCAGGAACACCATCAAGGCCGGCCTCGACGCGCGCCTCGACGCCAACGCCGAGCCGACCGACATCAGCCAGCTCGGCATCGTCTACCCCTTCCAGGTCTATTCCCCGACCGACCCACGCGCTGTCCGCTATCTCGACCGCGTCAACGGTGTCGCCCCCGATAACTCGAACACCAACCGCGGCCTCATCAACTACAACTCCGATCCCAACGCCGTCGCGCAGGGCTGGGTCGATCTGGTCAACCGCTACGTCGGCGATGGCTACTGGCGCGGCGGGCCGTGGTTCCTCTCCACGCTCTGGTACGGCCTCACCTATGCCGAGCGCGCCGACTACACCGCGGGAAAGGCCGACATCGACAACCACAAGTACCGCGTCGATCTGCTCATCCCCAAGCTCGGGCCGCTCGGCTTCGGTGCCGAACAGATCGCAGGCATCAGCCCGCCCAATGGCCCTTCCAGCGGCCTCCTCTACCCCGACCAGACCGACTTCGTTCTCCAAACCGCCTGGCCCAACGCGTGGGAAAGCATGAGCACTTTCGTCGATGCGCTCATGGCGTTCCTCGACTACACCCCCGATGCTCCCGGCAACACGATCGTCGTCGCCCCCAAGCTGCCCACCGCCTGGCCGACCATGACCTTCAACAACATCGCCCTCAAAAACCACCGCGTGAGCCTGACCGTCACCGAGACCGTGAGCGCCCAGACCGCCCTCTTCACCAACAACACCGGTGCCGCGGTCAATGCCGCCCCCACGCTCAAGCTGCCCCCCGGCCGCTCGCCCTGCCTCGTCACGAGCAACGGCGCACCCTCACCCTACACCTTCGACACCACCACAAGTCGCGTCAGCTTCGGCACTTACGCTCTCGCCACCGGTGCGGCCGCCACCACGCTCTTCAGCGTTCAGCACCTCGCCGGCCCCAGCCCGGACTTCAACCGATCCGGCTCCGCCACCGTTCAAGACATCTTCGACTTCCTCGCCGCCTACTTCGCCGGCGATCCCCGGGCCGACTTCAACGGCACCGGCGGCGCCACCGTGCAGGACATCTTCGACTTCTTGTCGGCCTACTTCATGGGTTGCTGAACGCGGCACCTACCATAACCGATCAGTTTCCATACGTTCTGAAAAACCTCGGTTATTGCCCACTTTCCGAATCCGACACACCGGCACTGCGAAAAAGCATAACTTGCCCCTGCATTTGGCTCCGGCGGGAACCGGCCGATATGGTCGAGTCGAATCTGTTTCTTGCCGGGCATTCTGCCTGGGAGGAGTACGATCACAGCCTTCGTTCGTGGTCCGTCACCCGCGGAAGTCCGTTCCGCGTCCGAGTTCGGATGCGCCCAGCGTCGGATGCGCCCAGCGCAACTTTGTTCCGGTTCAGCCCAAACACGGTCATACCATCCAGCTTCTTTGGTCCATGCTTTCAACTACCGAAGTTCCGTTCAGCAAAAAGGGAGTCGCCATGCGAGGTGTTTTCGGAAAGTCCACCTGTACCGCCGCACTGATCTGCGGCCTGAGTGCCGCCGCGCTGGCTCGGCCCGGTGCCGATGTCATCGTCGGCGACATCCCCAGCGCCGCCAACAACCCCGCGAGCGGCGGCTTCGACGCCTTCGCCATTGGCACCACATCCTGCAACCCCGGCGACACGCCGCTCAACTGGTTCACGAGCGGGACCGATAACCGCCACCCGGTCATCGGCCAGAACGTCTTCCGGCTCCACAACGGCCGCTTCGAGCAGATCGGCCAGTCCTGGCTGAAGCACGGCTTCACCGCCCTTCAGCAGAACGCCTGCAACCTGGGTTGCACCGCAACCGCTCAGACCACACTCGGCATCGGCTGCTCCGATCCTTACAGCGCGGGCCTGAACAACACCCAGTCTGGCCTCGGGCCCAAGTGGCAGGTCAATGCCTCCACCGGTTTGTTCCCCTATCCCTTCGCCAATCCCGCCTTCAGCGGTGAACTCGCGCGACGCATCCGCATTCGCGCCACCGAACTTGATGCCGCCACATACCCCGGCGCGCTCTACTTCGCCGAGGCCCAATATGTCGGCGGCGACGACGCGGCCAACAACAACAACAACAACAACGCCTCCTATCGTCGCGCTAATGTCACCGGCGGTCCCGTCGAATACAGCATGGCGCTGAGCGGGTTCACCGGCGCTGGCAACACGGTGCGCGAGCTCCCAGCCGTCTACGCCTGGCAGGCCCAGGATGCCTCCGTCACCATCCAGACCGCCGATGTCGCCGGCGACGGCCGCTACATCCTCGCTTGCAAGGTCAGCGGACCCGTCTCCGGCGTCTACACCTACGAGTACGCCCTCCACAACCTTAACTCGCACCGCTCTGCGGCGTCCTTCAGCGTGCCCTTCCCCACCGCCGGTGCCGCTTCAGCTTCCACTGGCCGCGGCTTCCGCGATGTCGAGTACCACTCCGGCGAGCCCAACGAGGTCGCCAACCCCGCCTCCGACGACTGGTCGATCGCTCCCACGGGTGCCTCGCTCACATGGTCGGGGGCTTCCTACGTCGGCAGCGCTCCGATCTACACCACCAACGGCCTGTTTGTCACCGGCTTCACCCCCGGCACCGGTAACGACCACACCGCCAACGCTATCCGCTGGGGCACGCTCTTCAACTTCCGCTTCCAGTCCACCACCGCGCCCGGCAACGGCCAGATCCAGATCGGCCTCTTCCGTCCCGGCACGCCGACAACGCTCTCGATCCCCGTTCGGACCCCCGGTGGCGCGACCACCGGCGTCCCCGCCACCGCACCCTGCTGCGTCGCGGGCATATGCACCCTCACCACCCAGGCCGCGTGCTCAGGTGCCTTCGGCACCATCGGTGCCACCTGCTCCCCTGACCCCTGCCTCACCGGTTCGTGCTGCACCGTGGCCGGCGGCTGCTCGGACACCACCCAGTCCGGCTGCACCTCCACCTGGAACAGCGGCGGAACCTGCACCCCCAACCCATGCCCCGCGCCCACGGGTGCCTGCTGCACCGCCGGTGCCTGCGCCATCACCACCGCCGCAGCGTGCTCCGGCACATACCGCGGCAACGGCGTCGCCTGCACCGCCAACCTCTGTACAAATGCCGTCAACGACATCTGCTCTGCGGCCATCGGCGTCTGCGACGGCGTGAACGTCAACGGCACCAACGTCAACGCGGGTGAGGAATCCACCGCGTGCGTGACCAGCAACTCTGACGTCTGGTATCGCTACGTCCCGGCCGTCAGCGCACTGGTTGACATCGCCACCATCACGGGCGGCAGCATCGGCGACACCGTGCTGTCCCTTCATACGGCCTGCAACGGCGCATTCGTGGCCTGCGACGACGACGGCGGGCCTGGTGCCCTCTCGTTGATCAACGACTTTCCCGCTACCGGCGGTGTCGCCTACTTCATCCGCGTCGCAAGTTACGGGATCACCGCCGAAGGAACCTTCGTCCTCCGCGTCACCGGCGGCGGCGGCCAGACCTGCATCAGCGGCGGCTCCTGCTGCCAGGCCGACCAGACCTGCGCCGTCACCACCCAGGCCGCTTGCTCGGGCGTCTACTCGAGCGGCGGCACCTGCGCGCCCAACATCTGCCCCCCGCCCAACGACAACTGCTCCGGCCGCATCGGACTCGGCACCGGCACCATCGCCATATCCACTCTTTATGCCACCACCGACGGGCCTGACCATCCCACCCTTTGCAACTTCTTCGGCAACCCGGGCATCTCGAACGACATCTGGTACAACCACCCCTCGGTCATCACGGGCACGCTCGACATCAGCACCTGCGGCTCGGGCTTCGATACCGAGATCGCCGTCTACTCCGGCCCCACCTGCGGTGACTACGAGGCACGCCTCATCGCCTGCAACGACGACCTCGCGGGCTGCACCAATAACGGTTCGTTCCTGACCATCAACGTCGTCGCCGGACAGAGCTACCTGATCCGCCTCGGTGGCTTCAACGGCGCGTCCGGAACAGGTACCCTCACGCTCACTCCGCACCCCGTCGCGGTCGACGGAGCCTGCTGCGCCTCCGATGGTGGCTGCACCACCTCTACCCAGGCCGCCTGCTCGGGCACATGGAGCGCCGGTGTGTGCTCGCCCAATCCCTGCCCCCAGCCTCCCACCGGCGCATGCTGCAACGGCACCACCTGCTCGGTCGGCACCCAGGTCGCCTGCGGCGCTGGCACCTACCAGGGCAACAGCTCCGCCTGCGGCGCTGCCGGCAACCCCACCACCTGCTGCCCCGCCAACTACAACCAGAGCGGCGGCATCACGGTGCAGGACATCTTCGACTTCCTCGCCGGTTACTTCGCCGACGCCCCGGCCGCCGACTTCAACGTCTCGGGCGCCATCACCGTGCAGGACATCTTCGACTTCCTCGCCGCCTACTTCGCGGGCTGCTGATTTCTGTGACGCGGGCTTACCGCCCGTAATACCAGCCATCCCCGCTAGTGAATACGGGGCCCGGAGCATTCCGGGCCCCTTTTTCATCCCCACAAAGTGCTCCCGGGTGGCCGTGGTGCGTCTGCGCGGCACACTATTGTCCGGTCTCTCATGCCCACCATCCCCCGTTCCATGCGCTCGGTTCTCGGACTGTTGGCCGCACTCGCGCCCGCGACCGCGCTTCTCGCGCACTCGGGCAGCGGTCCCGACGTGATCGTCGGCGACCTCGACGGAGTTCTGCAATACACTGGCGAGCTCGCCGACCCGCAGGCCTACGCCATCGGCACCATCTCGTGCAACGTCGGCGATGATGTGCTGCAATGGGTCGACTTCTCGCCCATGCACCCGGTCATCGCCACCAGCATGTACCGCGTCGTGCCCCTGCCGGGCATCCCCGGCGCAACGCGCTTCGAGCAGATCGGCCAGGCGTGGCTCAAGCACGGCTTCATCGCCATCTCCGGCAGTTTCTGCGACGCCTGCCCCACCGGCAGCCCGAGCAACACGGTTCTCGGCGTCGGCTGCGCCGATCCCTACGACGCGAGCCTCAACGGGCAGCAGCTCTTTCTTGGGCCGCGCTCCGGCGTCAATCCTGCCACCGGCTCCTTTTCGTTTCCCATCTCCTGGGCCGCGTTTCCCGATCGCACCGGCGACGGTATCGGCGACCAGCCGCTCTGGAACGGCCCGATCGCCCGTCGTGTGCGCGTCCGCCGCGCCGACCTCACCACACCCGGCGCGAGGTTCTTCATCGAGGGCCACTACCTCACCCAGGACGACGCCGCGGCCGGTAACAAGCACAATAACGCCTCCTACCGGCGCATCGAGGTCGGCAACGTGAGCCTGGCCGCGAGCGTCGCCGATGCCACCGTGCGCGAAAAGCCCGCGATCTTCGCGTGGAGAGACCACGGGCTGGGTGTCGGCATCGCCGATCCGGGCGTGACCATCCTGCCCATCGATGTTCCCGGCGATGGACGGTTCTTCCTCGCTTCCAAGGTGACGCAGACCAGCCCGACGCTCTGGCATTACGAGTACGCGGTCCACAACCTCAACTCCGATCGCGCGCTGGGATCGCTGGGAGTAGCGGGGTTCGGAGCTTCAATCTCCAATCCCGGCTTTCGCGACAGCGATCATCACTCGGGCGAGATTTGGGATGGTGCCGACTGGCTGCTGCCATCGGCCGCACTGCCGGCCGACGGCTTCTACCGGTGGTGCACGGTCGATGCGCCCGCCGTCAATCCCCGCGGCAACGCGCTCCGCTGGGGGAGCACCTTCAACTTCTGGTTCGATTCGCCGAATCCACCCGCGCCCAGTCAGCTCGATCTGGCACTCTTCGGCGAGAGCGCAAGCGGTCCTGCCGCGATTCGCCTCGCGGTTCCGGGCCCGAGCGGCACCGCGCCCGCGCCGCAGTCGAACGACCAGTGTGCGGCCGCCTACCCCGTCGGGCGCGACGGTCTGGCCTTCTCCACCTTCGGCGCGCTCGGCTCAGAGGCGCTCGGCTGTGCGATGGCACGCGATGTCTGGTTCCGCTACACCCACGATGGCCCTGCGGGTCCGATGATCGTCTCGACGTGCGGATCGACGTTCGATTCCGTGCTTGCGGTCTACGACGGCGGCGCGTGTCCCGTCGCAAGCGCCGTGCCGCTCGCGTGCAACGACAACGCCGCGAACCCCTCACCCCAGGGCTGCGGCCCCGGCTCGACCGCCTCGCTGGTGACGGTCGCCGTGCTGCCGGGCCACAGCTACCTCATCCGCATCGGCGGCTCGCCAACCGCCCCTGATGCCCAGCAGCGCGGCAACGGCATCCTCGCGCTCGTCCCGCCGCCGCTGCCCACCGGTGCGTGCTGCCGCGAGGATGGCACATGCCTGGCCACCCGCCCCACCGCTTGCAACGCCGCCTACTCCGGCGA
>Ga0163150_10005719_pt1 | contig 15690 bp, 15 predicted proteins | sample OliLakLV19P2IB_FD_148628 | JGI IMG/M metagenome (GOLD analysis project Ga0163150, IMG submission 148628) | Freshwater microbial mat bacterial communities from Lake Vanda, McMurdo Dry Valleys, Antarctica - Oligotrophic Lake LV.19.P2.IB | ecosystem: Environmental > Aquatic > Freshwater > Lake >...
TCTCGGCCGCCCCCACTCAGGTCTCGGCCCTGATCCTGGGCGAGCATGGCGACAGCATGGTCCCCATCTGGTCGAGCGCCGCCGTCGGTGGATTGCCGCTGGAGAAGTTCCCCGGCTGGTCGCCCGCGCGAGCGACTGAAGTTTTCACCCGCACACGCGGCTCGGGCGCCGAAGTGATCAAGAAGAAGGGGGGCGCGGGGTTCGCGGTTGGCGTGGCCATCGCCGAGGTGATCGAGTCGATCGCGCTGGATCGTCACCGAGTGTTGCCGGTCTCTACGGTGCAGAGCGGCTGCTACGGAATTCGCGATGTCGCGTTGAGCGTCCCCACGGTCGTCGGCCGCGCGGGTGCGATCGACAGGTTGGAGATCGACCTTTGGCCCAAGGAAGTCCAATCGCTGCGCCGCAGCGGCCAGGTGCTGCGAGAGACGGTCGATACGGTGCTGAGTCGGATTGGAGCGGCCAAGTGAACGCCAACTGTCCCTTCCAACCAGGAAGCTGACCCATCCCGCTCGCCAATCCCAGATCCCTGAATCCTGCTCCCAGACCCCTCGCATGAAATCACTCGACCGCAAGCTCGCCGCCATTCACGCCGATCCCTCCGGCTCGCGCGAATTCATCATCGCCGACGCCAAGGACGCCGACATGGCCTTTGGCATCGGCGCGCCGGGCCAGTCGCCCGAAGCACATGCGGGCGAAGTCCGCTTCCGCACGCTGGCCGAGTATCGCGAGCAGATCAGGCAGATCGCGCGGCAGGGTTTGGTCGACATCATGCTCATGTCGGCCAGCACCAACGACCTGCTCACGCTGCAGGAGCGGTTGTTCGAGAATAGCCACGTGACGCCCGCGGCCCGGGCAAATGACGCGACCGACATCTTCGTCGTCCGCGGCGGCCGTTACATTCAGGAGCCCTCGCGACCGTTCCGCACGGCCAACCTCGACCATATTCAATGCGGTCACGTCGATTGTTTGCCCGACGAGCGTGTGCGGGGCGCGAATCTGGGGCTCTACAGCATCACCTTCAACAACCGGCTCGACGAGGACCTCGTCGCGCTGGAAGAGTATGGCCGCTTCCGCGAAGAAGCCGAACGCAAGGGTTTTCGGCACTTTCTCGAAGTCTTCGATCCCAACGCCCCCGAAGGGTTGGGGCCCGACGACCTGCCGCGGTTCATCAACGACTCGATCGCCCGCACGCTGGCCGGCGTGGCGCAGGCCGGGCGGCCGGTGTTCTTGAAAGTCGTCTATCACGGCCCACGGGCGATGGAAGAACTGGTGGCCTACGACCCCCACCTGGTCGTGGGCATCTTGGGCGGCGGCGCGGGCACGACCTACGATGCCTTCAAGCTGATCGCCGAAGCCCAGAAGTACGGCGCCCGCGTGGCGCTCTTCGGCCGCAAGATCAACAACGCCGAGAATCAACTGGCCTTTGTCGAGTTCCTGCGGCTGATCGTCGACGGTGCGATCGGCCCCGAGGAAGCCGTGCGGGCCTATCACGCGGTGCTGGCAAAACTGAATATCCGCCCGCGGCTCAAGCTGGAAGACGATTTAACGTTGCAGACGAGCGTGATGAGCTATGGGGGAAGCTCGGTGGTGAAGGCGGAAAGCGGAGGATCGAAAGCGGATGGCGGAAAGCGGAAGGCGGATGTAGGGTCCGCTTCAGCGGACGCTGGGAAAAAAGTAGGAAGAGACGACGGGCACCGCGTACTCGTGGTCGGCGAGTCCCACGCAGCCCATAAGTGCGAGTGCGACGACAAGAAAGCAGTCGGAGTCGATTCAGCGAACAGCGCCCACGATTGCGGCTGCAAGAGCAACTCGAAATCCAACGCCGCCAGCAACAATTCAGGCCCAGCAACCCAAGACGCGAACGCCCCGCCCGACTTCTCGCGGATGTCACGGGCGGAAAAGCTGGCGTACAATCAACGCGAGCGTGACCGGATCTTCGGGAAATCGCTGTAACGCCATTCATGGCATGTGGTCGCAGCAATTCCGCATCGTATAATCACACGATAGCGATTCCAGCGGTATTTTTTTGGATCGCGCCTATTGGAACTGGTTCGACGCTTCACTCACCCGAGGTCCGCGATGTCGGAAATTACAGTCTTCCTCTCCGAAGAAAGGCTGCAGCAATTACGCGAAGTAGCCCTGCGGGCAGGCGTGCGGCCTGAAGAGCTTGCCCGCGCCTGCCTCGAAGACTGGCTGCGTCAACCGCGCGAGGACTTTGAGGCGGCGGCTCGGTATGTACTTGAGAAGAATGCAGAGCTGTACCGGCGACTGTCCTGATGCGTTACCTTACTTTGGATGAAATTCTTGACCTGCACAGGCTTTCGTTGTTGCACGGCGGCGGCGCCGAGGGACTGCGCGATTTGTAGTTGCTGGAATCCGCGGTAGCACAGCCGTATATGACTTTTGGAGGTCGGGATCTTTACTCAACTATCGCCGAGAAATCCGCCGCGCTCGCATATTCATTGATCATGAATCATCCGTTCGTTGATGGCTACAAACGAGTCGGCCACGCGGCAATGGAGACCTTGCTGGTCCTTAACGGATACGAATTGAGCGCTGAAGTCGACGAACAAGAGCAGGTGGTGCTGCGATTGGCGGCCGGTGAGATTCGCCGCGCAGAATTCACGGAATGGGTTCGCACGCATCTAGTCCAGAAAGTCGCTGGCTAACAACTGATTTCGATTTGTGGGCTCAAGGTCGTCTGTGCTCGCATAGGCCCGCGAGCAGGAATTACTTCGCCGGAACGCGCTTCATCGTCGTAGCGAGTTCGGAAAGAAAGCACTTCTTTCCGATCTTCTCGATGAACTTCCGTAACTCTTCGGGCGACGCCGTGATCTTAACGTCGGCGTAGTGCCTCTTGCCGAAAATTGTCTGGGCGTTGACCGTTCCGGGCAGTGACTTCTTTTCGATCGCCGCCCCGACGACCTGGTCGTCCATCACATACCAGTTCACCGTGTCTTTTTCGGGCATCTCGTACATGGCAACGTCGTAGGCCGTTTCGCGGTCCTTCTTCACTTCTTGTCGAGCCATGCTGATCAGAAACAGTGAACCGACCTTAGTCGTATACAGGGGGACGCGTTCGACGACGACGTGCCCCTCCTTGTCGACGTCGCACTGAACGGCCTCGAGCGTCGCTTCGCTTCCTTTTACTTTGCCGACAAACACGGGAGCGGAATCGGCATCCGGTTTGTCGCCTCTGTAGAATTGCCACTCGCCGATCAGGCGCTCGTCAACCTTCGATGACTTTTCGTCAGAGAGCGGGTGCTTGCACGGCACGCACCCCATGAAAAGCAACAGTGTCGAAACGACCAGACCGCGATTGAGTTGTTCAGTACGCATGGAAAACACCTCGGAAACGATTGGCTAGCGATGCTCAGCACACCGCATCGAGAGTTGTCGGAGATGCCCACTCGTTTGTCAACTAAGAGAGCGCACGTTCGCGTGAATTGTTACACTTCCCGCCGTACAATTTCTATACAGGACCCTGATCATCCCCACAATCATCCGCCAGCTCGCGCAGATAATCGAGCGCATCCTCCACGTCGCACACGGTTACGCCGCGGACTCGGCCTGCGCGGTCGCACTTTGAGAGCAGCACGAGCTCGTCGAAGCTTTCGGATTCTTCCAGGCGTCGGCGCGAACGCACGCCCAGCGCGCCGTCGCGAAGCAGGTTGGCTTCCGTGTGGTGCTCGATCAACCAGGCGGTGCGGGGCGTGATGTGGCCGTTGAGTGCTTCCAGTGCAGCGCCGATGTGGTCCTGCGGGTCGATGGCCTTGCCCACGTCGTGCAAGAGAGCGGCCAGCAAAAACTCTTCGTCGTAGGGCAGCTCGTCGCGTGCCAGCTCGAAAACCTGCAAGCTGTGGTAGAGGGCGTCCCCCTCGGGATGCGATTGTGGTTTCTGCGTCACGTGCTCCAGCGGCTCGAGCAGCGATCGATAGATGAGAAATCGATCACTCGTCGGCTCATTCTGCCGCGCGCGGCGGCTGTTTTGTCCGAGGGGTGCAGGCTCTTCGAGCCGAGGATCGCCCGCATTCAGCTCCACCAGAACGCGGATCTGGTCGCCAATTTCGCGATTGGTGGGCAAATCGCGAGGCTCGACCGGAACCGTGGACATCCGCCGGGCCGCTTTGAGCCGAGCTTTAAACAGCTCCGACTCCTCATGCCGGAACATCAGCCGGGCCGCTTCCCACGCGATCCGCTGCCGCAGGTCGTTGTTGGCCATTAGAAATGGAAGCGTCGAAGTCGAGCTTCGCGTGCGCGGTACGTTTCAAGAGTGTCAGACTGCTACCAGACAAGTATAGGCAGTCCGCGGGCAGGCGTTCAAGGGCCGCAGTGGTCAGAGGTTGTGAATGAATCAAATTGACCGTGTTCCATTTGACCGGGTGCCATGCTTTCACGACGCCTGCGTCGGGTAAGCATGCCTGCAGTTCGCCGCGACGCAGCATGCCTACCCGGGCTAGCGCCCGTGAAGGCATGGCACCCCGATGGTGATTTTCTTCTCATGGGCAATTGATTCACACGCTCTCACGAACGCAAACCTCAGCGGGGCCGATGCTCGCGGAGCGAGCTTTCTGTACTCCACGCTCGTCGGCGCAACGAAAACCAATCTGATTCAGTCGGATGGTCACATTGCCGGCCTGAACCTTTCGGCCGGCGCGTCACTTGTCGTCCGCGACTACGACGGCAACCCGGCCGCGAATCCACCCGCCGGGCCGCTGCCGATCGTCGTCGATGGACAACTCGCGATGAGCGGCACGGGCAAGCTGCAATTGGTGTTCGACGCCGACGCGTGGGACTCGACGATCTCTTTCGCACCGGGAATACCCATCGCGCGTGGCGGTAAGCTCGAATTGTCGTTCGCCCCCGAGGTGGACCTCGCCAGCCAGTTTGGATGCACAATCGATCTGTTCGCGTGGACGGGCGTCTCGCCCAGCGGAGCTTTTACTGTGTCGAGCCCGTACGCGTGGAACGTCTCAAAGCTCTACACAACGGGTGAAGTCACGCTCACCAGTGCGCTGGCCGGCGACGTGAATCTCGATGGCATAGTCAACATCTTTGACGTGAATACGGTGTCGACCTACTGGAACACCGCCGGTCCCGCGGGCGATGCCAATGGCGACGACATCGTCAACATCTTCGACATTAACCTGATTAGCGCCAGTTGGACTCCGACGGACGGCGCGACGGCAGTGCCCGAGCCGGCGACGTTGATGCTCGCCGCAATGGCGGGCCTGCTCAGTGCTGCTATGACCGTACGACTTAATCGCGACCTCAAACCGCCGCTGATCGGCGCTGGAACAACTTGCTCCCGAACTCCAGTGCAATGGTTCGGTCGATGACTAAACCATGTGGTGGTACGATCGCGCGTGCGACGCCAGGCAACTCGAATCGAACCGGATACAAAAGAGATGCCCTTACCGAGACGATTTTCTTGGTCGAGGTCGCCGGCTCAGGGATTCATTGGATGGAACCCCGAGATATGCATGTCGCACAATTGAATCCGCGGATCAATGGCAAGAGCGGGCAGGGCGTCTCTAGCCATCATGCGGGGGGCGCGCAGGTCGTTTTCGGCGACGGCAGCGTGCGGTTTCTCGTCGACGAGGAGATCTCCCCCGACGTGTTGGGAGCGTTGTTTACACGCGCGGGCGGCGAGACGTTGGTGAAAACCAAGGAAGGCTTGCGGCTGATCGCTCCGTCGGGCGACTGACGACTTGATGGCCTCGGCATCCGGCGGAAAAAAACTGCTGGTCGCGCTTGACAAGCTCGCCGCAATCACTACTATAAAACCAAATCTAAAGAACCAGAATTGGTGAATGAACGATTTGTAGGCTGGGGCGCGAGCCCCACCGTTCCGATCGATCGAATAGCATCTTTGCCGTTTGCGTCCGATCAACCTGCCCTCTCCCACCAGGGCGAAGGTTGATGGAGAAACGTATTTCGTACCCGTTGGTGAACGGCGCCTGTTGGTGAACGGTGGCCATTTCCTAACATTGCCGATCGGCCGGTCGACTCCTAAAGTTAGATTGGCTTCGGCTGCGCGTCGAGCGCGACGACATTACTTGGTCTTCACGGCGCGGCCAGGAGACCGCGGCATAACTGGGGTTATTTTACAGGGCGATTGCGCCATCCTGGGTAATCTGCGATAACTGCGGTCATGCGATGCGATCGTTGAGACGAAGTGGTTCGTCCGTTCGCGTGGCGTGCGGCGAGGAGACGTGCGATGTCGCGGAGCATGGCGGCCGATATTCAGGAACACTTTGGGGATCTCACCGATCCGCGTCGCGGAGTAGTAACGTATCCGCTCGTGAACGTGGTGACGATGTCGCTGTGCGCGGTGATCAGCGGCGCCGACGATTTTGTAGCCATCGCGCGCTGGGCGGAAATGAAAAAAGAGTGGCTGGCGAAGTTCCTGGATTTGTCGAGCGGCATCCCGTCACACGATCGCTTCAATGCGATCTTGGGCGCGCTGCGGCCGGCCGAGTTCGAGAAGTGCCTGTTGAGTTGGATCACGGCCTTGCACGAAATCAGCGACGGGCAGATCGTGGCCATCGACGGCAAGACGTTGCGGCGCAGCTTCGACGCGGCCAGCAGCAAGTCGGCCATTCACATGGTCAGCGCCTGGGCCACGGCCAATCACCTCAGCCTGGGGCAAGTGGTCGTCGACGAGAAGTCCAACGAGATCACGGCCATCCCGAAACTGCTGGACATCCTGGCGATTTCTGGCTGTTTGGTGACGATCGACGCGATGGGCTGCCAGACCGACATCGCCGCAGCAATCGTCGACGGCGGGGCCGATTACGTGCTGGCCGTGAAGCGAAACCAGCCCACGTTGCACGATCGAATCGCGGAGTTCTTCGACAATCAATTAGACAACGACTTCGCAAACGTGAAGGTGAGCCGACACGAAATGAACGAGCGCGGACATGGCCGCGAGGAGACGCGTCATTACTTCGTATGCTCGGCGCCTGATAACCTGCCCGATGCCGCGCGTTGGTCGAAGTTGAAAGCCATCGGCGTGGCGATTAGCGACACGCTGCGCGGCGGCAAGAGTTGCAGTCACGTGCGTTACTACATTCTCAGCCGGAAACTGTCGGGCCGTAAGTTCGCGGCGGCGGTGCGCGGTCACTGGTCCATCGAGAACTGCCTACACTGGCAACTCGACGTGACGTTCCAGGAAGATCAATGCCGCGTGCGACAAGGACACGCCGACGCCAACCTCAGCATCCTCCGCCGCGCGGCGCTGGGCCTACTCAAAAACAACCACTCGCAAAAAGTCGGCGTCAAGAACAAACGACTCGTCGCCGGATGGGACGACAATTATCGACTCGAAATCCTGTGCGGATCATAACTTATCGTGCAATCGCCCTGGGTTATTTTACTGTCGCTCCTAACGCGGCAGCACGCGAGCGAACGCAGTTTCAAAAAGGACTTTTGGCGCGTTAACCCCCCCTGTTTTGAACCAGTAAACCGCCGCAACAAATGCAACAAATGCAAAAATTCGACGCGACCAGGGCCGCGCAGCGGTCAAGTCCTGTAGCCGTGGTCGTGAGACCACGGACGCGCACCGAAACTAACTTAGTCGTCTAAGCCCTCGCCCCTTGCGGGAGAGGGTCGGGTGAGTGCAGTAAAAGCGGAAGTTAGTCTTCGGTTCCTCCGAAGACGTCGCAGATCGCCAAATAAGACCAAGATGGTGGGGCTCCCGCCCCAGCTTACGAATCGCAACGCGCTCGTCCAATCGCTTACGAATTCGACCCCAATCCGCAAGGACATACCCAATGGCCCGACCGCCCGCCAAAGAGCTCACTCAGCGCGAGCTGGAAGTCATGCATGTCTTTTGGAATCTCGGCGAATCGACGGTGCAAGACGCCCGCGACCGCTTGGCCGAGGCGGGACTCGACCGAGCCTACACCACCGTGGCAACGCTCGTGCGGATCCTCAGCGACAAAGGATTTCTGAAGCAGACCAACGAACAGCGGCCGTTTCGCTTCCGCCCGGCACGGACCTACGAGCAAGTCTCGGCGCGGCTCTTAGGCGACCTGGTCGAGCGAGTGTTTCAGGGCTCGCGCGAGCAACTGCTGTTGCGCCTCGTGGGCCAAAAGAAACTGTCGACCAAGGAAAGGACTGTCCTCGAAGACATCCTCAAGGAGCAATCCCGATGAGTACGCTCGGCATCGTTTTGGCTTGGGGGACGGTGCAGGTCACGCTGTTTGCGGTCGTCGGCGCAGTCATCTATGCGCTGGCCCGTCGCCGCGGTCCCGCCGCCGGCTCGCTGGCGGCCTTGGCCAGTCTGTTGATCGTGTTGGCCGTCACGTTGCTTGTCTTTTCGCCTTGGCCGCGGTGGTACAGCGCGGGTAGGCCGCGTGAAGAAACCGCCGCCAAGGAATCGGCAACGATCCCGGCGGACAGTATCGACGCGGAAGCTTCCGCGGCAACGACTCAGGCTGGCGCTGCAAATTCCCTGGAGTCGTCCGATCGGCCCATAGCCTCACGGGACAAGCCGGAGCAAAAGGCAACTGACAACGACGCCCGCGCGGCGGCCGCGGCCTACTGGCAAACCTTGATGGCCGAACTGCGGACCGCGCCCGCGACCGCTGAACAAACGGCACGGCATTGGCCGGGCTATGTCGCGGCCGTACTGGCGGTGGGAGTCCTCTTGGGCGCGGGCCGGTTGACGCTGGGGCTGTTGGCCGTGCGGCGCTTGCGTGCGACGTCGCTGCCGATCACCGACGACTCACTCTCGGCGCACGTCGACCGCCTGCGAGAGCAACTGGGCTGCCAGACGGCCGTGGAAGTTCGCGAATCGCTAGCCGTCTCAACGCCCGCGACGATCGGTTGGCGGCGACCGCTGGTGATCTTGCCTCTGAACTGGCGGACATGGAGCGACCAAGAGCAAGACGCCGTGCTCGCGCACGAGATCGCCCACGTCTGTCGGGCCGACTACGCGGCGGCGATCCTGGCACAAATGTGCGTGGCCGTCCACTTTTATCATCCGCTGGTTCACTGGCTTGCCCGACGGCTGCGTCTGGAACAAGAGCTGGCGGCCGACGCATTGGGTGCACGGGTGGCCGGCGGTCGCGAGCAGTATCTCCGCTCGCTGGCTGCGCTTGCCTTGGCCCAGGACAACCGCCGACTGGCTTGGGCAGCACGTCCGTTTCTGCCAGAAAGTGGAACCCTTTTGAGGAGAATCGAAATGCTCCGCGACCGAAAACTGCAATTGCAGGCGTCGTTATCGCGAGTTTGGCGCGTGGGCCTGGTAGCGATTCTGATCGTCGCCGGCCTGGGCATCGCGGGCCTGCGTGGGCCGGGTGAGACCGGATCGAACCTCGCACAAGCTGCACCGCCTAAGGAGAATGCGGCGCAGAACGACCCGCCCGCGAAATTCTCGTTGGACTACTTGCCGGCCAACGCTACCTTTGTGCTGGCAATTCGCCCTGCGGAACTCTTTCAGCATGAGGCCCTCAAGCCGCTTCAGGGGCTCGACAAAGCCTTATTCAGCTTGGGTTCGCGCTATGGAATGTCGTCTGTGCAACCGGACGAGGCGCTTGCCATCATGTACAAGAAGGCAGGGCGCTCATCATACGGCGAGATGGCGATTTTCCGTTCAAAGAAGCCAATAGACATCCAGAAGTACAAACGCGGTCTCATTCCCGATCCTGTCGGGAAGCCGATTGGCGAAAGGGTGTTGTACTTCGACCGCAAACTAGGCGATGGCGATTCTAGCCCCGCATACGCGATGCCTGACACCAGAACGATTATCGCGGGCAATGTGGGTGTCCTGACTCAAATACTATCTAAACGGCCCGGTGACGCACCACTACCGCGCTGGGCCGAGCAATGGAAGTCCGTGGCGGCCGATCCAATTGCAGTGGCGCTGGATGTCCAGGCCATCCGAGGCGATGTGGAACGGGAGCTTTCGCCGACGCCGAGTGCGACGCCCTGGATCAAGCTCGCGGCACCCATGTGGGAGCAAACCGATCTGGTGGTCGCCGGCGCCACCTTGGGTGACAAGCTCGCGCTGCGTGCGAAAGCCGTTTGCATCTCACCCGACGGCGCAGAGAAAGTGCAGGAGACCAGTAAGGCACTGATCCCGCTTGCACTGAACATGATTGATTCGATGCGAGCCGACAGCGCAAAGGCGCGTCCGGGAACAGCGCCCTCGGCATTGGCGACGATGAATCCACTATTTGACCTCGCCGAGAAGGCGCTAAAGTCCATCAAGTTCAGTCAATCTGGCGCGAAACTGAATGCGGAAGGCGAGGTTCCGCTTGATGCCGGCCGAACGCTGGCAGCGCTGCTGCCGCCGGTCGAGGCGGCCCGTGAAGCCGCGCGGCGCTCGCAGAGCACGAACAACATGAAGCAGATCGCGCTGGCGCTGCACAATTACAATGACAAGTATGGCAAGTTCCCGCCAGCGATCGTCATCGGGCCCGACGGCAAGACGCCCCACAGTTGGCGCGTTGAGATCTTGCCGTATCTCGAACAATCCCCCGCCGCGGCTACATTGTACGAGCGTTATAGACTCGACGAGCCATGGGACAGCGAGAATAACCGCAAGGTGCTCGCCCAAATGCCCACGGTTTTTCGTGACCCAAACGACGATCCGAAATCGACCAACGCCTCGTACTTCGCCGTAACGGGCGACACGGCGGCGTTTTCCGGCAAGGACGGTAACAAGATTCAAGCGTTCACGGATGGGACGTCCAACACGATCATGGTCGTCGAAGCCAAACGCGACGTGCCCTGGACCAAGCCCGACGACATCGCCTACGACCCGGCCAAGCCGTTGCCGGCGCTGGGGGGCCATATTAAAGAAGGCTTCCTGGCGGCATTCGTCGATGGCAGCGTGCGGCTCATCAGCAAGGAAGCCGAAGAGAAACTACTCCGCGCACTATTCACCAAAGCCGGCGGAGAGGTGGTCAACGTGCCCAATTGAGCCGGTTGGCTCGTAGCGGCCAGATCGCTCTCGTGAGGGAAGGGAGAGAAGGCTTTCCGACAGGATGTACGGGATTTTCAGGATCAGGATGAAGAACCAGACAGAACAGTTGCACCCGCTGTCGTTCCAATCCCCTGGATCCTGTCGATCCTGTCAAATTACTTCTTCTTACTACTTCCTCTGCGTGAGACGGCTTTTTGCACAAACGATGTATCGCGACTCCAGATACCTGCAAGGCCTTACATCCCGGCCGCTTGGCGAACCGGTCCCCCGCGCGTACAATGCCCCGGCAGGGAACTGTTCGCCCACGGATTGGAAACGTGCAGAGAAAAAGGAGAATTCGATGAAACGCTTAACCCTGGTCGCGATCCTCTTCGGCGTGTTGGCTTTGGGCATGACCACCCAGGCGCAGGCCTGGCGGTACTACCGGCCGTATGCCGCGTATCGCCCGGCCGTTGTGTATCGCCCCTTCATCGGCCCGCCCATTGCGCCGCCGATTGTGCGACCCTACTATGCTCGGCCCTACTATCGACCGTACTACCCGATGCCTGCCGCGGGCTTTGTGCAGCCATACCCCTACGCAGCCGGTTACTACGGCGGCCCCGGCGTGAGCATTGGCGTGGGGACCGGCGGATACGTGTGGTAGAGCTGACGCTCGTAGTGACCCGATTCATCGGGTCCTGGTGCTTCGTGTGACGCGCTTTAATTAGAACCTCTAACTTTACTACTCGGACGTCATTCCCGCGCAGGCGGGAATCCAGGGACTCGGGGAGAGTAGTTGCGAAAGAGGCCTGTGTTCGGCGGTTGTAAATCTTGTGGTGCATGGCCATCTTGCGGTGTACTGGATTCCCGCCTGCGCGGGAATGACGGCGTGTTGGAAGGTTGAGTTAGGGGCTCTTAACCTAAATGCGCGTGGGCACCCTCCTGCGATTCTTGTAGACGCCTGCATATCGTTGCTGCATGCCCACGCGATGAAGTGGTTGGCGTGCGCGCCGAGTATGCGCCTTCGTCAACGTAACCCGTTGCCTGGCGTGGGCATGGCACCCTGATTGAATGCGCACCCAGATTGAAGGCGCACCCTGATTGAATACAAGCGCTGGCGTATGGAGGGCAATGCGCTTACGCGATTACAACAACCCGTAGCCGGCGAGCGTCGACCGCAGCTTGGCTTCTTCAGTCGCGGCCAGCGGTGTCATGGGCATGCGCAGCTCGCCCGTGTCGCGGCCGAGCAGCTTCATGGCTGCCTTGATGGGAATCGGGTTGGTGGCCAGCCCGAGCATGTCGCGGCAGAGAGGGAACAGCTTGCGGTGCCAGCTTTGCGCTTCGGCCAGGTTGCCCGCGTCAAAGGCCTTCAAGAGCGCGATCACGTCCTTGGGCACGATATTGCCCGCGACCGAAATCACACCCCGCCCACCGATCGCCAACAACGGCAGCGTGAGACTATCGTCGCCCGAAAGCACCGTGAGGTTCGAGAGCGCCAAGATCTGCGAGGCCTGGTCCATCGAACCGGTGGCTTCCTTGACCATCGTGATGTTGGTCAGCTCTCCCATCCGCGCGATCGTTTCCGGCTCGATGTTCTTGGCCGTGCGACCGGGGATGTTGTACACGCAAATCGGGATGTCGATGGCCTCGGCCAGCGCCTTGTAATGTTGGTAGAAGCCTTCTTGCGTGGGCTTGTTGTAATACGGCGCGACGACCAGCACGGCATCGGCGCCGGCCTTGGCGGCCACCTTCGAGAGCCGCAGGGCCTCGCGCGTGCTGTTGGAGCCCGTGCCGGGCATGACCTTGATCCGCCCCGCGGCCATCTGCACCGATTCCGCGATCACCCGCTCGTGCTCCTCGTGCGAGAGCGTAGGCGACTCGCCGGTCGTGCCCACGGGGCAGAGACATTTAGTGCCCGCGGCGACCTGGAAGTCGATCTGCACTTTCAGCATGGGGTAGTCGACTTCGCCATCCTTGAACGGTGTGGTGATGGCAACGGACAATCCGGCGAAAGCTTCGCCCTTGGTCGCGGTTAGTGCAGGCATGGCAGCAGAGAGGTTGGCGGTGTGAAAAGAGAACGACTCCCAATTCCGCAATGATAGAGGAGGGGGCAATTTCGTGCAAACGGCGCGGCGACTTCGACAATCGCCGGCGTTGACGGCGCGAACTACTTGAGGGTTTTCTTCTCGGAGTCCGACGGCAATTCCGTCGCCCCCGCGGGCCGCGGCGGCTTCGCGGCTCCTTTCGATTTGATCTTTACGGCGAGCGAGCCCTTATTGTCCTGCAGTTCGTTCCACTTGTCGCGGCAGCGCAGATACAGTTTGCCGTCGCCCGACGCGGTGAAGGTCCCCTCGGCGCCCAAATCAAACGGTTCGCCTAACTTGAAATCCTGCATCACGACGCCTACCAGTCGGCCGTCGCTGCCGGCCGGTGCGCCGGATTTGCCGTCGGCAGTGATGGCGTCGGAATCTTTGGCCAGCTTCCACGTGCCCGTGGCGCTGTATTCATACTCCACACCACCCTTCAGCAGGATGCCAGCGGGCTGCCAGCCGCGATCGGCCGCGATATGCGACGTGACGGCTGTTCCCGCGGCAGGCGCGACGAACTTACGCTTCCAGTCCCAGGCCGTCAGGTCAACGCGATATCCTATGTCGAAATGTTTGAGAAAGAATACGTACTCAAAGGAGATATCATCGGCCATCGCGCCGTAGACGCGTTCGAACGTCACGTTTTGTTGCTTGTTGAGGTAACCCAACCCCAGTGGCAGAAAGCGGGCCGAGTAGTTCGGATTGTTGGCCAGCAGATGACAGAGAGCCCAACGCCAGGCGTAGTTCTGCCAGTTGTCTTCGATGGGTTTTTCGGCGTTGACAATCTCGCCCAAGGGACGCGGAACGCTGGCATGCAGGTATTTGACGACTTCCGGGTGGCAATGCACGCTGGCGTCGTTGTCGCGCCAGTACTGTCCCATTTCTGCCATGCCTTCGGCGTACCAAATGGGGCCGGCTCGACCGAACGCCTGCTGGCAATAGGCGTGGACCACTTCGTGCTGGGGAGTGCCGCGATCCGAAACCGCATAAACCGTGGCCTTGGCCAAAAATCGCTTGCCGCTGGAAAGCGTCTGCGTGAGCGTCACGCCGGCGCCCTGCTCGATCTTCGCCCGGCCGTGTGGGTCGATCACGTCGGTCGGCCAGCGAGCGATATCCCTAGCGACGTAACACTCGATCACTCCCGACGGAGGCCGCCGCCAGTAGGCCGAAATCAGTGAGAGCATAGTCTCGAGACGCGCGAGAAGCTCCTTGGCCTCGGGCTGCGCAAGGTCGGTGTGCAACAGGATGTGCGCGGAAGTGTAGTCGGCGAGCTTAAATGGGACTGTGGCGACGCCTTCCTTCTGTTTTGCATTCTGAGCGAAAGCGGGCGCGGCCAGACAGACCGTCGTGGCAAGGCAAAGCACGCAGATCAGCGTCGCAGGCATGGACGGCAGCCGGCTGCTCGAAGAGCGCCAGTTGCTCGGTCGCCCGCTCGTCACGACCATGTCCGCCTCTTTCGCGAAGGCCAATCGAGTCCGCCGCAGTTCCAAATTCGACTATAGCAAGCCACCGGAACGCAGTCCATGAACAGACGGCGACGGAGGGTTGCGCTGAAGGTGTTGGGAACCTTTGGCTGTCGACACGTCGTCCTCGTTGCAACCGCACGGCAGCCAAGGGTTCCAGAAACCGCTTGCGGCTCAACTGCTCGCGCTGCGGTAGCTCGCAAGCGCGCGGATGAAGATCCAGCGAGAGCCGATCAGGCTGACGGCCGTGGCCAGCAGCGCGAACAACGCCAGCGGCCAATTCTGGTCGGCCAGGGGCTGCGCCATGATCCGCGCGGGCACATTCACCACGATCAGCACCGGCACGACGAACGTGAATACAAAGCGCAGCGGCGTGCCGATCGCGCCGCTATAGATCTCCATGGGATAGCGCGAGAAATTCGTGATGTAGAACCAGAAATCGTACAGGCTCTGGTTGCGGCCCAACCAGACGCTGATACTCGACATCAAGATCATCAGGCTGTAGAACATCGCCACGCCGCACAGCACGTAAACAGGATAGAGCAACACCTGGCCTGGATTCGGCCGATAGTCCAGTTGCAGCACCGAGTAGATCAACAGCCCGATGCCGAAGAAGAAATTCGACAAGCTGGACCATTCGATCCGCTGCATCGAAATGAGAAACTGCGTATCGATCGGCTTGACGAGTGCGAAATCCAAGTGGCCCGTGCGGATTAGCTCGCTGAATTCGCTGAGGTTCGGCATGAAGAACGCCGCGACGAGGCTGTTTACGATCAGCGTCGTCGAGAGGAAGGCGAAGAACTGGTACTTCGACCAATCGCCCACCTGGCTCGTGTAATTGAACATCAGCTCGAAAAACCCCAGCTGCATGAACAGCCAGGTGAGCGACGCCACGGCATCGATCAAAAAGTTCGAACGGAACGTCATGTCCCGCACCAGACTATTGCGAGCGAAGGTGCTGAAGACGCTGAGGTAGGATGGGCGGGAAGTCATGGGAATGATGAGTTAGGAACGATCAATGATGCGACGCATGTCATTCCCGCGCAGGCGGGAATCCAGGGACTCGGGGAGGGAGGTTGCGAAAGAGACCTGTGCTCGCAGGGCGATTGCGCCATGCTGGGTAATCTGCGATAACTACGGTCCTGCGGTGGAACCGTGTGGACGAAGCAGTTCGTCAGGTTGCGTCGCGTGCGGCAAGGAGACGCGCGATGGCTCGGAACGTGAC
>Ga0163150_10005721_pt1 | contig 15690 bp, 8 predicted proteins | sample OliLakLV19P2IB_FD_148628 | JGI IMG/M metagenome (GOLD analysis project Ga0163150, IMG submission 148628) | Freshwater microbial mat bacterial communities from Lake Vanda, McMurdo Dry Valleys, Antarctica - Oligotrophic Lake LV.19.P2.IB | ecosystem: Environmental > Aquatic > Freshwater > Lake >...
GGCCATCGCTGTCTACCCGATGTACAAGGGGCTGGCCCGACTGGTCGGCATGACGATTGTCGGCAAGGCCCAAACACTTAGCGAGCAGATCGACGTGCTCGCGAAAGAGTGGAACCATTACGATTTCTTTTTCATCCACTTCAAATACACCGACAGCACCGGCGAAGACGGCAGCTTCGACGCCAAGGTGCAGAAGATCGAAGAACTCGACGCGGCGATTCCTCGCGTCACCGCGCTCAATCCCACGGTGCTCATCGTTACCGGAGATCACAGCACCCCCAGTTTTCTGAAGAGCCACAGTTGGCATCCGGTGCCGACCGTGCTGGTTTCCAACGACTGCCGCACCGATCGCTGCACGACGTTTGGCGAAAACGAAGCCATTCACGGCGGCCTGGGCCAATTCGAAGCCAAGTACCTGATGCCGTTGGCACTGGCCAACGCCGGCCGACTGGGCAAGTACGGCGCGTGATGGATTGTTCTGGTAGATCGTGGACAGAAAAAACTATCGCACCAGCCGTGCGTTGAGCCAGTCGGCGTGGTCGAGCTCGTCGCCCCGATCGGCGTAGTCGACGAGCAGGCTGATGCGTTTGGCGCCGGCCAGGTCGACCGAAATCGGCACCGGCGGCTCGCCACCTCGAATGGTTTCGCTCGTGTACTGTTCCTGCCAGGTTCCACTTCCATCGTCGACGAACACGCGAAACACGGCGCTACCCCCCTGCCCCGCTTCGTCATCGATCGCCAAATCGGCCTGAAATTGCCGATAGGTGCCCTTGAGATCGTACGTGATCCGCGCCGGGCTGTGCATTCCCAGCCCTTTGGCAAACAGCTTGCCGCCGGCGCGCAATTGGCCCCCGAGCACGCTGCGGTCGGCGGAATAAGGCCAACTGAGAATCAGAAACGGAATGTGTCGATAACTGATCGGCTTCATGTCAGATAAATACTCGACGCGGCCACCGAGCGGCTGCAGGGCGACGATTCGATCGGTCGCCGTTTTCAATTCCAGTCCACCCGCCAGTTGCAACGTGGCGCTGGTTTTGTCAGCCTCTAGCTTCGTGGCGGTCGCTCGGCTGCCATCTTGAAAGCCGACAAGCACCCTGAGGCCGCGCGAGGTCAGCGGTTTGAGCAACGTGGGGTTGAAGATCGCGGCAGCCAGTTTGCGAGTTTCGAGAGTCACGTTGCCCACGTCCGTTTGTAGCGTCAGACCTTTTTCATCGAGTGCCGCGATCGTGCCCGTCAACTCGTCGCCATTATCCAAGAGCACGCGATCGGTCTGGCCGCCCGCCGCGGCAATTCTCGTCCGCAGTTGGTCTTGCTTGGCCAGATCGAAAGGTGGTCGAAAGATAATGCCCGAGGCTAGCTCGAGCGGGATGCTCAGGTTTTCGAAAATCGCCGAAGCGCCCTGTACGTTTTCTTTTTCGATCCGCACCCAGTCGGTCGCGATCAATCCGCCGAGCGGCAGCACAATTTGAATGGTGCGCGTTGGTTCGACGAAGTTCCCCCACAATGCCAGATCGCCGGCGGCCACTTCGCGAGTTACTTTTTCCAGGGCGAAACTTAGCTTCCAAGCGCTGTCGCAGCCAACAAGCGCGCCGCGAAACGACGCGCCATCGGCGGGAATGCCCAAGGACAATTCAGCCGCGAGCGCGAACCGCGGGTTCAGCGATATCAGAGACAGCGACGCCACAAGCAGCGCGGCGAGCGGCGATGAGTAGCGGCGCACGTGCATTTAGCGCTGAAAAATTGGGAGGAAATTGTTGGGGATTTGCAGAATGATGCAGGCCATGGCGGTGCCGTATTCCATGCAGATCGAATCATTCCAAGATCCGTCCTCGGCCTGCCGGGCCACTAGCGCGTCTCGCACGGCCGGGTACCACTTGGCCCAATACTCGCCGCCGGCTTGCCACATGGCTTGTACGGCGTAGTAGTGGCCATAGAAATAATGGCTTTCGCGATTGAACTCGTTGGCCTGGGGCATGAACCCCATCACGTATTCGAGCCCCTTCTTGATTTCCTGGCCTTCATAGATTCCGGCGCTGTAGAGCGCCACGATACCCGCGGCCGAGCGCGGAAAGGCGCTTTGTCCACCTTGAATCATGTACATGAATCCGCCGTCGGCGTTCTGGCTGCGCTTGACGTACTCGGTGCAGCGATCGATGGTTTCTCGCGGAACGAACAGGCCGGCATTGCGCGCAGCGCGCAGCGCCATGATCTGGCAGATCGTCACCGAAATGTCGGCGTCGTGGCGTTGCGGCTGATAGCGCCATCCACCCTCGTTGTTTTGCGTGTTGACGATCAGGTGGACGGCTTTCGAAAGCTTATCGCGAATGTCGGCACGCTTGGTCATGCCATAGCATTCGGCGAGGAACAGCGTGGCAAAGCCGTGGCCATACATCGGCCCGTGGCTGCTCGCGTTGGGAATATTGATGAATCCGCTTTCTTGCGTATTGGCCAGGATGAAATCGATGCAGCGCTCGACATTTCGCCCGTGAGGTCCGCGGCCTGGGGTGCTGCCGCTCGACATGAAGGCCATGCCCGCCAATCCGCAGATCGCGACGTTGCGGCTGTAGCCCCCCGAGCGAAACGAGCCTTCCTCGTCCTGGCGAGCGGCCAGCAGATTCAAGCCGCGCTCGATGGCTCGCGCCGCCGGCGGCGTGATCAACTCGACCGCCGATTTTTCGGGATCCTTCGGCTCGCCCCAGGCGCGATTGCCAACACCAACGGTCAAAACGCCCGTGGCCAAACTGCTGGCTGCCAGACTTTTTGCGGCAAGCCCGCCCAGAAAACCTCGACGGCTAAGCGCGCGATGATCGCCGTCACTCACGTCAGTAGAAAAAGAATCGCGTAGCATCGCTAGTCCCTTTTACTTGGAACTTTGTTCTTCAGCGAGGCGCTTATAATACTTCTCGATCATCAATTCGTATTGGGGTAAAAACCGTTCAGGCGAGTTTTGTAGCATCTGTTCGCGCGTCTTCGCCGGCAAATGCCCCCATGAGTCCTTCATCAACCCTTTCATCATTTCCGGGTTGGGACGAATGTTTTCGGCAGTGCCCATGCGATCGGTGCTGTCCTGGGACGGTTTGTTCGAGTCCTTACCGGGCTTACCGGCGGATTGTTTCTTGGGCTGCTGCACCTGTTCTCGCTTCGAAGATTGCTGCTGCTTCTTGCCTTTGCCCGACGACTGTTGTTGTGCTTTCTGATTTTCAGCCTGTTCGATGAGCTTGGCCAGGTCTTCGATAATTCGCTGCTGCACCTGCACGGCATGCTCGCGTTTTTGCAGTTCGGTAATCAGCGTCTCGGCCGACCGCATCTCCTGGCTGATATGCACGAGCGGATCGTCTTCCGATGGCTGGCCAATATCTTCGCCAGCCGCGGCCGGCTCGGCCGGAGCCTTGGGCTTGCCGGCGGGACCCTTTAAGTCGCCGGCGCCTTCGAGCAGTTCGTTGTCTAAATCTTTCAGCAGGTCATCATCCACGCTGGCGCGAGGCGGCTTTTTAGCCGAAGCGCTCTTAGGCGCCTTTTCGGCACTCCACGCCATGGACCGGGGTGCTAGCGACAGCAGACAGCCGCCGATCACCAGTGCCAGCGTGAACGGCCGGCGCAGCTTTCGCGATTCTCGTGTGCTATCCATCATGGCGTTTCTTCTTCCTGCGATTGCTCCGGAGGCGGCACGTCATCCAGCGACTTGTTCTGCTGGCGTACGTCGGGCAGCTTTTCGGGATCGTCTTCTGGATTGTCTTCCGGCGGTTCGGCCAATTTCAGAGCCAGATCGGCCAGCTTGCCTTGCTCGGCGGCCACTTCCGACAAATCGGCTTCGGCCGTCGAGCTTGTATCCTCTCCGGCGGTCAGTGTGTGAAACCGCTCGTTGAGATCCTCCTGCAAGAGCTTGAGCAGCTTCAATTGCGTGAGCACCTGATTGCCGTCGGCGCGAGGCTTCTTCGAGCCGCCACCGCCGCCCCCCTCGCCTTCTTCTTGTTGACCTTCGGGCTGAGGCTTGGTTTTGTTTTCGAACGCTATCAGAAGCTGCGCCAGTCGCAGCCGCGCGGCCTCTTCCGACGCCTGGGTCCGGCTGCCGGTCTGCTGGCCTTTCAGTAGATCGGCCGCCCGGGACATGTGCTTTGCCGCTCCCTCGAGCGCGAGGTTGATCACTTCGCTCAAAGCGAGTTTCTCGGCCAGTGAGGAAATCTCGGCCCGCAGGGCTTGCTGCTGGCGAGCCAGGTCGTTGATCGTGCTGAGTTGCCCACGCGTTAACCTGCCTTCTGTGCCGCGCAAGTCGTCGAGCCGCTTTGTTTCTGAGATCATCGTCTTCTGGCGCTCGTGCAGGCTCTTCAACGAATCTTCCATGCGCGCGACTTGCTCGCGAGCCAGATCTTCCTCGGCCTGACGCCGTCGCTCAGACAATTGCTGCTGGGCCTCCTCCAAATCTTTCTCCGCGTTCTGAGCCTGCGCGTCCGCCGCCGGCGAGTCGCCTTGTTGCTGAGACTCGCCCGATTGGCCCATCTTTCCGGCAGCGCCGGCCGTGCTGCGGCTCGCTGGTTCCGCCTGCAATCGCTCGAGTCGGCGAGCCAGGCGTTCAGCTTCTTCCTGCAATTGTTTTTGTTCGCGGGCGAGTCGCTCTAACTGTCGCTTACGTTCCTGCGGGTCCGACTTCTCGCCGGCTTCGCGAACTTTCTTGCGCAGGCCGGCCTGCTGAGCCCGAACACGGGCCATTTCCTGTTCGGCCTCCCGCAGTTGTTTGACCAGCCGCGTCAGCTCTTGCTCGCGCCGGTTGGAAAGGATCGACAGCAAGTCGTCGAGATCCTTGGCGATTTTTGCTTGCTGTTGAGCCGCTTGCCCCAGTTGGTTCTTGTCGAGCCGCTCGCTGGCCTGACGCATCTGGCCACTGATCGCTTGTTGTTGCGTTTGGTGCAACCCATCGGCAATCGTAGCGGCCGAGAGCGGATCGGTTTGTTTCAGCGCATTGTTCATCTGCGACATTTGCTGCTGAACTTTTTCGAGTCGGCGGCTCAGTTCGACCTGCAAGTTGGCCAGTTTCTTCAGATCGGCCTGCTGTTGCGGATCGAGATCTTTTAGCTCCCTGCCCAGCGTCTTTTGGCCAAGTTCCTTCGTCGCCCGGGCGACTTCGTCCTGATCGCGTCCCAATTGAGCGATGTCGCGACCAAACCGGCGGTAACTATCCCACTGGCCAAGCTCGCTCAACATGCTCTCAAGCGAAGCAATCACCTGATCCTGGTTTTCGCCGGCTGTCGACAGCGACTTGGCTAGCAGAGGGTCGGGCGGCGATTTTTTCGTCGCATCGTCGCCGTCCTTTGAGAGCCTGGCCTGCGCCGCTTTGATGACGCTGGTCAACTCGCGCTCGACGGCCGACAAATGTTCCTGGCCCAAGCGCTCCAGCTCGCTCGAAATGGCGGTCATGTGGCGCTCGAGATCGGGGCTGTCGACCCGATTGTTGGCCAGGTCGGTCAGAAAATCGGCAAGCTGCGCGGGAATGCCTTCGTTCTCGCTGGTCAACGTGCGCGTGATCTGGCGTTGATTCAACTCGGCGGCCTGAGCATGATCGACGTCCGGCTTGGTCAACTGTCCAACCTGCTGAAGTTGGATCTCCAGCGACTTGGTCTGGGCGCGGGCGTCTTGTTGCAATTTCAACACGCGCTGCAATTCGCCAAAAATCAGAGATTGGCGCTGGGATAACCGATCTTCGAGTTCTTGAGGCGTGATGATCGTGAGCTTCCGCACCGTGCTCTTGCCGACTTGCGGCTGATAGTCGCTCGCGGTCGCCCAAAACGTGACTTGAGCCCCGGGCTTAAGCCCTATTTCCGGCAATGCCCAACGATGCTCGACGATCTTCTGCTCGCCCAAGCGGCCGCTGGCCACCAGCGAGCCGCTCGGTTGCGGCGTTACCTGGTCGGGACCTTGAAACAACGGCACAACAAACTCCTCGACGTCCGTGCGATCGGATCGGCTGAAGTGCAGCCCGACCTTAAGAATCGCCAGGTCATCCTTCACGGCGATCTTCACCGGAACTTCGCCCTGGGGAGTCACAAAAATGTTGCCCGCCGGCTGTTCGAGGGTCACCGACGGCGGCAGGTCGGGAATGGCTCGGATATCCCAGCGGTCGTCGGCCCCGCCTTGCAAACCTTCCATGTCCTGGAGCACGATCCAATAAGGGCCAGACTTGTCGATCAGGAACGGCGCGGCCGCGTTGGCTGAGAGCGAAAACCCATGACCATCTGCCGACAATTCCGCGGCGATTGGTTCGCCATGCTCCTGGTGCAGAGTGGCGCTTCGCAATTTTTTGGTGGAGCTACCGGAAACTTCGACGCGCGTGCCTCGCAATGCATGAATGCTTTTCTCACTCGCTTCCTCGGGCAAGCCAGTGTAGGCCGGCGGCGTCAGTTTCAAATCCAACGACTCGAGCCGCGGCGGTTCCACAACCTCTAGTCGCATCCATTCGGTCTGGTCGTCACCCCCTTCGGCGCGATACAAGAATGGCCGCGTGACATTTTCGCGGCGTGCGACCATCGCGCCGTTGAGCCGATGCATTGGCTCCACTTCTTCCTCGACCTCGCCCGTGCCATTTTCAAATCGATATCGCAAGCGAACTTCGTCGGGCAAGCGGTGGCCTGCGCCATCGAGCAATTCGACCTCGAACGTCTGGCCCACCGCCAGCCGCGTGGGAGTTTCGCGGAACGCCACGCTATAGAACCGGGGCCACGCGTCGCTACCAAACGGCTTGGCCAACCGAGCCAGCCCGATGCGCATGCTGTGCGGCGCGGCGATGGCGATCGCCAGGGCGACCATTGCGATTACACCCGCCCCGACGAGCGCCCTGCGGGTGGGACCTCGCTCGAAGACCTGCGAGAAATCCAAATCCTCGACGGCCGTGCTCGTTTCGACGATCAAGGCTCGGCGAAGTTCCGCCGAACCGGCCTGCACGTCGGTCTCCGATTGCTTTAGAAACTGGACCGTGCTCGCCAGGCGATCGCGCAGGGCGGGAAAACGCCGTTCGATGCGCTGCGCAATCTGCACGTCGCCGAGTTTTTTTGCAAATCCAACAAGCCAGAAACGATAGACCGACCACAACAGCGCGCCGATGACGGCCAGGCTGCACATCAGCCGGATACCGTGGTCATGGAACCTGACCAGAAAATCGGCGGCCCCCAAGGCCAGCGCCACAGCCGCGACTGTGCCGAAGGTCCAAGCCAGTGCATACCACACCAGCAGCCGCCGCGCCTGGCGGCGGACCTGGCCGATTTTCGTTTCGAGAGGATGTGCCATGCCGATTCCCTTTCGCCAGCCGTCCTTCCCTGAGCAGCCACAGGCCGCTTTTGCCGAGCCATCTTCTTGAGGGCCCAGCGAGCGCCTGCAATTCGTCGTTATTATAACATTCCCTTACGCTTGCGCAGCATCCACTCTGACACTGCCAGTGCCAAAAATGCCAGCAATAACCACCAGCGGTTCCACAAAACTTCCGGCGGCAGGGTCTCAATCGGCACCTGATGGCCCGGCGGCAGATCGTCGAGAATCCGATCGACATCCGAGATTCGATAGAACCGACCCCGAGTTTCCTCGGCCGCACGCTTCAGCTCGCCCGCATCCATTTGCACCCGTTCCAACTCGCCGGGGGGAATGGTCACCAGAAAATCGGTCGCCGGCGCCTTGCCTTCGAGCGTGGGCGAAGCGATCCAAGCGTGATATTTGCCGTCCAGGGCATCGCTAAAGCTTCCCTCAAAAATGCCTCGGGCAGTGGCGTTGCGCTCGAGTTTAATGCGCTGGTTCTTTTGCCCCTCGCGCTCAATGACGACCACGACCGAGTCGTCGTCGGCCGGCGCTTGCCGCTCGTCGATAAAACGAACGCGCAGCCGCACCAGTTCGCCGCGCCGATATTCGCGCCGATCGGCGGTCAACTCGACCGCATGGTCTTTTCCGAGCAGCTTGGATCGGCTCAGATAGCGCACCGCTTGCACCCAATAACGGGCAAAAAACACATCCCCCACCCGATACCGCCATCGCCAGGTTTCATCGGTCGCGTGGAACAGAACTTTGCCGGCTCCGACATACTGCATCAGAAACACAGGCAGCCGGCGACCGTCGCTCGATAGTTTTGTCGGATGCTCGGCCAGCACGCGCGCCGCGGGCTTGACCTGAGGCACCTCCAACAACCAATACAGGGGCGGCAGATCCTGCCAGATGCGCGCCGTGTCGGCCGCACTATCGCCCAGTTGCATTTGCGGGCTGGCGAGGCCCAATTCGGTCGGCTGCACGACGAAACCCTGCTCGAGCGCATCGCCAGCCGTGGGGATTGTAGCGCTACTGAGATCGATCGGAAACAGCGCTTCCAGCGGCGTATTGCGATAGGCTAGCGGCGTGTACTGATTGCCCGAGATGAATGCCACACCACCTCCCTTCTTCTCCACGAAGTCATGGAGATTGGCGAGCACGTTGCTGCTGAGAAACGACGGATTCACGTCGCCAAAAATCACGACATCGTAGGCAAACAGCTCTTCGCGTCGCACCGGAAACACGCGCAGCGCCGATTGATCTTGTTCGGCATACTCCAGGTCGGCCTCTTGCAACACGGTTTTCAATTGAATTGTGCTGTCGCGCTCCAGCATGTTTTTCAAATAGCGAAACTCGTAGTTCGGATAGGCCTGAACCATCAGCACGCGAATCTGCTCTTTGCGCACGCTCACCAGCCGTTGTTGACGGTTGTTCTCGAGCTGCGCTTCATCTGGCAAATGCTCGACCTCGACGACATATTCGAACTCGCCGACCTGGCTGGGCCGGTAAGGCAGTTGAAGCCGCTGCGGCTTGCCCGCTTCATCGATCGTCACTTTCATCTCGGCCAGCACCGTCGGCTTGCCCTCTTCACGCAATACGACGTTCACGGTCTTGCCGGCATAGCCGCGCCCGGTCAGCTTGAATTCGAAATTCACCACGTCGTCGACGAACACCACTTCATCGACCAGCATGTCGGCCAATTCCAAATCGCGCGCCGGCTGCTCGCTGCCCAAGCCGATCGTGAATAGCGGCACACTCTTGCGGCGCGCGTTGCGTGCCGCTTCGCTGATTGCTTCGCCGTCGGTGTTGATGCCGTCGGTGAGAAAGATAATGGCCGCCGGCGGCGTCCCGCGCAAATCTCCCAGCACGTATCGCAGCGCCGCCCCCAGGCGGCTCGATTCGCCGCGCGGCTCCAAGTCGCGAATGGCCGAACGCATCGCCGCCAGATCTCCTGTCTGCGGCCGCGCAGCACTTGAGGCCAGATAGAGCTTCAATCGATAATGCCGCTCGATCGCGGCCAGCAGGTTGGTGCCCTTTTCCAACAAAACCGTTTTGGCCAGGTTCAGCCGGCTGACTTGTTCCAATCCGGCCGATTGAATGCGCCTGGCCGCGATCGAATGCAGCTTTTTGTCGTCATAGCGTTCGTCCAAACCCATGCTGGCCGAATCGTCGACGATGATGGCGACCGTCGGCAGCCCCGTGCGCCGCAAGGAGAGCGTAAATTCGGCGATCATGAACACCACCAGCGCGATCAGCGCCAGCCGCATCGAGATGAGTAAGGCTTTCATCCAGCGGCCCGCGGCCGGGCCTTCGCGAGCGTAGAAGTAAACCACCCACGCAACGGCAAACATGGCCAGCAGCAGCGTGACCCAAGGCGCCCAGCCCCAGGTGTTTTCCAAGCTCCAGACCGTGCCCTCGCCGGGGCTCGCGGCTTCAACGCCCAGCCATCGCTCCAACCAGTTTGGAAGGATTCCATTCATTGAGTCGCGTGTCCAAACCGCCAGGCCAGGAACGTTTCGAGAAACAGCAGTCCCAGCACGCAGTACAGCAAGCTCTTGTGCAACCCGGTGCGATGCCCAATGCTCGGCGATTGTGATTCATCGAGACTGGCTCGCTTGTGGGTGGTGAATTGCTTGGGCAGCTCATCGGGAGAAAGTTTGGTCAAATCGCTTTCCGCGGTGTCGACGTTTACGGCAAACGCCTCGTCGCGTGAAATGGGCGCACCGAGCGCGACTCGATACACGCCGCTTTGCGTCGTATCGGCATAGGTCCAATGGCTGGCCTGTGCATCCAAGGACATCCGCACTTCCTCGTGGGCACCGGCCGGATCGGTTACTTCCACCTTGGTCCGAGTGGCCATCGCTTCCAACGAATCGCCGAGCAGTTGCCCAACTTCGAGATTGTGTTCCGTCATCTGCCCGCGCACGGCCCAGGCCAACATCTCTTGAACGATTGGCACAAAGCTGGGCCATGCCGGCAGCGTGGTCCAGGGGCTTTTCGTCGCTGGATCGATCGACGAGAGAGAGCCTTCGGTAGCCACCAGAATCGAACGGCCCTTGTGAATCGTTTCTTCGACGATCGCGGCGTCGCCACCGTCGAATGCCAGTGCCACGCGCGCTTTCGAGTCGGGCACGAGCGCCAGGCGGAAGTATTTATAAACCGGCGTGGTCAGCAGCCCCGATTGCTCGCGACCTTGAAACACCTGCATCAACGGGTGCCGGTAGTTGAGCGGATCGAAGTGGTATTGGGCCTCGGAAACCAACTCTTGCAGTTTCGCCGGCAAGACGCGCACGCCCTGCTCACCCGTGAGCTCGCGGTTGTAGCGATCGACGAGCACCTGGTCGCCGAGGAAAAACACCAACCCGCCACCGTTCTGGAGCACTTTTTCCAAAACTCGGGCCTCGTTGGCCGTGAACTGTGCGATGTTGCACAGAAAGATGCAATCGTATCGCGTGAGATCACGTTCCAAGAGCGCACTTTCTGGAATGACCTCGGGCTGAACGATGCTCGGCTTGCTCAGGTCGCCCACGTCGGGATTAAGCGCTAGCGCCACGTAGTCCGTCGCTCCCGACATCCCCGTCGTGGCCGGTTTGCCGTTCACGCAGAGCACGCGCAGATAGTCTTTGACCGGCACCGAGAGCCAGCGGTGGTTGTCAATCACTAACAGATCGGGACCGAGCCGGACCTCGACCACGTGATCGCCCGGCGTATCAAAGCGATGGCTGAACGAGAGCGGGACCTGCTCACCAGCCGGCGCGTCCAGATACGACTCCTTAACACGCTTTCCATCGACGAGCAGTTCGGCCAAATGGTGATTGCGTGGTTGCGTGCCGAAATTCCGCACTTGCGAAGTGAACGTGACTTCGCGGGCCGTCGTCGCGAAAGGTTCGTTGGCGGTTAGGCTGGTGACAGCCAGATTCTCGCCGTTGGCCTGGCCCAGATCGACGACCACCAGCGAGGCCAATTGCGAGAGCTGTTCGAGACGCGCCCGATAGTCGGCCGCTTCGGCATCTTTCAGCTCCGGCACCCAGGTATTGCGGCCCAAGTCGGTGAGAAAATAAACCTCCTTGCGATCCAGCCCCGACGACTCGGCGTTTTTTAAAACCTGCTCGACTTGCACCAGTGTTTTTGGCAGGTCCGCGCCAGCATGTACGAGTTTGAGATGGTCGATCTCTTCCAAAAAGTCGCGCGGCTCGACTGCCGGCGTGCCAACGATGACGCTGGGCGGAGCAGCCATGAGCACCAGTGAGAAAGCATCGCCTTGCGAGCTTTCCTCGACGATTTGCGTGGCCAGTTGCTTGGCCCGTTCGAATCGATTCTTGTCGGTCGGCTTATAGTCCATCGAATACGAGCCATCGATGACCAGCACCTTGAGCGTGCGCTGACCGGCCGCAAAAGAAAGCCCGACTTGCTCCAGAAACGGCTGGGCGACCGCGAACACAACCAGCACGATCAACAGGGTCCGCACCAGCAGCAGCAACCATTGCTCAAGCTGCAACCGGCGCGAGTTCTTGCGCATCGCCGTCAACAGAAAATCGATGGCGGCCCAGGACATCTCGCGATAGCGACGCTTGTTCCAAAGATGAATCAATATCGGCGCGGCGGCGGCGCCCAACCAGCCGAGCATCAGCAGGTTGCCAAAACCGAACGCCAATAATGAGGAACCTGAAAGCAACATGCCACTACTTGATCCGGTTCATGCGAGATGCGAGGTAACTCGATAGCGCGATTTCCAACGATTGATCGGTGCGCAATTGGACATAGTCGATGCGCTGATTGCGACAACCTTTCTTGACTGCCTGCAAAAACTTTCCGAACTCCTCCAGATACGCACGCCGAAGCGCGCGCGGATCGGCCAGCACGTCGGGAAGCGCTTCGAGGCCCTTGAATAGCGTGGTCTGGCGAAACGGAAAGTCGAGCTCGGCCGGATCGAGCACGTGAAACAACACGACCTCGTGACGCCTGTGCCGAAAATGTTTGAGTCCGGCCATGATCGATGGCACATCGTCGAACAAGTCGCTCAAGATCAACACCAATCCGCGCCGTTTGAGCCGCTCGGCCAGGTCGTGAAAAATCGGGCCGGTCTGCGTCTTTCGCGCGGCCACCGCGGTTTCCATGACGTGCAGCAATTGCCGCAGGTGCGACGGATTGCTGCTGGCGCGGACCAGCGAGCGGATTTCGCTATCGAACGTCACCAGTCCCACGCTGTCCTGTTGCTGCAGAATCATGTACGACAGCGCCGCCGCGACGCATTGAGCATATTCGAGCTTCGAGAGCGGCGATTCGGCGCTTTTGTAGCGCATGCTCTCGCTGGTGTCGAGGAGCATGTAGCTGACCAGATTCGTTTCTTCCTCATACTGCTTGAGGTAGAACTTGTCGGTCTTGCCGAATACTTTCCAGTCGACATAGCGCAGGTCGTCCCCCTGGACGTACTCGCGATGCTCGGCGAACTCGATGGAGAAGCCGTGGTAGGGACTGCGATGCACGCCCGAGACGTACCCTTCGACAATCGACCGAGCTCGCAGTTCCAGCCCCTGGAGCTTAGCCAGCGTCTGCGGATCTAAAAATTTGGGGTTGTTTTCCACTGCCCTCGGTCTCGCTGTCGTCGACGGGGATCGTTTCGATCAATTGCCGGATGATATCGTCGGGCTTCACGCCTTCGGCTTCCGCGTTGAAGTTGGTCATGATGCGATGCCGCAATACCGGGTAGGCAACCGCGCGGATGTCCTCGGTGTTGACGTAATACCGGCCGTGCAGCACCGCTCGCGCTTTGGCGCCCAACACCAGAAACTGGCTCGCACGCGGACCGGCGCCCCAACTGACGTAATCCTGAATGAAGTCGGGCACGGCTCCTTTTTCTCGCCTGGTCAGTCGCGTAAATTGCAGCGCGTATCGCGTAATGTGATCGGCCACCGGCACCTTGCGCACGATCTGACCAAGTTCCACGATCTCCGCGGCCGATAGCGTCGGCGTCACGCTGAACTGCACGTCGGTTGTCGTCTGCCGTACGATTTGGAACTCTTCCTCCTCGGTCGGATAATCGACAAAAATATTGAACATGAAGCGATCGAGCTGCGCCTCGGGCAAAGGATAGGTTCCCTCTTGCTCGATGGGGTTCTGCGTGGCCAACACAAAAAACGGCTCTTGCAATGGATGCCGCTTGCCGCCGACGGTGATTTGATGTTCTTGCATCGCCTCCAACAGCGCGGCTTGCGTTTTTGGCGGAGTGCGATTGATTTCGTCGGCCAAAATCACGTTGGCGAAGATCGGGCCCTTCAAAAACCGGAACTCGCGAGCGCCGGTCGATTTGTCTTCCTGGATCACCTCGGTGCCCGTGATGTCGGCCGGCATCAGGTCGGGCGTAAACTGAATGCGGCTGAAATCGAGCGACAACGAATCGGCGAGCGTCCGAATCATCAGCGTCTTGGCTAGCCCGGGCACGCCAACCAACAGGCAATGGCCCCGCGCGAACATGGCAATCAGCAACTCTTCAATAACCTGCTGCTGACCAACGATGACTTTTCCCAGCTCGGCCGTGATGCGCCGAAAAGCCTCGTTGAGTTTGTGAACTCGTTGAACGTCGTCGTCGTGGAGCATGGTTTTCAGTAGGGGTTAGGGGTTGGGGATTAGGGATTAGTAAATCGAGGAACGAAGCTGGAGGATAGTGCATTGATGGTCTTCACTAACCACTAGCCACTAATCACTAGCCACTTTTTCTACTTTTTCTGGTGCTTTGCCGTGTTGTTCGAATGCAAATAATTTGTCGGGCGTGGCAATCAGCAGTCGGCCCTCGGCGGCCACCAGGTTTCCGCCCGTGGCGTCGCGTCCTTGAGCCAGTGGAATTGGGTCGCGTAGCGCCGAGCGCTCAGTCGATCCGTCCTGATGAAACACATAGAGCGCATCGGCCGTCGGCCAGATCACCTGGTCGCCCATCAGGATTCCGCGGCCATAGCCCACCGGCGTGGTGTCGGGCCAGCGCCGCACGATCTTGCCGCGCTCGACGTCGATCCACCACAACCGGTCGCCGCTGGCCAGCAGATTGCCTTTTCCAACGCCCAACAGGTGCACTACGTCCTCTGGCAGGTGGCTGTCCCAAATCAATTCGCCGTTGGCCGCGTCGAGCGCGAAGATCGAATCGCAATCGGACGGCGCCACGAGTAAAGTTCCGCGATGATAAACGCACGGGTTCAGGTCGCGATAAAAATGGGCGGCTCGCTTGTCCTGGCCGTCGGGCCGGGCTTTCTTGGCGCGTGCGTAACGCGTGACCCATTGAACACGACCTTCGCGCGCCGATACAGCCGCCACGGTTCCCAGATTCGTGTTGTAGTACAACACCCCTTGATCGAAAGTAAGCAGGTTGTGCGTGATCTCTTCGGCCTGGCCGCCGCCCGGCGTCTCAGCCGCGCAAATCAGCGTTCGCCACCGACGCAAGCCGGTTTCGGCATCGAAGCACGCCACGTGCGTCTGGGGACGAACGTCGCTCTTGCGCATCGCAATGTAAACGTCGCCGCCATCCACCACCGGTGAACCTTCAAAAGCCCACTTGTCCTCGTCGGGCAAGCTCTTGTCATTCGGCGAAATGTTCCAAAGAATCTTCCCTTCCGCCGCCAGGTCGAGGCACACCAGCGAACCGTTGTGGTGTTCGCCCGCTTCGAGCGGGCGGCTCGTCACTTGCGAGCCCATGCGTGCATAGAGCTTGTGGTCATGCACCGTCATCGTGAAACGCGGCACGCCCAAGCCACGGTTGAGATGCGTGGAAGGAATGAGCACGGGCTGATCGAAGATCTCGCCCGCAGGACGCTTGGGATCGCTGCGGGGAAAAGCCGGCTTACCGGTTCCCACGTCAAACGCGAAGATCTGATGCTGATTGCAAACAAGAACCAGGTTGCCATCGACAACCGGGTGATAGCTCAACAGGCGCTGGGCATCTTCGCCAATCCGGCGCAGGCTGTAAGCGCGTGAATTGGCGCTGTCGGCGCTCAGCGGCTCGCCCAATGCGATCGGTTCCCATGCTCGAGGCCCCAGGTCGAGATTGCGCGCGACAACCCGGCTGCGGCTAAAAGCACCCGCATAGGTAGGCCAACCTTCGGCTGGTTTTATTTCAGGCCAACTCTCGGCGGTGGTTAGCATCTTCGTCAAAGCATCGACGTACTTCGCATTTCGACCGGCCAGGTGGCCGGTGGCATCGGGATGCAGTCGCTCGAACGCCTTGAGCTCCTGCCGGGCGCGGCTGAGCGAACCTTCGAGAATTGATACCAGGATCAACCGCGCGCGAACGTCGGCCAGCGGAATGGTTGTGCCCGGATAGGCCAATCGCGTGAGCGGAAACGCCTGCCGCTTCCAAAAGCGAACTAGATCCTCCGAGACGCCGTCGGGCAGTAGCTCGTCGGTCCGCAACTCATAGAGCTTGGT
>Ga0163150_10005722_pt1 | contig 15689 bp, 9 predicted proteins | sample OliLakLV19P2IB_FD_148628 | JGI IMG/M metagenome (GOLD analysis project Ga0163150, IMG submission 148628) | Freshwater microbial mat bacterial communities from Lake Vanda, McMurdo Dry Valleys, Antarctica - Oligotrophic Lake LV.19.P2.IB | ecosystem: Environmental > Aquatic > Freshwater > Lake >...
ATTCGGTTTCTTTCGCCATCATCATGACTGGGCCTCCTGTGGAAAGTACACGGTTCGTTTGACCAAACCATGTCCTACCGCCGGAGGCCCAATCTTTCATCCCCCTGCTAGCACGCAACACAACTCGGTAAATGCCAATACGCTACCATGAGCGGAGCGCGAGTTACGCCCATCTCAATACGGCCATGCGCCTCGAGATTTACAGCCGCCGAACACAGGTCTCTTTCACAACCACCCTCCCCGAGTCCCTGGATTCCCGCCTGCGCGGGAATGACGTCCGAGTCGTAGAGTTAGGCGCCCTTAGCGGTTGCTGCCGTCACTCCCATGCACTCACAGTTGATAAAGTCATGCGCATCCTTCGTGCTAGTTGCCTGTTCGCTCTCCTCGTCGGCGCTTCTACGGCGATCCTAATGATCAGCGCCATTTCAGCCGCATCCGCCAAGGACCTCGAGCGCGTCCGCGTGGCTGCCGACGGTCGCAGTTTTGCCCTCTCCACCTCGGGTGTGAAATTCACGCCCTGGGGATTCAACTACGATCACGACGAGCGCGGCCGGCTGATCGAGGACTATTGGGAAAGCGAGTGGCCCAAGATCGAAGCCGACTTTCGCGAGATGCGCGAGCTGGGCGCGAACGTCGTCCGCATTCATCTGCAACTCGGCAAGTTCCTTAGTCAAGTCGACCAAACAAACGACGACAACTTAGCGCGGTTAGCAAAGCTTGTCGATCTCGCCCAGCGCGAGGGAATCTATCTCGACCTGACCGGCTTGGGTTGCTACCACAAGGCCGACGTGCCGCCGTGGTACGACAAGCTCTCCGAAGCCGATCGCTGGCAGGCACAAGCCCATTTCTGGTCGACCGTCGCCGAGCGCTGCAAGGGCCACACGGCAGTGTTTTGCTACGACCTGATGAACGAGCCGGTCGTGGCCGCCGGAAAGCGCGAGGGGAACGACTGGCTCGGCGGCGCCTTTGGCGACAAGCACTTTGTGCAGTTCATCACGCTCGACTCGACTGATCGCTCGCGCGAAGACATCGCCCGTAAGTGGATCGGGCAACTTACCGCGGCCATCCGTAAGCACGATCGAGATGCGCTGGTCACCGTCGGCCTGGTCGAATGGAGTTTGGAGCGTCCTCGCAAGCTGTACTCGGGCTTTGCGCCAGCCAAGGTCGCCGCCGATTTGGATTTCCTGTGCGTACACGTCTACCCCGAGCGGGGGAAAATCGACGACGCCTTGGCGACGTTGCGAGAGTTCTCTGTCGGCAAACCAGTGGTTATCGAAGAAACGTTTCCGCTCAAATGCAGCGTTGGCGAGTTCGACCGATTCTTTGCCGAGTCAAAGCAGTCGGCAGCAGGTTGGGTCGGCTTCTATTGGGGAAAAACCGTAGCGGAATGCAAAGCGTCGAAGGAAATTGGCGATAAAATCATGCTCTCGTGGCTGGAATGGTTCCAGCGAAATCGGCCGGACAAATCGCAATAATTTTGCAAGGATCGACACGACCGACAGTTTCAACGACACAATGGTTAGCCGCGACGCGCTAGCGGAGGGCGAGATCGCGCTCCGCTAGCGCGTCGCGGCTAACCGGGACTCTTCACAGGATTCGCGCATGAATTTGCTGGACATCAACGTGGACTACTGCCGCGCGCGGCAGAAGCGGCTGCTCGAAGTCATGCACCGGCTGCGGCTCGATCTGGTCGTCGTCGGCACCACGGAGCACGTACAATGGCTGGCCGGGCCGCGCTTCGGCTGGCACTTCGAGCCGGCCGCCGCGCTCGCGGCCGATGGGCGATTGACCCTCGTCGCTCCCGGCGCTGCGCCCTCGGTGGCCGCGGCCGATGAAATCGTCGTCTACAAATCGCAGCACATTGCCACCTTGCGAAATGACCAGCGGCAGGCGTGTTCCGAGGTGCTGCTCGCAGCGCTAAGTAAACGGCCCGCACCGCGCCGGGTGGGCGTTGAGTTTTCCGCGCTCTCGCAACACCTAGCGGCCGAACTCGTGGGCACGCAGGGAACGGAGCTGGTCGACATCGATCCAGAACTGTACGTACTTCGCCGCCACAAAGATCCCGACGAGCTGGCCCGACTCAAGAAGGCCATCGCCGGCACCGGGGCCATGTACGCGCGGGCCCGCGAGCTGATCGGGCCGGGCGTGAACGAGATCGACATGTTCAATGAACTGCAAGCGGCCGCGGTTCGCGAGTTCGGAGAGCCGCTCACCGGCACGGGCAACGACTACCACAGCGGCGCGCCCGGTGGTCAGCCATGCGACCGCGGCGCCGAGGACGGCGAGCTCTACATTCTCGATCTCGGTCCGGCCTACCGCGGCTACTTCGCCGACAACTGCCGCACGCTGGCCGTGAATGGCCGCGCGACCGACAAACAGCAGCGAGCCTGGCAGCAGATCGTCGGTGTCTTCGGCCTGGTGGAAAGGATGGTGAAACCCGGTGCGCGCTGCCGTGATTTATTCGCCGCCGCGCAGGCGCATCTCGACGAGTACATGCCCGGCGGCTTCAATCACCATCTGGGCCACGGCATTGGCATGTTCCCACACGAAGCGCCGCATTTAAATCCAAGTTGGGACGACACGTTCGAGGAGGGTGAAGTATTCACCGCCGAGCCCGGCCTGTATGGCCCAGAGCTTCGCGCCGGCATTCGCCTGGAGAATGACTACCTGGTGACCGCGACGGGCGTGGAGCTACTGAGCGATTTTCCGTTGGAGCTGTAAGTGAGCAACGAAAAATAACTTCGTCCTCTAATTCCTCGCCCCTTGCGGGAGAGGGTAGGGTGAGGGGAAGTGATAGGCGAAGTTGTTTTTCGGTTCCTCGTAGGGTGACAACCATGCCTTCGGCACAAAAGCACTTCCTTTTCGAAGGCGTACACGAAGTCCTGCGGCAAGAGGTCCGCGATTTCGTCCAGCGCGAGTTGGAACCAGTCGCCGAAGAGTGCGAACGTGCCGGCTGCATTCCCAAGGCGCTTTTTCAACGGGCGGGTGAAGCCGGCTTGTTCGCCTATTGCGTGCCTGAGGAGTATGGCGGTCTGGGCGGCGATTGCCGGATGTCGATCGTCATTTCCGAGGAGTTGGCTCGCGGCAATTCGCGGGGCATCTCGATGGGGTTTGGCGCGCACTCGCAGATCGCCACACCGCATTTGGTCCGCTTCGGTACGCCCGAACAGAAGGCCCGCTACTTGCCCGACCTGGTTGCTGGCAGGATCGTGGCCGGCTTGGGCGTCACCGAGCCCGGCGCCGGCAGCAACGTCTCGGGCATTCAGACCACGGCCATGCGCGACGGCGCCGGCTGGCGGCTGTGCGGAACCAAACAGTTTATCACCAACGGCGTCAACGGCGACTTGTTTTTCGTGGCCGCCAAGACCGATCCGGCCGCCGGCCATCGTGGCATCAGCATGTTCCTCGTTGAAAGCCGCACGCCTGGATTCCACACCGAAGAAATGAAAGGCAAAATGGGTCGCCGGGCGTCCGACACCGGCCGCATCACCTTTGACGACTGCCGGCTCGAGGCCAACGCGCTGTTGGGTGTCGAGAACCAGGGCTTCTACCAGATCATGCAGTGCTTCGAAAATGAGCGACTCGTGATCGCGGCGGGTTGCATCGGCGCGGCCGAAATGTGCCTGGAAGAAACCAAAAGCTACGTTCAGAAGCGCCGCCTCGGCGAGGGCCATCTCTCCGATATGCAAGTGACCAAGCAGCGGATGGCGAAGAGTTACATGGATTTGGAAGCCGCGCGGCAACTTGTCTACACCACCGCTTGGCGCGTGCTGCACGGCATTCCGAGTTTGAAGGAGGTGGCCATGTGCAAGGCCTTCGCAGCCGAGGCCGCCTTTCGCATCATCGACGACTGCCTGCAACTGCACGGCGGCTCGGGGTACTTTAATTCCTGTCCCGTGGAGCGTGCCTACCGCGATATTCGTCTAGACCGCATCGGCGGCGGCACGACCGAAGTGATGTACGACATCATCGCGAAGCAATTGGGGATTTGAGGGCGAGATCACTTGGGCAAACTCGCGGGGTCCTGAATGTCCGCGTACGGCAATTCGCAGTTCATCAGGTCGAAATCCGCTCGCCCAGGATGCTTTCCGCCTGCGTCATGATCTCGTCGATGATTTCGCGGCAGGGCTTGATTTCGTGAATGCCGCCGCAGCCTTGACCGGCGGGAAAGCATGCGCGGTCGGGGTCGCGGTCGGCCGATTCCGGAAACAGGAAGCCCATCAGTCCGGCTTCCTGCATCGCCTGCGCCTGCATGGGGAAGGGCTTGATGTCTTGCGGCCGCCGTTCCCATTCGGTCGTGGTCGCGTTACGAATGGCCCGCAGCGTTTTGCCCGTCCAACAGCGCGAGACGACCGTGTCGCTTTCGCTGGCGCGGAGGATGGCGTTCTTGTAATGCTGCGCGCCGCGAGCTTCCTGACTGGCGACGAATCGGGTGCCAATCCACACTCCAGCGCAGCCAAAAGCCAGCGCCGCGACCAGCCCTCGGCCGTCGAAAATGCCGCCCGCGGCGACGACCGGAATCTTCACCGCGTCGACCACCTGCGGCAACAGCGCGAACGCGCCCACGCTGCCGGTGTGACCGCCCGCTTCCGATCCTTGCGCAATGACCAGGTCGCAGCCGGCCTGTTCGGCGGCGACGGCGTGTTTGACGTTGCCCGTGACCGTGATCACCAGCAGCCCGGCTTCGTGGCACATGTCGATGACGCGCGTGGGTACGCCCAATCCCGCGGCAAAGCTGCTCGCGCCGCCGTCGATCATGCGGCGAACCTCGTCGACCGGGTTGTCATTCATGGCGTGCAACAGATCGACGCCAAACGGCTTATCGGTGAGCGCGCGAACCTTGGCCAGCTCGTCGGTGATTTGCTCGGGCGTCATGTTGCCCGCGCCCAGCACACCGTACCCGCCTGCGTTGCTCACGGCGGCGACCAATTCGGCATACGACACGCCCGCCATGCCGGCCAGCATGATGGGATGCCGCACCTTCAAAATCTCGGTCAAGCGAGTTGGCAGCACGTGGAAGCTCCTGATTCCGACGGGACGAACCCTGTTGGGGCCGCAGACGCCCGGTAGGCGATTATAGCAAGACCTGCAAAACGCGTGGCGGCATCAACGCGCCGAATCGCGAGCGGCGTGGGCTCGTTCGATCCATGTCGCCATGGCGCCAAACGCAACCAGCACCAACACCAGTGCCCCCATGCCGTTTGTAACCGCCGCGCCGACAAGCGATCGCAGTGAATCGAAATCATCGGGCCAGCCGACGCGCTCGAAGGCGATCGCCGAACCGATCGCGCAAGGCAGTAGAAGTAGTGCCAGCGAAATGAACGCCCGTTGGCGAGTCGGCCATCGCACCGGCAGTGTTGAAGGTCTTCCGGGATTGCGCCGTAGCCACGCCCAGGCACAAAGCGCAACCGCAGCCATGCCCAGTATTGTGCTGCCGTGCTGCAGGATCTTGTAGATCCGTAATTCGTACCCACCAGCCGACATCACCGTCGCGTTGAGCACAGGCAACATCTCAACGGCCGGCGCGCCGCGATGCGTGAACGCGTCCCACACAATGTGCGTCAGAGCTCCAATCGCCAGGCAAATCATAATCGGCAGCCAGCGCCAGCCGCCGCGCGGAGATCGCGAATCCGTGTAGGGGGCGAGCGACGCCTGCATCCACTCCGGAAACAATGAAATGAGTGGTTGCTTGAGCAGTCCATGAAATACCAGCAGGGCCGTCAATCCGGCGGGAATACAGAACCAAAGCAAACCCGCCAGGCTGTGGGTTTGCTCGCCCGATACTCCCAAAGGCGCAAAGTACGCGAAATCTGGCGCCATGCTGCCCACGACAAGTGCCGAAAAGACGCACCAACGCCCCATTACCCGCGGAAGGGGCAGAACGGCAGCGGGATGTGCAAGCGTAAATGGCATGAGAAAAGTGTAAGGGTATATGCCGACCGATCAATGTGCGCCAGACGCGTGCGAAACGCGACTCAGTAGAATTTCCCTGTTGAATAACCGGCCGCCCGATCGCGATGCAACATTTTATCCGTGCTGGCGCCCGATCACCAGCAGCAATGGACCGTGAGGCAATCAATAGATTGCCAACGCCATCCATCGGCTCGCACCACCCCATGATGGTCGCGTCCGAAAATGGCCAGTCAACGTGCGTCCGTCACGCTAGAATGTCGGCATGGCCATCGATCGTAATATCACGCAGTGCGAGGCAAGTCACGACGATACGCGCCGTATCGAGAACAGCGACGCAACCTTCGACGATCGTGAGATTCTCGATCCTGACTTGTGCTACCGGGCCTTGCTAAGTCGCGATCCCCGGTTCGACGGGCGATTCTTCACCGGGGTGACGACAACTGGCATCTACTGCCGCCCGATCTGTCCGGCCCGCACGCCCAAGCTGCAAAATGTGCGGTTCTTTGTCTGCGCGGCCGCGGCGGAAGAAGCCGAATTTCGTCCTTGCCGCCGTTGCCGGCCTGACGCAGCGCCTGGCACACCGGCCTGGCTAGGCACCTCGGCCACGGTGTCGCGAGCGTTACGACTCATCGCCGAAGGGGCTCTGGACGGCGAATCGGTCGAGCGATTGGCCGAGCGGCTTGGTGTCGGACCGCGGCATCTGCGGAGACTGTTCGCGCTGCATCTGGGCACGTCGCCCGCGGCCATCGCGGCGACAAGGCGAACGCATTTCGCGCGGAAGCTGATTGACGAGACCCGCCTGCCCATGACGGCGATCGCACTGGATGCGGGATTCTCCAGCGTGCGCCGCTTCAACGCCAGCATTCGGCAGACATTTGGACGATCCCCCACGGAATTGCGTCGCAAAGTTCGATCACTTATCGGGACTTCGCAAAGTCGGTCTTCGACGGGGTCCGTGAGCGGCGAGCTGGCATTGCGATTGCCGTTCCGACCTCCGCTCGACTGGCCCGCGCTAACGCGCTTTCTCGCCCTGCGGGCCACCCCCGGCGTGGAGGCCGTTGACGAGCAATCTTACCGCCGCACGATCCGCATCGGCGACGCGGCCGGCGTCATTGAGGTCCAACCTGTCGCCGGTCGCTGCTGGCTGCGGCTTTCAGTCTGGATGAGCGGATCAACAGGGCTGCTGCACGTCGTCGAGCGCGTCCGGCGAATGTTCGACTTGAACTCCGATCCGTTAGCGATCGACCGGCGTTTGAGCGAAGATCCACGATTGGCGCCCCTCGTTGCAGCTCAACCGGGTTTGCGCGTGCCTGGCGCATGGGATCCTTTTGAGTTGGCAGTCCGCGCGATTCTGGGTCAGCAGGTGAGCGTCAAGGGCGCGACGACCATGGCCGGCCGATTGGCAGCGAGGTTCGGCACATCGCTGACGCATCCCATGCACAGCGACGTGACGCGCGTCTTTCCCAAGCCCGAAGCGCTGGCCGACGCAGACCTTACCACGATTGGGCTAACGACCGCACGATCGGCGGCGATTCGTGGGCTGGCCCGAGCCGTTTGCGAGGGTCGCCTCAAGCTGGACGCCGCTTGGGGCGCGGACCGCGTGGAAACGGAATTGACTCGACTCCCGGGCATCGGACCGTGGACCGCACAGTACGTGGCGATGCGAGGCCTGCAAGAACCCGATGCCTTTCTTCCCGGCGACCTGGGGCTGCGACGCGCCGTATCGGTCAATGGCAAGTTGCCCACGCAGACCGCGCTTCTGGAAATGGCCGAGCCATGGCGTCCGTGGCGGGCCTACGCGGCCATGCATTTATGGATGACTGGAAACGAATCGACTGAACTTACCATTGAAAGGAGATCGATCAATGGAACTCATGGAATCGCGCGTGGAAACGCCGCTGGGCACGGTCGTGCTGGCCGTCAGCGAACAAGGGTTGTGTGCGCTGGGCTTTGAGAGCATGTGGCCGCGACTTCTGAATGGCCTCGAGCGACGGTTTGGCCGCGTGACGCTAGTGCGCGACGATCAAACGGAAGCCGCGGCGGCAGTCAAATGCTATTTCGCCGGCGAACTGACGGCGCTCGATCGACTGCTCGTCGACCTTGGCGGCACGCCGTTTCAGCGCCGCGTGTGGGCCCGCTTGCGCGAAGTGCCGGTCGGCCGCACCACTTCCTATCGCGAGCTCGCCGCCAAAGTTGGCAGCCAAAAAGCTTGCCGCGCGGTGGGGGCCGCGAATGCCTCGAATCCTGTCTCGGTCGTTGTGCCTTGCCACCGCGTAGTGCGATCCGACGGCAATCTTTGCGGATACGCCGGTGGAGTTGACCGCAAGGCTTGGCTGCTACGGCACGAAGGGGCGAGGGAATAGGAGACCGACGCAGCAGATCAACGCCTAGTGCTGTGTCAAACCTTCTTTTGCGGGTCGCGGAACTCGTCAGAGTTCCGTATTACCCTGATTCTGTCGCGAACATCAGAAGTCTCACGACTTCTGCTACCCAAATCTGAGCATTGACAGAGGACTAGCGGCAAACACACATCAAGAGTGCCGCCAGGTGTCGTCAATATCCCTGTGACATGTTCACGCTCACCATCCGCGGGGCGATGCGGGTGAGCTCCTTGCCTTGCTTGTCGAAGACGATGCCTAGCAACAGGTACGATCCCGGCGGAGCCTCGTCCGTGGGCCATTGTGCTCGTGCCCGCAGGAAGCGACCTTCGGTTTCGATGGCTTCGCGCTGGCCCTCGTACTCTTTGATCGTGCGACCTTCTAGATCGAGCAGCCGGAAAACGACCTTGCCCACGTCATCGGCCTGATTGGGCGGCAGCGCCGCATAGCAGGTGACCAGGGCGTTGGTCGGTTGCGTCCAAGCCGTGTCGCAGCGGATGGGCATCATGACCGGCCCACACTGCTTCCAATGCGCCGGCTCGAGCCGCTCGACGAGTTGAATCTTGCCCTGCGATGCCGGTTGTTGCACGGAAAGTGGACTGCCAAACGCGAACGTTCGATAAGTTCTACCGCCGCCATCGCTGTAACACAATTCGGCATCGAGCGCGATCACCGCGTTTTTGGCCGCCTTGAAGTCGGGGAAGTTTTCCCAAGGCAATTTGAACTCCACTTCCGCGCCGACCTTTGTCTTGCGAGCGCCAACTTCGACGCCCGAACCGGGAATCGCTCTCAGCATGTCGGGCCGCAGGCACCAGCGCGGCTTGAAATCGGCACTCTTATAGCCGGTCCAATACATGTGTACGGCGCCCGGTCCCCAGTCGTGTCCGCGGAACTGATCGTTGCGACGGGTATCGAAGTACCATTCGACCCCGTCTCCCTCCCACAACTGGTCATCCGCGGCCGGGTTGGCTTGCTTTTGGTCGAGCGTCCGTAAGCCGGCATAAAATGCCTGGTCGTCCCACATGTAGAAAAACTGCGCAGCGCGGTTCTTCGCATCGGGTTCAAAATAGCCAACCGGTGTGCAAAACGCGCCGCTGAATTCTTCCAGGTTGCCGTCGATCTTCATGCCCGCTGGGGCTCGTGTGGCCAAGCCGCGCACGCCCGGCAGCAAGTCCGAGTCCGCGGCCGCATGGATAAGCGCCGGCGTCCATCCGCAGGCGAACATGCCAAACGACAGAATCAGTGAGCATTTTGACGCGAATCGACGCATTATTGGCTCCCTCGAAATTGTTAAGTCAGCGCGGTCTTCCTGCGCGGGCAATCACCGAAGTCGAACTATACATAGCACCGCCCACGGGGCGACGCCAGAGGCGGCCAGGCGGAATGAGACGTCCGGGCCACCGGTGGAATTGCACGCGAATGGGCCGCATGGGCCATACGACAGTGCATTAGCCTTCGGGCAGCGGCAACTGCAAGGCCTGGGCTTGGGCGAAAATTCTCTCCGCCGTGAGTAGCGACCCTTCGCGGTCGTTCTCGAGCGCTTCAGCCACCACGAGGATTTTCCCACGAGTCACTGCCTGATCGTAGAAGTTGGCGATCTCTATTTCGTACTACAATCGTTGATTTTGCACGCGCCTTGCGCGGATTTTGACGGCCGAGTTTTACTTAGCCCAGGCGTTCATGCCTGGGAAATCGATCGTAAAGGTTATCGTTTTGCACGCCCTTCAAGGCGGAATAGACTCGGTGGAGGGTTTTGCCCGCAACAGACGACGACTTCATAGGGGTGTCGAAAGCCCAGGCATGAATGCCTCATGGTTACCGACATTTCTGAGGAGGCGATTGCTGCGATTTCCCCGAATAAATCAATGATTTCTCACCGAGAGCTAGCCCGCCCTCATCGACGCGCAACGGTCTTGGCAGCGATTTCCTCGCGAATCACGGCGTTTTGCACAAAAGATGTGGGTAACCATGAGGCATGAATGCCTGGGCTAGGGACAGGTGGCGATCAAACCACAAACCACCATTTACTTTGCGTTACCCAGTGTCCACTAACCACCGTCCACTTGGGTTGCCCGGGCGAAGCCCGCGCTGGGTTCAATCCGTGGCAAATTGAACAGGTTATTCAGGTGCGGATGCTTAGGATCACTTTTTCGCTTGTTCCTGGCAATATTCCAGGTTGTTCTTGAGCAGGCTCGAATTGGGAACTTGTTTGAGGCCCTGTTGGTAGACCTCGATCGCTTTGGCCCAGTCCTTCTTGAAATAAGTGCGGGCCCAGCCCTCGTAGACCGCGGCGATCATCTCGTTGGCTTCGTCCTTGTCGTCCAGCGCTTCGAGCAGGTCCTTGTGCCGGTCAATGGCCGCGAGCGCGTCGTCGTACTTGCCCTTGTCGCGCAACTCGAAAACCACGCGGTGAAAATGATTCTGGGCCACGTCTCGAACTTCGCGGTCGCCCGCGAACCGCTTCAAAAGATCCACCAGTACAGGGCGAGCTTTTTCCTCGCCACCGCTCGTGTAGGCGTCCTTGGCCCACTCCTGCGCGACGTAGGCCAGGTTGTCATCGGGCCGCGTGCCCGGGGGAGCTTGCGAGCGGGCCTTTTCGTACACGCCGACCGCTTCATTCCACCGCTTGGCCTGCATATGCTTTTTGGCCCAAGCGTTGTAGACGTCGGTCGTCATGCTTATGGCTTCTTTTTCCGCGTCAATACGCTTGAGCAGCTCGGCATGCCGCCCGATGGCCGCGAGCGCTTCGTCATATTTGCCGTCGTCGCGCAGTTTGATCACAACGCGGCGGAAATGATTGCGGCCCACGTCCTTGATCTCGGGCACGTCGGCGAATCGGGTGAGCATCGCAAGCATCGCCGTTTGGGCCGCTTCGTCCCCTTGCCTGGCGTACGCATCCTTGCCCCACTCTTGCACGGCATACACCAGGTTCTGCCGCACGTGGCTGTTTCCGGGCAGACGCTTTTGGGCTTGCTCGTAGACGGCCAGGGCCTGCTCCCACTCCTTGGCCTTCATGTGTCGCTCGGCCCAGGCGTCGAAGACCGTGGCAGCCATTTCCTGGGCTTCGTCCTTGTCGTCGAGCCGAGCCAGCAGGTCCTTGTGGCGATCGATGCTCGCCAGCGCCTCTTCGTATTTCTGCTTGTCGCGCAGGTCCATTACGACGCGGCGGACGTGATTCTTGGCGATCTCCTTGATATCGGGCGCCGTGGCAAACTTGTCGAGCAGCACGAGCATCGTCTTTTGGGCTTCCACTTCGCCGCTCTTTGCGTTGACATCCTTGACCCACTGTTGGACGGTGTAAGCCAGATTGTTCGCCAACCGCTTGTCGTCGGGCACGGCCTTCATGCCCTGTTTCAGGATCTCCGCGGCGCGGGCAAAGTTCCGCGCATCCATCTCGGCGCTCGACCAACGCAAGTACACGCCGTTGCGCCAATCGCGGAGCTCGTCGCGCGGCCTGCCTTCGAGCTTGGCGAAACCCGGCTCGACGGCGGCCATAGCCTGCTCCCACTGCTTGGCCTTGACCAGGTCTTCGCCACGCTGGATGAAGAGCCAGGCTTGCTGCGAGTCAAAATGCGATGCCTCGCCAGGGATCTTCTGCGCGGCACGGTGCAAGATGTCGATCGCCTGGTCCGTATCGCCCGACTTCATCGTGGCGTCGGCCCATTCGCCCCAGACCACTTTATGGTTGTGCCGCAGTGTGCCGTCCTCGGGCGCGAGGTCGAGGCCCGTCGCCAGCACGCCGATCGCTTCAGCAAACTTTTGGTCCTTGGAAAGCTGATTGCTCCAGGTGGCCAATACGGCCAGGGCGTTCTTCACGGCCGAATCAAATTCGGCGTCCAGGCTGAGCGCTCGGAAGTACGTTACGAGTGCTTCGTGGTACTTCTTTTGGTTCGTAAGCATCACGCCGTGGTTGTAGTAGATGATGGCCACCAGCCCGACCTCGTTGATCTCGCGCCGTTGATCGCGGTTGCTTTCGGGAATGTAGCGAAAGCCGGTTTGCTGCTCGAACTGCTTTTGGCTGGCCGGATCGCGGGCCGGATTGAAGCCCTGCGCCGTGGTCGTCTCGACATCGGCGTGCCGCGTGCCATCGTACAGAATGGAAAAGGCGTGGTCGGGCACTTCGATGGCCCGCAGGTCGAGGCCCAGCCGGCGGCCGATGATGTTGTACATCGCCGCGCTCGAAACGCAGTTGAACTTGCCGGTTTCGAGGATCACCGAGACATAGGTCTGGTGCGACTCGTAGCCCTTGGCCATCGGTCCCGCGTGCAACAGCGTCAGCAGCCGTTCGCCGCGCTCGAAAGGCGACTTTGCCGCGGTCGTGGCTTGGCTTGCGCCCCGTTCCCAGCGGTCGATCGCCGCCAAGTACGTCTGACGTTTCTCTTTATCGGTGACGCCCGACGCCAACAGGGCCGCCTCGGCAAAGCTCCAGTTGTCGAGCTTTCCATCGCGAGCGTCCTCGAACAGCGACTCCTCGTCGGGCGTGATGGCTACTTTCAGGTTCGACATCTTGAGTCTCGCCAGCACGTCGAACGCCTTGGCCGGCGACTCCTTGAATTCGTAGTGCGTCGCGGGGGGGCCTTCGCGGCCCATCACGTCAACCTCGGCCACCGAGACCTGCTTGGCCTGGTCAGATGGCGTGAAGCGGAGCATGATCCAGCCGGCTGCCGTCGACGGGAACGAAAAGCTCTGCGGCTTGGCGGTTTCTTCCAGCGGATTCACGCGGAGCGAGTGAAAGCCGGCGTTGGGCGAGACGGTGGAGACCAAAATCTCAACCTTGTGGGTCTTCGCGCCAGCGGGCGATGGCTGCGGAAGCTGGACGATGAGCTTTTCCAGGGCCACGGTCTTGCCGCCGAAGCCGAACACGACATCGAGCGGTTCAGACGGCTTGGCCGCGGCGATGGTTACCGACGCCGGGTCGCCGTCGGTGAGCGCCGCCAGCTTTGATCGGTCTTCAGGCGAGGCGGTCGTCGTTTCGAGCTTGATGTCCGCGTGCCGCAGCAGATTGATGGGTTTATTGTCGTTCCATACGGCCGCTGCGGTCGCGGCCCACAGAACGGTCACCGCGGCCACAAAACCTCGCGCGACCGACCGAGAAGGACCATCAATGCGCTGGACCATGGAAGAACCTCCCTAAAAGAGTCCCCGTGGAATTGCGTTGAACAGACCGCCGACGAAACGCTCGGTGGCATCTCATTGCGGACGCGGAGAAAAGATCTGGTCGAATAGTGCGTGCTGTGGCGATTCTACCGGAATCCGCCCCCCGGACCGCCGTTCAAGAATAGGCCAGCCCAGGCGAATCGGCAGACCCTGACCCGATACGAGAAGCGCAACAAGCGGCGATTCGTTACAGCCGATTGGCCAGGAACGCGTCAACGCGACCGTCCGACATCGGGCCAGACCGCTGGGGGCCAAGTAGGCCGAAAAGCCGCTGCCTCGGCCTGGAAAACTTTACAGGAGTACGTGTGAGTAGTAGCGGCGCAGGGATTCGAACCCCGGACACGCGGATTATGATTCCGCTGCTCTAACCAACTGAGCTACGCCGCCAAGTTGCCGCAAGTCTCTTAATTGTATTGATTTGCGACTACGATGATCGAATCAGAAATCCCGCCAATTCCGACAACGACACCCAGTCCGAAACCTGGCAGGCCAAACCGGCCTGAAGTTGAGCATCGTTGGACCCACGAGGATACCGCACGATGGCGACTACCGCAAATGCTCCGCAAAGTCTCACGCGACTAGCCGGACATCATCCGCAAAAACAACGACTGCAACCGCAGCCAGCGGGCGCCAACACACAAGCCGTGTTGATGAGCATCGATCGCACGCTCAAACAACGCGGCCACGACCCGCTTCAAACCATGACCCAATCACTCGCCACCTACCTGACCACCTACGAACTCCCAACTACAAACCGCGATCCGCACCCGTGTGGATTTGCCTATGCGACTCCGCGCCACGGCGGTGATTATCCCAATAAATCGTGCCGCGGCAGTTCAGGGACATGGAATACCGACTCGATGCCAGCGGTGGCACTTTCGGCTCGGCGCGGGCACAATAGGCCAACCATTGATTCCAAATGTCAGTCAATCGCGGGGGTACACCATGCAGCGTCGAGTTCTGGTCCTGTCGGCCGCCGTGGGGGCAGGCCATTTGCGGGCGGCCGAAGCCGTGGAAGCCGCAATGCGGCAAATCGCCCCCGACGTCGAAGTTGAAAATCACGACGTGCTGCAGTTCACCAACGCCGTGTTCCGCCGCATGTACGGCAAGGCGTATCTCGACCTGGTGAATCGGGCGCCCCACGTCGTCGGCTACTTTTACGATTGGCTCGAAGGGGACGGCGAACGTCGCGAGCGAAAGAGTGATTACCTCCGCCGCGCCGTGCAAAAAGTGAACCTGCGAGCCTTTGAGAAGTTTTTGACGGCCAGCCCGTGGAACCTAGTCATCAACACGCACTTTCTTGCGGCCGAGCTGATCGCCTCGCTGCGCAACAAGGGCGAGTTGGGTCTGCCGCAGGTCACCGTCTGCACCGATTTCGACACGCACCGTCTGTGGGTCAATCAACCTTGCGAGCGCTACTTCTGCGCGACCGACGAGGGCTCGCTCCACCTGCAACATTGGGGCGTACCGGCCGAAGATATCGATGTGACTGGCATTCCGATCATGCCGGCCTTTGCCGCGCCGGTCGATCGCGCGGCGTATTTGGCCAAGCACAAAATCGCCGGCGATTGGCCCGTCGTGCTACAACTCTGCGGCGGTTTTGGAGTGGGCCCGGTCGAGCAGGTGTACCAGGGCTTGCTCGAAGTGACCACGCCGGTCGACCTGGTCGTCATCTGCGGCCGCAACGAAGAGCTCAAGCAGCGGCTGATTGCCACGCAGGGCCAGTCGCGCCACCGGCTGCACATCCTTGGCCACACCAGCGAGATGGACCAGTGGATGGGCTGTGCCGATCTGATTGTCTCCAAGCCCGGCGGACTGACGACGTCCGAGATCCTGGCACGCGGCGTGCCGATGGTCGTCGTCAATCCGATCCCCGGCCAGGAGAGCCGCAACAGCGACTACCTGTTGGAAAACGGCGCGGCCGTGAAAACAAACCACCCCTGCCTGCTAGGCCCCAAGGTCTCGCAGATCTTGTCCGACCCCGCGCGCCTGGCCCGCATGCGCGAGGCAGCCCGTTCGCTGGGTCACCCGCACGCGGCGGTGGATGTTGTGCGGCGGAGTTTGGCGGTGATTGGGATGACGGTCAGTACGGCCTAAGGGTCGTCCGCATGGATTCAATCACGACTGAGAGGCTGTGAATGAATTTCAGTTGTGTAGGTTGCGGTGTGGGAGCGCGTTTTCGATGATGCTTCAGAGTTTTTCCGTACAACTTCGTCTACTGCGGGCGCTCTGCGGCGGTCG
>Ga0163150_10005725_pt1 | contig 15685 bp, 16 predicted proteins | sample OliLakLV19P2IB_FD_148628 | JGI IMG/M metagenome (GOLD analysis project Ga0163150, IMG submission 148628) | Freshwater microbial mat bacterial communities from Lake Vanda, McMurdo Dry Valleys, Antarctica - Oligotrophic Lake LV.19.P2.IB | ecosystem: Environmental > Aquatic > Freshwater > Lake >...
CTCTACGAACAGGGCTATACGAGTATCGGGTGCAAAATCTGCACGACCCCCACCAAGCCTTGGGAAGACAAACGGGCTGGCCGTTGGCGCTGGTTCAACCAACTCGACCCCGACGCCAACAAGGAATGCGGCATCCATTTAGGCGGTAGCGGGATATAATATTATATCGGACTAAGAGGAGGGGCGAAATGAAGCATGGGACCTGTCGACTAGAAGGCCCACCCCGCCTACTGGCACTTTCCCTGTTTATCCCTGTCGCTGCGGTTGGACTCTCTCCCGTTACTTACGTTTATAGCGCTGCCGATTTTCACGGAACCGATGAGAACATAAAGATTGAACGCCGGACACTTACCTCAGAAGAGATCGGCAAGGCAGCTAATCGTCCGCGTGTTTATTTTGGCGATGCAGTGTCAATTGTGGCTCAAACAGATGCAATTACAGTTCAATGTATGCCAGCGTTTCAAATCTCCGTAGATGCCACGGCATATTTTTGCTTTCGAATTATGAACAAAACAGATAGCATTATAGACATCCCTAAGGCAGAAATTTCGCTCACGCGGGATTTATGGTGGGGAATCAGAACGCGAACGCCTATTGCTGTTGGATTTGAACACTTATATCCTTTTCCTGAAAGACGAAATGTAACGGAAATCTCCATAACGCCACACTCTGACAGCTACATTTTCTTGGCATTTAAAAATAGGAAACCGACAGAAAAATTTGTGGTTCACCTAACTTTAGTTTCGGATGACAAGAAGTCACGTCACAGTTTTACCTTCGACGGCGTGGACAGACTTTGAATTAAGTTGGACTCTGGCAATTACATTAACTGCGGTGAAATTATTGTAGGAGTGCTCCGAATGCCTGCTAGATGCTGGCGGCCCGCTAGCTATTGGTTCTTTTGCGTCACGATGGTTACCTTAGTCCTGCCGTCTTGTATTCCGCAATATTTTCTTTATGAAGTTGAAAGCTTTAAAGGTCGAACCGTGTCCTTAGAGGGTTCCGATACAATTGTCACGCAGCGACCGCCAACCAGCGAAGAAATTAGCGCATGCAAGGCGCGGATTCGAGATCTCAACGCTAAGTCCATCATCGTCGAGAGGAATGGCATTCGCATCCAGTGTATGCCGGCGGGTCAGTTTGCCAATTCCGATGAAGTAATTTTTGCGGTGTTAGTCTCCAACTCGTCAAGTGCCCCCATAAGCGCCCTGGAATCGAGTATTGCGCTTTCGCATCCTTTCCCAATATCCGGGGAGCGTAGCCGTAAGCCCCGTGAAGTGGGCTTCGCAACGGGTGTCGGTATGGATTCACCCACTGTGGATCCAATGAGTCTAATTCTGACTGGGACTACGAGCCCCATTATAGTCAAGTTCGAGAAAGAACGTAGGAAAAAACCGATGAAACTCGAATTCACCATTCAGGTTGCCAACGGCACTGATTACACCTATGAGTTTTCTTTTAATGGCCTTCAACTCTAATGGCAGCGCCGAGGCGATCCGACTACAAACTACTCGTCCCCATCACTGTCCGGTGGGGCGACATGGATGCGTATGGCCACGTGAACAACGCTGTCTTCTCGACGTATTTCGAGACGGCGCGCATGAAGTTTTTCGAGAGCGTGGATATCTTCGAGCGCCGCGAAAATGAACGCCATGCCCCTGCGATAGTCTCGGTGACTCTCAACTTTCGACAACAGGTTCATTACCCCGCCAACCTCGAAGCGGGTATACGCTGCATAAAGGTTGGAACAAAAAGTTTCACGCTGGAACACCAGCTTTTCCGGGCAGGAACCGACTCGGTAGTTGCCGATGGGACTTCGGTTATCGCCTGGGTGGACTATGCTGCCGGGGCCGCGATCCCCATCCCTACACAACTTCGCGCCGCCCTTGAGTCAACCCAACTCCAAGCGGGCCGAAGCCCCAGCTCGGCCCGTCCGAAATTGACACACCCGCAAACGTCTGGTATCATTTACCATAGAATAGTAAACATATCACCTTCGGGGCAGGGTGCAATTCCCGATCGGCGGTAAAGCCCGCGAGTGCCTTCGGGCACAGGATCCGGTGAAACTCCGGGGCCGACGGTATAGTCCGGATGAAAGAAGGTGAGGCTCGACCGGTGGCTTAACCGCCACAGGGTAATCTGCATGCGCCGTGCGCACGCGGAGTTTGCTGTATTTACAGCAGGGGGCCTTGTAACGTCCCGAAGGCAAACGAAGCTTTTGGGACGATTTGTTTTATGGCGCGCAAAGCAGCACATACGCCAAAAGGCTGGGACCACGATGCCCAATTCATGAGCCGTGCGCTCGAATTGGCCGCGGAAGGTCGTGGCCGCACCAGTCCGAATCCGATGGTGGGTTGCGTCATTGTCCGCGATGGCGCCGTCATCGGAGAAGGGTTCCACGAACGGGCCGGCGAACCTCACGCGGAGGTAAACGCAGTCCGCGCGGCTGGTGGCGACATCGCGGGGGCAACGGTTTATGTAACCCTTGAGCCTTGTTTCCATGAGGGTCGCACTCCCCCCTGCTCGGCAATGCTTGTCGAACACAAGCCCGAACGAATCGTCATGGCAATGCTCGATCCGAATCCTGCGGTCTGCGGTCAAGGTCTCGCATCGCTTCGCGCGGCGGGCGTTAGCGTCGATGTTGGCGTGCTCGAATCCGAAGCCCGGACGCTCAATGAAGCATTCGAAAAATACATCACGCGCGGCTTGCCTTTCGTAATCGCGAAGTGCGGGATGTCGCTCGACGGGAAAATCGCGACGCACACCGGCGATTCCCGATGGGTTACGGGCGAAGCGTCACGGGGGCTCGTGCATGCGTTGCGCAATGAAGTGGACGCAATCCTCGTGGGCAGCAGGACCGTCATGCTGGATGATCCAAGCTTGACTACGCGACTTGACACACAACGGATTAAGGACCCAGTTCGTGTAATTCTCGACGCAGACGACTACCTGGCATCCGACCGCCGCGTGTTCCTTCAGGACAGTGCCGCTCCAACATGGGTCGCACTTCCCGAAGGCCGCGACTTCAACGGCGCGGACGAAGTCATTCACGTCCCGGACGGACCGGGCGGTATCGACCTCGTGGCGCTGATGCGGCAGCTTGCGCGGCGCGAGATCGTATCAGTGTTGATCGAAGGGGGCGGTACCACCCATGCTTCCGCATTCGAAGCGGGAATCGTGGACAAAGTGATGTTCTTCATCGCGCCCAAAATCATTGGCGGACGCGACGCGATTACGGCTGTCGAAGGGAAAGGCGCGACCCGGATGGCCGACGTGGTCCACCTCGAGCGCATGACCGTGCGTAGTATTGGTGAAGATATCCTGATTGAAGCTTACGTGAAAGGCGAGTGATTGCGTGTTCACCGGAATCATCGAAGAAATAGGCGCGGTCTCGCGCAGGTCGGGTTCGGACCTTACCATCCTTGCCCAAACTGTGCTCGAAGGCATGCGCGAAGGCGACAGTATCGCCATCGATGGTACGTGCTTGACCGTGATCGCATTCACGGCGGAAAGTTTCGTCGTACAGGTCTCCCCGGAGACTTATAAGCGCACAACGCTTGCGCGTCTCAAGCCCGGCGACGCTGTAAACCTTGAGCGCGCGCTCACTGCGGGCGCGCGCATGGGCGGCCATTTTGTGCAGGGACACGTGGACGGCGTTGGCCGCGTGCATTCGATAGTGCCCCAAGGTGAGTTTGCGCTATGGCGGTTTCAAGCGCCTTCCGAGGCTGCGCGATATCTTGTGTCGAAAGGCTCGATTACCATTGATGGCATCAGCCTCACCGTGGTTGATCCGATTGGCGACACATTCGATGTCGCCATCATTCCGGCAACGCTTCAAAAAACTACGCTCGCAAATAAACGTCCGGGTGATTCCGTGAACATGGAAGCGGACATGCTCGCGAAGCACATTTACCAGTTCATGAAAAACATGTCGCCCGGCGGGCTTACCATCGACAAACTGAAACGCCACGGGTTCGCCTGAGAAAGAAGTATATGAGTAGAAACAAAACTGTCCTGTGTTCGGTGGAAGACGCGCTTGACGAGTTGCGTTCGGGCCGGATGATCATTCTCGTTGACGATGAAGACCGCGAGAATGAAGGCGATCTCGTTATCGCCGCGGAACATATTACGCCACAGGCCGTCAATTTCATGATCACGCACGGGCGCGGACTCGTTTGCCTCGTCTTGACGCAGGAACGCATCGATTACCTCGGCCTGTTTCCCGTTGCGAAGGACAACCGTTCGCGGTTCGGCACCGCGTTCCACACACCAATAGAAGCCGCGCAAGGCGTCAGCACGGGAATCAGCGCGCATGATCGCGCGCACACGATACGCGTGGCCATCGATCCCGCATCCAAACGTGACGACATCGTGACGCCGGGCCACATTCATACACTTTGCGCGCGGGAAGGCGGCGTACTGGTGCGTTCGGGGCAAACCGAAGGTTCTATCGACCTCATGCGTCTCGCCGGACTTAATCCGTCCGCGGTAATTTGCGAAGTAATGAAAGATGACGGATCGATGGCGCGCCTGCCGGACCTAACAGAATTCGCGCAAAAGCACGGCGTAAAAATTTGTTCCGTCGAAAACATCATCGAGTACCGCCGCCGCCACGAAAAACTGGTCACGCGCCTCGTCGATACCAGCATGCCCACGGAATTCGGTGGATTTCGTTTGTACGCCTACGAAACGAGCATCGACAATTCGCATCATGTCGCGCTCGTCATGGGCGATATCGAAGCGGCCGACGACGTGCTGGTGCGGGTCCATTCCGAATGCCTAACCGGCGACGTGTTCGGATCGATGCGTTGCGATTGCGGCACGCAGCTTGAAACCGCCATGGAAATGATCGCGAACGAAGGCAAGGGCGTATTGCTCTACATGCGGCAGGAAGGCCGCGGCATTGGTCTCGTAAACAAACTGCGAGCATACGAGTTGCAGGACAAGGGACTCGATACCGTCGAAGCCAATATACACCTGGGCTTCCGCCCCGATCCACGCGAGTACGGCATCGGCGCGCAGATTCTGATAGACATCGGCGTGCGCCGGATGCGACTCATCACCAACAACCCCAGCAAACGCGTCGGGCTCGAAGCCCACGGCCTGATTGTAACGGACCGCATTCCGCTCATTGTGCCGCCGAACAAGTCTAATGAACGGTACTTGCGGACGAAGAAAGAAAAGCTTGGACATTTGCTGGCGTAAACGCACGATGAGCAACACATCGCATAATCACGGTTGGTGGACCCTGCAATGGGATGACTGGCTCTACGCGACCCCTGCACGACGTTTCGTGACGCGCGTCTGTGGTGGCGTTGTAACGTTCATTTTATCGTTTATATTCACTGTTTTGGTGATAGTGGCACTTTGTGCAATCAGCGGCATCGATACAGCGGAAATTCAATCATATAAATATTACATACGCGCCATCTGTCTTTTTGTGGCCTTGGCGGCAACTGTGCTTTTATCTATATTGGCACAGATACGTTCTCAAAGCGCTTCTCTTTCCAGTACGTGTTGCTGTTTCACTTTTTGACGCATTTTAAGGAGTTGATAATTGCCAAACGTAATCGAGGGCATGCTAATTTCAAACGGCAAAAAATTCGCCGTAGTCGTCGCGCGTTTCAACGCGTTCATCTCGAAAAGTCTGTTGGAAGGAGCGCTGGACGGGCTTACGCGGCACGGCGTCAAGGACGAAGAGATCACCGTCGTATGGGCGCCGGGCGCGTATGAAGTCCCGTTTGTCGCGAAGAAACTTGCCGCATCAAAAAAATACGATGCTGTTATTACTCTCGGTGCGGTAATCCGCGGCAGCACCGCACACTTTGACTACGTCGCCGGCGAAGCCGCAAAAGGGGTTGCAAGTGCAGCGAATGAAACGGGCGTGCCGGTCATCTTCGGCATCCTTACCACCGACACAATCGAGCAGGCCATCGAGCGCGCAGGCACGAAGGCGGGCAATAAAGGCTTCGATTCCGCAATGACGGCTATCGAGATGGCGAATCTGATGGAGCAGTTGTGAACGCAATCAGTCCGAAGGTGCGGCGCAGCGCGCGCGAACGCGCCATGCAGTTCTTGTTTGGCCTTGATTTTACTTCGTACCCGTGGGAAGAGTCGCTCGAACTTTTCTGGGAAAATCATCCCGCGCGCGTGCCTGTGCGCGCGTATGCAGACGGGCTTGTTCGCGGCGTCATGGAAGGTCGCGACGAACTCGACATGATCATCGACGGCGCGCTGGACCGCTGGACACCCGAGCGGGTTGGCCGCATCGAACGCAATGTGTTGCGCGTCGCCATTTACGAGATGCGGCATGGAGACAACGTGCCTCCGTCGGTCGCGATCAACGAAGCCATCGAAATTGTAAAACTCTACAGCACAGACGAATCGCGCGCTTTTGTAAACGCCGTGCTTGATCGCGTGAAGGACCTATGACCCCACGTTACGCCGATCTACACCTGCACACGAATTTTTCAGATGGAACAGACTCGCCCCGGCGCGTCGTCGAACGCGCCGCCGCGGCGGGCATCGCGGCCATGGCCATCACTGATCACGACACCATCGAAGGCGTCGCCGCGGCGCGCGGCGCCGCCGAGGAAGCGGGCATAGCATTCCTCACCGGGACGGAAATCAGCGCGCGTTTCGACCATATTGACCTGCACATTCTCGGTCTGGGGATTCGCGTCGATTCTCCCCCGCTGGTCGCGGCGTTGAATATCATGAAGGACGCCCGTGCCGCGCGCGCGCAACGCATGATCGAACGGCTTGCAGCACGGGGCATCTCGATTTCCCTCGAACCGGATGCGCACAAGGGCGTCATTGGCCGCATGCACCTTGCGCGCGCGTTGCAATCCGCCGGGCACGCCAAAACCGTGCAGCAGGCGTTTGACAAATACCTCCAGCGCGGCAAGCCGGGCTATGTCGCGCAAGTGAAAATGGAATGCATCGAAGCCATCGGTCTCATCCACGCCGCGGGCGGACTCGCGTTTATCGCGCATCCCGGCATCGGCGCACCACGCCACAAATTGCAATCTTTGTTGGAATTGCCGTTTGATGGTGTCGAAGCCTATCACTCGAAACATTCGCCCGGATTGACCGACATGATTGTGCAACTCGCCCGCGACCGAAACCTTCTCGTCACCGGCGGCTCTGATTGCCACGGCGAGGCCAAGGGACGCGCGGAAATGGGGCGCGTGCATTTGCCCATGGAATGTTTTGAACGCATTTCCGAATCGCTCCAAGCGGGTTCATTAGCATGAGCAATGTCGCGCGAAGCGCTTTGGACTGCGGTAGCGAAGCTACCGCTTTCACTTCGGCAGGAGATAAACACCGCTATTGCCACAAGACTACACGCGTGAAATTCGCATGACCGAACAACAATTCCATACCGCGGCGATCTGGTTCGGGTTTGCGTCGGCCGCGATCATGTTTATTTTTCTCCTCTTCTTCACCGCCCCCTATGGCCGGCACGTTCGCGCGGGGTGGGGGCCAACGCTCCCGAATCGCGCAGGCTGGATTCTCATGGAGACCGCGGCCGTTTTCAGTATCCTCTACTTCTTTTTCACCGCATTGAACGGCCCGATTCGCATGATGTGGATTTTTCTGCTGATCTGGGAAATCCACTATCTCTACCGCACCTACGTTTTTCCATTCACCCTGCGCGATACAGGCAAGCGAATGCCAGTCACCATCATCGTGTCTGGTATTGCCTTCAACGTGTTTAACGGTTACCTCAATGGCCGGCACCTGGCATGGAACGCCGGCCTGTACACTTCCGCGTGGTTTGCTGACCTGCAATTCCTCGCCGGAACTGCATTGTTCTTCACAGGATTGGGGATCAACATTCACTCAGACCGCATCCTCATTGCGTTGCGTGGCGATGGCTCGACCGGTTATAAAATCCCTCGTGGCGGTTTGTACCGTTGGGTATCCTGTCCAAACTATCTGGGCGAAGTTGTCGAGTGGACCGGCTGGGCGATCCTCACGTGGTCGCCCGCGGGCCTCGTGTTTGCAATATGGACGGCGGCCAACCTTGTGCCTCGCGCGCTCTCGAATCATCAGTGGTATAAACAAAAATTTCCTGAGTACCCGCACGAACGTAAGGCAATATTGCCCTATACGCTTTAATTTTGCTACTGCGGGATGTGTGCTACGATGAACACATGCGAAGCATCGCGATTATTACAATGACGACATGCGCTGGCTTGGAGAAGAAGAGTTGAGAGAATATACAGTCGTTTACGAGCAAGGCGATACCAATTGGGGCGCAATTGTTCCCGATCTTCCTGGATGCGTAAGCATTGGCAACACCATGGAAGAGGCCGGGTGCAACGTACGTGAAGCGATCGAAGTTTATCTTGAAGTTTTGAAAGAACGGGGCGAGCCGATCCCGGAACCCCGTCACACCGCGGGTCGTGTAATCGTCGCAGCCTAAACAGGAGGACGCTTTTATGGCGCCCCGCGTCCAAGTACATGGCATAGAAGTCCTCGACGGTTATATCTCGCGCAGCCACGAATTCATGAATGACTGGATGCGTTTCAACCAGCTTATCGGCGCGTACACGACGCCCGGCGTGAACAAACCCCAACTCGAAACCAATTTCCTTCAACTCAAGAGCAAGCTCGCGCGCGACCATCGCGTGTTGACGGAGCGGCTTGGTCCCGACTGCAAATTCTCCGCCGATGTAATCAATATCGTCTCCGGCGCGACGAGCCTCGACAGCGTATTCGCGCAATCCGAAGTGGCGGTCCGCAAGCTCCAGAATGAGTGGCACCGTTCATTCATTACCGTTAACGAGACTCTCGGCAACCTCGAAGATAAACACAAACGCGCGATGTCCGGCGAGCGCGTGAACGTGGGCGGACAATGGATTCAGGCGAAGATCAAGAAACCGTTGCCTTGGAAGAAAATCGGCCTCTACGCCGGTGGCGTCACCGCCGCCCTCCTGCTCATCACGTCGCTCTACGTCATGCGCAACTTCCTCGGCTTTTGGGCGCCCGAAGCCGGCGAAGGCATCGAAGTCACCGCCGCGATGACCGACGAGGATAAAATCAATGTCATGATTCAAACCATGAAGGAAGCAACGGAATCCGGTAACATCGACAAGATGATGACCGCGTTCGCCGATACGTTTTCGTTTGAAGGTGGCGGAAAAACCGAGGTGCGCGCGATGTTACAGGCGTATCAGGTTGCCGGGGGATTCGACGGATCGATTCTGGATGCGTCGAAAGCGGAAATCGTGGTCGACGGAGAAAAGGCCCGTTTCGCGCCCGTGGAATTCATCGGCCCAAACGATCAGGTATCACTCACAGTGATCGGAGAAAAGGTCGGTGACCACTGGCTGATAACCGGTATGGGGGGGATTTGATACCTGTTTCCATTTTTCCTCAGCCATCTCCGCATATCGCACCGCATTCATACGAACGTCCGTCCGGCCCGATCTCCGATCGGGAAATTTCCGCGTTGATGCGTTAAACTGCCCGTGGATCGGTGGCGCACCTCGCCCTGATCGACCAATCCCGTCGCGTGAAGGAAGGACGCTCGCTCTAATGACTGAACCCTACATGATTTTATTCATTACGGGGTTCCTGCTCCTTACCAGCATTTTCACGAGCAAAATATCCGGGCGTGTTGGCGTTCCGGCGCTGATTGTATTTCTCTGTGTGGGAATGCTCGCCGGTTCGGAGGGTCCCGGCGGCATTCACTTCGATGACACACGAACTGCCAACCTTGTCGGCACCATAGCCCTCGCGTTCATTCTGTTCTCCGGAGGATTGGATACGAACTGGCGGCTCATACGTCCCGTCTTCCGGCGCGGCATCATTCTTTCGACATTCGGAGTGGCGATCACCGCGGGGTTGGTGGGGCTGTTCATATGGAAGGTACTCGGACTTCCGCCACTCGTAAGTCTCCTGATAGGCTCCATTATTTCATCCACCGACGCGGCCGCCGTGTTCTCGATCCTGCGCGCGCGGGGTGTGAGTCTTAAAGGCAATCTCAAGCCCCTGCTCGAATTTGAATCCGGCAGTAACGATCCCATGGCCATTTTCCTCACCATCGGCATGACACAACTGCTGACGGTTGAGAATTTCGAATGGCAACAGCTCATTCCCGCTTTTTTCATCAACATGCTTGGCGGCGTTGTCATGGGCCTGGCGGCGGGAAAATTGGCGAGCGTTCTGTTCAACCGCATCCGGCTTGATTATGAAGGTCTCTATCCTGTTCTGAGCATTGGAATGATGCTTGCCACATTTGGACTCACTGAATCCCTCAAAGGCAATGGGTTCCTTGCGGTGTATATCTGCGGCGTAATTCTCAACGGCGCTGATTTCGCCCATAAACGGTTCATACTCAAATTTCATGATGGCCTCGCGTGGCTGATGCAGATCGCCATGTTCGTCGTGCTTGGGCTTCTCGTGTTTCCCTCGCAACTTCCGGGAGTCGGTATCAGCGCGCTGCTCGTCGCAACCTTCCTCATGTTTGTTGCAAGACCCGTCGCCGTTGCGATTGGACTGGCCGGAAGTTCCTTTCCCTGGGCTGAACGCACGCTGATCGCATGGACCGGACTGCGTGGCGCGGTCCCAATCGTCCTGGCGACCTTTCCGTTCACCGCCGGCTACGAAAATTCGGACACCATCTTTAACATTGTCTTTTTCATCGTGCTCACTTCCGTGACCATTCAAGGCACGCTGCTGATGCCGGTTGCGCGACTCCTCAAAGTAGACAAGCCACTTCCACCTGCCCCGAAGTATTTGCTTGAAATAGAACGCCAGGGACAGGCCCAAGGCGAAACACGCGAATTGGAAATCCTTCCCGACATGGCCGTCGTCGGGAAAACCGTGGCCGATCTCGGCATTCCCTCCGACGTTCTTATTCTTCTCATTGGCCGCGGGGACGGATTCGTAGTTCCGCGCGGGCAAACAATAATAGAACCATACGACACGCTGCTCATGCTGGGCGACACGGCGGCATTGCGGCGCGCGCGGGACATTGTAATGACTCCGCCGGCCGCGCCACCCAAAATAGTCACACCCGTCGATCCGCTGTCCGCATTGCCGCTCACGACGAGTCAAAAATATCTATCGAAGCAGGTTGTACTCGTGGGTTACGGGCGCGTCGGAAGGCGCATCTGCGATGGTCTAGCCGCGGAAGGCATTCCGTTTGTCGTCGCCGATCAAAACCGGGAGATCATCGAGCAACTGCGCGCGCGCGGCGTTCCGGCTGTGCTCGGAGACGCGTCGACCGCCATAGTGTTGGCGCAAGCCCATATCCAGCGCGCCGCCATTCTCATCATCGCTACGCCTGACACGATGAAACTGCGGCAGATGGTGGATACCGCCAAGGCGATCAATCCGAATATCGAAATCGTTGTCCGGACCCATAGTGAAATGGAAGCGGCTTTATTGAAGCAGGAAAAGACCGGCACGATTTTTCTGGGCGAGGAAGAATTGGCGAATAGCATCGCCCGCCACGTCATGGCGCAGTTCCGCGACGTTTCGCAATTGGCCAAGAAAACTTAGTGCGCAACGTCCACGCTGGTATCCACGTGCCTGCGGAACTCGCGCTTGTTCATCTCGAAGTCTTGCGGGATCATGGTTGGATAAGCGTTGTTAAAACACGCGAGACAAAACTGCTTGTTGGGCATGCCGACCGCATCGACCATATTGTCTATGGTTTGGAACCGTAGCGAATCCACGCCAAGGTACTCGCGCATTTCTTCCACGGTCATCCTTGCGCCGATTAGTTTTTCCTTCTCCGGCGTGTCGATGCCGTAGTAACAGCTATTGATAATCGGCGGGCAACTGATGCGGAAGTGAACTTCTTTCACGCCGCACTTTCGCAGCATTTTGATGATTTTCTTCGACGTGGTGCCGCGCACAATGCTGTCGTCCACAAGCACAACACGCTTACCTTCGACCGCGGACTTGGCGGGATTAAGTTTGATCTTTACGCCAAAGTCGCGAATCTGCTGATCGGGTTCGATAAACGTCCGGCCAACATAATGGTTTCGGATGAATCCCATGTCGAATGGAATGCCGGACTGGTGCGAGTATCCGAGCGCTACCTGGTTGGATGAGTCAGGCACCGCCATGACGATATCCGCTTCGACGTTATCGTCCATGGCAAGATTGCGGCCCAACTGCTTGCGCACCTCATCCACGCTGCGCCCGAATATCACGCTGTCGGGCCGCGCAACGTACACAAACTCGAAGATGCACGGGTGCGGAATGACCTGCTCAAACGGCCGGTAAGAGTGAATCCCTTCGCGATTAATGACCACCACTTCGCCCGGCTCCACCTCGCGTTCATACTCGGCATCGATAATATCCAGCGCGCACGTTTCGCTGGCGAGCACATACGCGTCGCCCAGTTTCCCCAGCACCAGCGGACGGAACCCCTGCGGATCGCGCACCGCGACAATTTCCTCGCCGTTCGTGGCGAGAATCGTGTACGCGCCCACCACCTTGTGCAGCGCGTCGATCACGCAATCCACGAATGATTGTTCCCGTGACTTTGCTATTAGGTGGATGATGACTTCCGTGTCGGAGGTCGCCTGAAAGATATGGCCTTCGTGTTCCAGCTCGTCGCGTAACCGCGCCGCGTTCGTGAGGTTCCCGTTATGACACAAGGACACCGAGCCTTCGCGATACGAGCGCATGAACGGCTGCACATTCTCGAGTACGCTTGTGCCAAACGTCGAATACCGCACATGCCCAATCGCAATGTCGCCCGTCAGCGGCTTTATCCGGTGCGGCTTGAACACATCCGACACCAGCCCAACACCACGATGGCCAATGAGCTGCCCGCCATCCGCGGAAACGATCCCAGCGCCTTCCTGTCCGCGATGCTGTAGCGCGTACAAACCAAGATAGGTCAGGGTGGATGCGTCCGGATGTCCAAATACACCAAAGACGCCGCACTCCTCGCGGAGGCGATCACCATTCAGACCGTCTTCGTTGGATAGGTCCTCGTCCGCGGCGAAAACATCCATCTTAAAAGTCCTTCTTCCCTGTAAGAAGCCGGTATGCTTCGACGTATTTCTCGCGCGTGCGCAGTGCGACATCGTCAGGCAGCGGTGGCTGCGGGGAGTTCTTGTCCCAATCCGTTGTCTCGAGCCAATCGCGCACAAACTGTTTGTCGTAACTTGGCTGCCCCTGGCCGGGCTGATACTGGTCCGCCGGCCAGAATCGTGACGAATCCGGCGTCAGGACCTCGTCCGCCAGCACCAGTGTGCCATTGCGCGTGCCGAATTCAAATTTGGTGTCACATAGAATTATACCCCGTTTCTCCGCAAATGTGTGCGCGCGGGCATATATGGCGGTCGCGGCCGCGGAGGCTTTTCTGCACCAATCGCCGCCGATGATCGCGGCCGCTTCGTCTGGTGAAATATTGATGTCGTGGCCGGATGCGGCCTTCGTTGCGGGGGTAAAAATCGATTTCTCAAGTTTGCTTGACTCAACAAGACCGGGGGCTAACTTGATCCCGCAAACGGTCCCCATTTCACGGTACTCTTTCCAGCCGCTGCCCGCGAGATACCCGCGAATCACGAACTCGACCGGGAACATGTCGCATTTCTGGACCAGCATCGAGCGGCCCTCGAACTGATCGGGGTGCGCGCGAAATTCTTCGGGAAAATCCTTCAAATCGGCGGAGATGAGATGGTTCGGCACGATGTCTTTCATCATGTCGAACCAGAACAGCGACATCTGCGTGAGAATCTTGCCCTTGTTCGGAATGCCAACCGGATTGACCCAGTCAAACGCGGAGATGCGGTCGGTGGCGACGATCAGCAGGCTGTCCCCAAGGTCATAGATGTCGCGCACTTTCCCTCGCGCGGAAGGCTCGCGCGACGGCAACCGTGTTTCACAAAGTGCTCGCGTCATCTGTTCGTGCTACCTCGAAAACGTCGGAGCAAAAAAAGTCTGTTAAAAAAAAGTGCCCTGCAAATGTGGACGATTCACCTCGAGCAGATCATCCAGCAATTTTCGGCAACCAATTGCGTTCGGCGTCAATGGATGGCCGAGCAACGCCTGAAACGCCGTCTCCTGGTCCCCCGTCACCGCAGCCTGCACCGTCATCGTCTCATACGCCTTGATGTCCTGCATCAACCCGCGAATAATGGGCGCGGGCGCAAGCTGCGGAATCGCTTTCGCGCCATTCTTTCCAATAACCGCTGGCACTTCCACCGCCGCATCATCGTCAAACGTGGGAATCGCGCCATTGTTCCTGCAACATACAATCTGCGTGTTCTTCGCGTCGTTCTCGATCGCGTCTATCAAATAAAACGCTGCGGTCGAGTAATGCGCCCCGCCGCGCTTGGACAGCTCAGGCGGTTTTTCGTTCAATTCTTTTTGCTTATACTTCTCGAACAGGCTCGCCTCGATTTCGACAACTTCTTCTCCACGCGTTTTGCTCTTCTTCTTGATCTTCGCAAGGGCCGCGTCCGGCGCGTAGAAATACTGAAGGTACCCGTTCAGAAACATGCGCAAACTCTGCATTGATGCGCGCATGTTCTCAAGGATCGCCGGGTCGTCCCATTCCTCGTGCGCGAGTTCAATGAACTTATCCAGGAGCTCGTCGGTCCGATCTCGCCCGTCAACGGTGAAATGCCTCACCCACGAAAGGTGGTTCAAGCCGACATAGTCCAGCTCGACCTTCTCCATCGCGCAGCCGGTATGCTTCACGACTTCCATGACAATGCCAATCGGAATGTTGCACAGACCAAAGGAGGTAATCTTGCTATGCTTGATGATGGCCTCGGTCACAATACCGGACGGGTTCGTAAAATTGATGAGATAACCATCCGGCGCAAGTTCTTCCATCGCGCGCGCAATATCGAGCACGCGCGGAATTGTCCGCAATGCGCAGCAAAACCCACCGACGCCCGTCGTCTCTTGTCCAATGATATTGTGGCGCAACCCGAGCTTTTCATCTTCAATACGCGCCTGAATTCCCCCGACGCGCAGTTGGGTCACAACGTATTTCGCCCCCGCGACCGCTTCACGCATATCGGTCGTGTGGTGTACGGTGAAAGGACTGCCGTGCTTTTCGGACATGCGCCCGGCCAATCCCGCGGTAATCTCAAGCCGCTCAAGGTTGGGATCCATCATCCACACTTCGGTCACCGGAATCCGGTCAAGCCGGGCAAACAACCCATCGACCAACTCAGGGGTGTAGGAACTGCCGCCGCCGATTACTGCCAGCTTCATGGAAGGGATTAAAACCTCCAGGGGATTGCCATTCGGTTTCGCACGAAAGTGATGGGCCAAGCGGCGATAATGCCTTGATTTTGGCGCGCCGACGGGACCAAACAATTTTACGTGACGGACCGAGGCAATTCAAGTTGAAGATGCAATGAATCATATTTTTGGGCAATAACCGGCGGTTCCTGGGCAAGGGCAATCGCGCCCAAAAAGTGCTTCAAGACGTTGCGAAAAATCCGCGCGGAGCGCCTTGGACTGCGGTAGCGGGTAGCTACCGCTTTCCATTTCCTGGGCAAGGTCGCATCACAATTAAGCGAGATTGCCCTGGCTTCAATTCTCGCGATTCTGAAGCCTTCAAGATTATTGAAGCCTTTCCGTTGGCCCAAGTAAAAGCGGCGCTGACACGCCGCACTCCAAGGCGCGGCCAACTGACGACTAAAATCCGCGCGGAGCGCCTTGGACTGCGGTAGCGGGTAGCTACCGC
>Ga0163150_10005726_pt1 | contig 15682 bp, 13 predicted proteins | sample OliLakLV19P2IB_FD_148628 | JGI IMG/M metagenome (GOLD analysis project Ga0163150, IMG submission 148628) | Freshwater microbial mat bacterial communities from Lake Vanda, McMurdo Dry Valleys, Antarctica - Oligotrophic Lake LV.19.P2.IB | ecosystem: Environmental > Aquatic > Freshwater > Lake >...
CCGATGGGCCGGCTCCATAGATTATACAATACGCCCCTTCGTGCAGCAGACACATCCACACGACCTCTGGCAGCAGGCCACGGCGCGATGGGCCGAAATTGGAGCAATTTCGCCCGATCTGGCCCCCGCTGTCGCGCTGCAGCAGCGGCTGATCCGCCTGATTCTCGATGCCGCAGATCGGCTGGACCAGCCTCTGCCGTCGACGCTCACACCCGCAGCCATTGGCGACAAGTGGCGCCGCGGCGTGCCGGCGCTGCGTAACGAGCATGTGGCGATTCCCGATACGCTGAAGGACTCGCTGCCGTCGTTCTGCGGCGCGCTCGCCGAAGCCGGCGCCGGTGACAGCGCGCTCCACATCCGGGACGCCTTGCTCCAGGGCCAGATCGACGGGGGATCGCTGCTGAGCGTGTCGCTGGCGCGCAATCAGGAAGCGATACGCACGAGCTCGCTGCACATGGGTTTCTCGCCCGATCTCGTCTGGCTGATCGGCGAGCTCGCCAGCTCGCCTCTCGCACATCATCTGCATGTGCAACTGTTGGCCGGCCTGAAGGCCGGCACTACGAATAACAGCCTCGTGGCGAACGGCGACGCGCGGAGTGCCGACCTTCAGGTCGGCCCTCCTGACTGGGACCGCGGCTACTGCCCGTTCTGCGGATCGTGGCCGGCGTTTATCGAGGCGCGAGAGGGTTCACACGCGCTCCGCTGCTCGTTCTGCGCGCTGGAGTGGATGCTGCAGTCGCTCCGCTGCGTTTACTGTGGGAATTCCGGAGATGACTTTCTCTCGGCCGCGCCGGACGTGAATCGGGCGCAGCGCCGGGTTCAGCTGTGCGGAGCCTGCGGCAGCTACACCAAAGTCCTCGAGCTCCCGGCGGCCACACCGTTCCCGCTGATCGCCATCGAAGATCTCGCCAGCATGGATCTCGACCAGGGCGCGATGGCCCGCGATTACCGGCGCCCCCCGCTCTACGATCTGGACGCCATCGAGCCGCTCAAGTCGACGTGCTGATCACGGTCCGGCTGAAGCCGGACACTACGTCCGGGGTCCGGCTGAAGCCGGACACTACGTACCAAGGGCGCCGAGCGCCTGTAACTTTCCGGCCGACTCCGCTTCCAGATCCTTGTGCAGACTGTTGCCGTGTGAATCCATCGTGACGATGGCTGGGAAATCGCGCACCCAGAGATGCCACATCGCCTCTGGCGTGCCGAACTCGGTGAGCGACACACCGTCGGTGCGCTCGATGCAGCGCGCGTAAAACTGCGCGGCGCCGCCGACCGCATTCAGGTACACCGCGCCGGAGTCGCTGAGTCCTTGCAGCGTCTTCGCGCCCATGCCGCCCTTCCCGATGACCGCGCGCACACCGTACCGGCGAAGAATGTCGGCCTGGTACGGCTCCTCCCGGATGCTCGTCGTCGGACCGGCGGCCGTCACGGTCCAGCCATCGCCCTCTTTCCTGACGACGGGGCCGCAGTGATAGAGCACGGCGCCGTTGAGATCGACCGGAGGATCGTGCTTCATCAGATGCGCATGTACGGCATCGCGCCCGGTGAACATCCGGCCCGAGATCAGCACCAGGTCGCCGACCTTCAGCGAGCGCACGGTCGCTTCGTCGAGCGGGGCGGTGAGATGAATTTCGCGCCCGGTTCTGGCGAAGCCTTCCTGATCGATCATCGGGATCATCGGGTTGCTGGGATCCCGGTAGAGCCACTGCGTGATCGAGCCATCACGCGCATCGAGCCGCACACCGAGCCGCCGAAACGCCCAGCAGTCATACGCGACCGACACGAAGAAGCTGGCCGGCAGCCGGTTGAGGACGCCCACCTTGCAGCCGATGAGGCTGACGTTGCCGCCGAAGCCCATGGTGCCGATCCCCAGCGTGTTGGCGGTGCCCATGATGGCGGCTTCGAGCTCGGCGAGACGCGCATCGGGGTTGACGTCGTCGAGTGTGCGGAACAGTTGCTCCTTCGCGTGGAGATAGCCCGACGTACGGTCGCCGCCGATGCACACACCGACAGCGCCAGGCGCGCACCCCTTCCCCTGCGCGTTCCATACCGCGTGCAGAATGCATTTCCGCGCGCCTTCCAGCGTGCGGTCGGCTCGGCCGACGCCGTGAAGTTCGGCCGGCAGCGAGTACTGGATGTTCATGTTCTCGCAGCCGCCGCCCTTCAACAACAGCTTTACTTCGATCTCATCCTGCTGCCACTGATCGAAATGGATAATCGGCGTGCCGGGCCCGAGGTTGTCGCCGCTGTTCTCACCCGTGATGGAATCGACCGAGTTCGGACGCAGCTTGCCGAGCTTCGTCGCTGCCGCCACCGCCTGGCGGATCTGCTCGCGCATCCAGATCTGATCGCTCCCGCGCGGCACGTGCACCTCGAACGTCGGCATGCCGGTGTCCTGGCAGATCGCGCCTTCGCCCGCAGCGGCCATATCGATGTTCTGCGCGATGATCGTCAGCGCCTGCGCGGCGCGCGTGCCGGGCTGCTCTGCGCCCATGGCGCCCCGCATCGCGGCGCGGACGTCGGGCGGCAGATCCGTGGACGTTTTCACGATCAAGTCGAGCACGCTGTCGAAGAACGCTGGGAGCATCCGGGTAGTATAAAGTACGCCTATGCATCGCCTGGAACGCGATTCGCTCGGCGAGCACGCCGTTCCGGCAGACGCGTACTTCGGGATTCAGACGCAGCGGGCTTCCGAAAATTTTCCCATCAGCGGCCTTCGCGCCCCTGAAGAGCTCGTCACCGCGACCATTCTCGTCAAGAAGGCGGCGGCCTCCGCCAACATGGAGACCGGGACGCTCCCACCCGATATCGGCCGCGCCATCATGGCCGCCGCCGACGAGATCCTCGCGGGTCAACTGCGCGATCAGTTCATCGTCGATGTCTATCAGGCCGGCGCCGGCACCTCTCATAACATGAACGCGAACGAGGTGCTGGCCAATCGCGCCGCGGAGATGCTGGGCGGGTCGAAGGGTTCCTACGACACGGTGCATCCCAACGATCACGTCAACATGTCGCAGTCGACGAATGACGTGTTTCCGACGGCGACGCGCATCGCACTGCTCCTCGGCCACCGGCCCCTGGTGACAAGCGCGCGCAATCTGCAGGCGGCCCTCGAGGACAAGGCCCGGGAGTTCGCCGGCGTGTTAAAGGTGGGACGGACCCATCTGCAGGACGCGGTGCCCATGACCCTCGGAGAAGTCTTCGGCGGCTATGCCGCATGCATCGAACGTGCGGCAGAGGATCTCGACGCGGCGTCCCGGCAGTTGACGGAGCTGAATCTGGGCGCGACCGCCGTCGGCACGGGGCTCAACGCGAGCGCCGACTACGCCGACGCCGCGGTGACATCGCTGGCGTCCTACACGACCCTGCCGCTGCAGCGGGCGCGGAACCTGTTCCGCGTCACGCAGAGCATGGGAGACGTGGCCGCGTACTCCGGAGCGATGCGCCGCCTGTCGATCGAGCTCGGGAAGATCGCCAGTGATTTCCGGCTGCTGAGCATGGGGCCGCGCGCGGGGATATCCGAGATCGGCCTGCCGGCCGTGCAGCCCGGCTCCTCGATCATGCCCGGGAAAGTGAATCCGTCGATCCCCGAGATGGTCAATCAGGTGTGCTATCAGGTGATGGGCTGCGACGTGACGGTGGCGATGGCGTGCGAGGCCGGCCAGCTGGAGCTGAACGTGATGATGCCGGTCATCGCCTGGAACGCGCTGCACTGCTCGCGCATTCTTCGGGAATCGATGACGGCCCTTCGAGTGAAATGCGTCGAGGGAATCACGGCCGATCCTCAGCGCGCGCGCGAGCTGCTCGACCGCAGCACCGCCGTTGCGACCGCGCTCAGCCCGCGCATCGGATATGCCGCAACCGCAGAGATCGCCAAGGAATCGGTGCGCACCGGACAATCGATTCGCGAGATCGCGAAGGCGCGCGGCGTGCTGACCGAGGCCGAGCTCGACACGCTCCTCTCACCGGAACGGATGAGCACCCCCGCCTCCGCCGCTTCGCGGCTTCGGCGCGGCGAGCCACAAGAGTGAATCGCATCACGCTCGCGCTGCTCGTGCTGGTGATTGGCGCACCGCTGCTGTCCGGACAGCAGAAGCCGGCAGACGGACGCCACCCGCGCCTGTTCGCGCCGCAGAATCTCGGCCTGCTCGAGCCGCCCGATCGCGAGGCCTGGCAGAAGCCCGATCAGGTCATGGATGCCCTCCACGTCGCCGACAGCACCGTCGTCGCCGATCTCGGGGCAGGCGGCGGATGGTTCACCGTCCGGCTCGCGCGCCGGGTCGGCCCGAACGGCAGAGTCTACGCGGTGGACGTGCAGCAGCTCATGCTCGAAGCCATTCGGCGGCGCGTTCAGCGCGAGGGTTATACGAATGTGACGCCCGTGCTCGGCGCGTATACCGATCCGCAGCTTCCGTCCGACGCGCGTACCGACGCCGTGCTCATCGTCGACGCCTTTCACGAGATGGAGGACCCTGTCCTGCTTCTGCGGAACGTCGCGCGCACGCTGAAACCGCAGGGCCGCATCGGGATCATCGATTATCGACAAGGGGAAGGGGGCCCGGGCCCAGACCCCGGAGAACGGGTCCCTCCCGCCGTTGTGGTGGCGGGTGCCGCGGCGGCGGGCCTGCGGCTGGTCGAAGAGCACACGTTTCTGAAGTACCAATACTTTCTCATTTTTGGAAAGTAGTGCGAATCGCCCTGACCATCGCCGGCAGCGATTCGAGCGGCGGCGCCGGCATACAAGCCGATCTGAAGACGTTCGCGGCGCTCGGTGTGTACGGTGTGTCCGCTGTCACGGCGGTGACGTCTCAAAGCACGACGGGCGTCGGCGACATCTTCACCCTCCCTCCTCACACCGTGCGATCGCAGATCGAGCAGGTTGCCGAGGACACGGAGATCTCCGCGGTGAAGACCGGCATGCTCGGAACGGCCGAGATCGTTCGGATCGTGGCGGAGACGGTCGGCCGATTCCAGCGCCCGAACCTGGTGATCGATCCCGTCATGGCGGCCACCAACCCGGGCCGCCTTCGCCACGGCTACGGCGAGCCGCGCCAAAGCGACGCGACGGCGGGGCGGCGTACCCTGCTGGCGCCGGAAGCCGTCTCAATATTGAAGATGCGCCTCTTTCCCATGGCCTCGGTGGTGACGCCGAACGTGGCCGAAGCCACGGTGCTGTCCGGCGTGCGCGTGGACTCGATGGGCACCGCGCGCGAAGCGGCACAGCGCATTGTCGATCTGGGACCGCATGCCGTGGTCATTACGGGGGGGCATATGGACGGAGCCGACGCGATCGACCTGCTCTTCCATGACGGGGTCTTCACGGAGTTTGCGGCGCCTCGTGTCTCAATCGGGGCGGTGCACGGCGCCGGATGCGCGTTTGCCTCGGCGATTGCCGCCGGCCTCGCCCTGGGCGACGATATTCCTGCCGCGGTGCAACGCGCCAAGCACTACATCACCGGCGCCATCGAGCGATCGTTCGAGGTGGGCCGTGGGGCACGGATCCTCAACCACTTCTGGGGTTTATACTCATCGTAGTGTCCGGACCTTCAGACGGACCGTTGATCCATGATCCCCGTTGCTGTCACGACTAATCCACTTGATGTCGGCGAGCTCACCCGCCACGTCTCACAGGATGGCGGTCTCGGCGCGGTCTCGACGTTCATCGGCCTCGTGCGCGACAACAACCTGAACCGCCGGGTGACGCATCTCGAGTACGAGGCGTACGAGCCCCTGGCGGTGAAGGCGCTGGAACAGATATGCGACGAGGCGGCTCGTGAGTGGCCGGGAGTCCGGCTGGCCGTGCACCATCGGGTCGGACGCATCGCGATCGGCGAGGCGAGCATCGTGATTGCCGCGGCGAGCGCGCACCGGGCGCACGCGTTCGCTGCGTCCCGTTACGTGATCGAGAGGGTCAAGCAAATCGTGCCGATCTGGAAGCACGAGTTTTTCGAGGGCGGCGAGGTCTGGATTGAAGGCGCGATCGCGGACCCGCAGGACGAGGCGGCGCGTCTGGAAGCGGTGCGACGCGCATGCGCGTAACGGTTCGCCTGTTTGCGCGGCTTCGCGACATCGCGGGCTCGGGAGAGTTGACGCGCGACGCCCCGGCGGGAGCCACGGTCGCCGACGTGTGGCGCGGACTCGTCGCCGAGTTTCCCGAGATGGCGCGGTACGATTCGTCGATTTCTTCGGCGGTGAACGCCGACTACACCAAGATGGCGGCGGCGGTGGCCGAGGGTGATGAGGTCGCATTTCTGCCGCCGGTCTCCGGCGGGTAACGCCGGGTCTCCGTAGGGCGGGTCCTGCTCTGTGGACCCGCCGGGTTTGAACCATGTTGGATAAGCTGCAGTCTGTCGAAGCGAACTACGAGGAGCTGGCGGCGCTCCTGGCGAGCCCGTCCGTCCAATCGGACTCCAACGAGTACCGCAAGCACGCCAAGGCGCTGGCCGAGATTCAGCCGCTGGTGGAGCGCTTTCGCGAGTACAAGGGCGTGCTCGACGAAATCATCCAGGCGCAGGATCTCTCCAGGAGCGGCGACCTGGACATGCGGGAGCTCGCGCAGGAAGAGTTGCGCGGGTTGGAGGAACGGCGCGAAGCGCTCATCGCCGACATCAAAATCCTGCTGATTCCGAAGGACCCGAACGATCAGAAGAACGTGGTCCTGGAAATCCGCGCCGGCGCCGGCGGCGAAGAGGCGGCGTTGTTCGCGTACGAGTTGTTCCGGATGTACAGCAAGTTTGCCGAGAAGCAGGGCTGGCGCGTGGAAGTGATGTCCACGAGCGAGGCGGACGCCGGCGGCATCAAGGAAGTGATCGCGACCATCGAAGGGCGCGGCGTCTACAGCAAGCTCAAATACGAGAGCGGCGCCCACCGCGTGCAGCGGGTGCCCGCGACCGAAGCCAGCGGCCGCATCCATACCTCGGCCGTCACCGTGGCCGTGCTTCCCGAAGCGGAGGAAGTGGACGTGCAGATCGACGCGAAGGATCTGCGCATCGACACGTTCTGCTCGAGCGGCCCGGGCGGCCAGAGCGTCAACACGACGTATTCGGCCGTCCGCATTACCCATATCCCGACCGGCACCGTCGTGTCGCAGCAGGACGAAAAATCGCAGATCAAGAACCGCGCGAAGGCCATGCGCGTCCTCCGCTCGAGGTTGTATGAGATGGAGCTGCGCAAGCAGCAGGACGCGATTGCGAAAGATCGGAAGAGCCAGGTCGGCACCGGGGATCGATCGGAGAAGATCCGCACCTACAACTTCCGCGACAACCGCGTGACCGACCATCGGGTGAATTTCACGAGCCACCAGCTCGGCGAGGTCCTCAACGGCGACCTGGCCGATCTCCTCGACCACGTGACGACCTATTACCAGTCGGAAAAACTCAAAGAGGCCACGGCATGATGACGATTCACGATCTCGTTCAGGGCGCGCGCGACCGCTTCGTGCACGTCGGCATCAGCGCCCCTGTTGCGACCCTCGACGCCGAGGTGCTCGCCCGTCAGGTCCTTGGCTGGGATCGCGCCCGCTTTCTCACCGATCGCAACGAACACGCGACCAGCGCGTTCCTGCTGAACTACGAGCCGCTTGTCGCGCGGCGCGAGCGGCGTGAGCCGGTGTCTTACATTCTGGGCACGCGCGAATTCTACGGCCTCGATTTCGAGGTCGGACCAGACGTCCTCATTCCGCGCCACGAAACCGAGATGATCGTGGAGGAAACGCTCGAGCTCGTTGGCAAAGACGGCAGCCCGCGGATCGTGGACGTGGGGACCGGCAGCGGGTGTATCGCCATCTCCCTCGCGCGGGCCATCCCCGGCGCCCGCGTCACCGCAAGCGACGTGTCGGGTGGCGCGCTGAACGTGGCCCGCCGGAATGCCGCCCGCCACGGCGTGCTGGATCGCATGACGTTCATCGAGACGAGCTTCCTCGACGGGATTGAGGAGGGCGTTGACGTGATCGTGTCCAACCCGCCCTACGTGCCGTCGATCTCGCGGCCGGGGCTGACGCCCGAGGTCCGCGATTTCGAGCCACGCGTCGCCGTCTTCTCGGGAGAAGACGGGCTCGACTGCCTGCGCAGCGTGCTGCAGGGGGCAGCAGCCAAGCTGAGGCCCGGCGGCTGGCTGGTGATGGAATTCGGCTGCGGGCAGGACGACTGCGTCACGGCGCTCGTTCACGAAGCGGAAGGGATCGATCTCGTGAAAATACGGCACGACATTCAGGATATTCCCCGCACCGCGATCTGCAGGAAGCCGGTGTGAGCGACTGCCTGTTCTGCAGGATTGCCGCGCATCAGATTCCCGCAACCGTCGCCTACGAAGATGCGAGCCTGATCGCCATCGACGACCTCAACCCGCAGGCGCCCGTGCACCTGCTCATCATTCCGAAGGCGCACATCGCGACGCTCAACGATCTCACGCCGGACCATGATGCGCTCGTCGGCGAGATGATCCGGCGGGCGGCCGCGCTCGCCAGAGAGCGCGGGTACGACGACCGCGGATTTCGCACGGTCTTCAACACGAACCGCGACGCGGGGCAGACGGTCTTCCACATTCATCTGCATCTGCTCGCCGGCCGCGCGCTCGGCTGGCCGCCGGGGTAGAATCACTCAATCACCCATCACCCCATCTCCAATATTTTCGCCAGCTCCAGCAGGCTCTTGATCACCGGCACGTCGCCGGCGAGCGTCTCGCTCGACGTGTCGGAACGCCTGACCAGCACACCCGTCATCCCGACCCGCCGCGCGCCTTCGATGTCCTGCGTCAGGCTGTCTCCCACCATCATCGCTTCTGCCGGCGACACGGCAGCCAGCTTCAGCGCCGCTTCGAAAATACTGGGATGCGGTTTCATGTAGCCGTGCTGTGAAGACGAAATCGCGACATCGATGAGGTCGTCGAGCTCGAAGTGCTCCTGGAACGATTCCAGGCAGCGGTGTGAGTTCGAGATCAGGCCCAGCTGGATGTCCCGCTCGGCGAGCGCGCGCAGGGCCGCAGGCACATCTTCATACAGAAGAAAGTGCTGGCACGCGGCCCACTCTTCGTAAATCTCGGCCGCGCACGCGTCGACCGTTCCGCCGCTGCCGCCCATCTCCGTGATGATGTGTGCGGTGTAGTCGATGAACATCTGCGGGTTGTACACCGCATCCTGTTCCCGATCGAGGATGTGAGACGCGCTGTTCACCGCGGCTGTGAACTTGAGCGGATCGACCTCCATCCCATGCCGGGCGCAGAACGCCTGATACCCTTCGCCCTGAAATTTGGGGCCGGGATAGATCAGCGTGAAATCGACGTCGAAGAACACGGTGTTCGTCATGGCTGATAGGGACCCGCGACGACGACCGACGCGCGATCGACGTCGAGCGCGTCCCGGGCCGCGGCGTTGACGTCTTCGAGCGTCACGGCACCGAGCAGCGCCGGCAGCCGCAGGTCATGATCGAGGCCGAGACCGAAGAACTCCGTCGTCTGCAGGAATGTCGCGATGGCACCGTTGGTTTCCAGAAGCCTGGGAATCGATCCGACCAGATACTGCTGGCAGTCCGCCAGTTCCTGGGCCGTCAAACCGTCACTCGCCATCCGTCGCAGCTCGGCATCGATGGAACCGATGGCGCGCTCCACATTGGAAGGGTTCACCCCCGCCCGCACGAACAACGGCCCTTCGACCACGTTGGCGTCGAACGAACTGAACACGTAGTACGCCATGCCCTGCCGCTCCCGGATGCTGTCGCCCAGACGCCCGCCGACGCCGTATTGCCCGAGGGCGTTGTTCATCAACGTGTACGCGTAATACCGCGGATCGCTTCTCACGATGGTCGTAAGGCCGTACGCGATGTCGGCCTGCGCCTTGTTCATCATCGGAATCACGCGCACCTGCCGGGCGCGATCGCTCGGCGGATGCGCAAGCGCGATCTCGCCCGGTGCGGGTTTCCGCCAACGGCCCAGGACGCGCTCCCCCGCCGCGGCCGCGCGCTCGCGATCGACGTCACCGACGATGATGGCCGTCGTCGTGGAGGGGGCGAACCTGGCTTCGTGAAATCGGACCAGGTCGTTCCTGCCAATCCGGCCTACGGTCTCGATAGTGCCCTTTGCGGGCCGGCCGTAGGGATGCCGATCGGGGTACAGCATCGCGAACAGGTTCTGCATGGCGGTCGCCGCCGGACTGTCTTCGTCCTGCCGGATGGCATTCAGCACTTCGCCTTTTCGTGTTTCGATTTCCTCGTCCGGGAAGGCCGGCTGCATCAGGATTTCGCCGACGAGCTCGAGCATGGCCTCGAAGTCTTCGGAGAGGCAGGTGCAGTTCACCGTCAGTACATGACGGTTCGCCCCGACGCTCAGCGAGACGCCGCGCTCGTCAAGCGCCTCCGCCACGTCTTCGCTGCTCCGCGCTGTCGTGCCGCGATCGAGTACCCGCGAAGCGAGGTGGCTCAGGCCGAGCAGTTCGTTCGAGTCGTGGATGCTCCCCGCGCGAGCGGACATCTGGATCGTGACGGCAGCCACCGTATGCGCTTCCTTCGAGATGATGACGGCGCCATTGTCGAGTGTGTGCCGAACCGCCGCCAGCCCTTTGGCAGCCACGGCCATCATGTCGCCTCACCGGGACTGCCGAGGGGTGGCTGGAACCAGCCGACGGTGCGGCGGTCGGTCTTCAGATATGCCGTGGCTGCACGCTCGACATCGGTCTGAGTCACGCCGGCAATCCGGGCAGGCGCACTGTGATACACCTCGCCGTTGGCCACCGTCTCGAAATAGCCGAGCTGGTGGCCAAGATTCGTGACGCTGTCGTTCTCGAAGACAAGACGGGCGCGCAGCTGACTCTTCGCCTTGATCAGCTCTCTGTCAGTAATGCCGCGCCGCGCCACATCCTCCAGGCACGCGGTCGCTGCCCCCTCGAGGTCGGCAAGGCTGACGCCCTCCATCGCGGTCGCCGAAATCAGATAGAGAAATGGATGCTCTGTCGGCAGGAGGCCCGCGCCGACACTCGAGGCGAGCCGCCGTTCGACGAGGGCGCGGTACAGGCGTGCGCGTCGCTGGGGAGGAGGCGTCCGGAAGCTCGACCACAGGTTGATGCCCTTCGCACCGGTGAGAATGGCATCCAGCACGAGCATCGGGAAAAAGTCGGGGTCGCCCAGCGCCGGGGCACGATACGCCAGCTTCAGGTACGCGGTCGTCCCCTCACGCGAGACCTCGACGCGTCGCTCGCCCAACTGCTCGGGCTCGATCACGCTGACACGCCTGAGATCGGGACCCGATGGAATGCCGCCGAACTGCTTCTCGACCCGTCGAAGTACAGCGTCTGTATCGACATCGCCCACGACGACCACCGTCGCGTTGTTCGGGACATAGTTGCGGCGATAGTGCTGATACAGGTTGTCCCGGGTCATCGTCTGGAGATCCGACAGCCAGCCGATGGTGGGATGCCGATAGGGGTGTACCTTGTAGGCCGCCGCGATCACTTCCTGCTCGAGGAGGGTATCGGGATCGTTTTCACTGCCCTGCAACTCCGAGATGATGACGGTTCTCTCGGACTCGCAGTCATCAGGATCGTACATGCAGTTCGCCATCCGCTCGGATTCGATAAAGAGCATGCGATCGAGCCCGGCCGTCGAGGCGGTCTCCATGTAGGTGGTCTCATCGAGCCACGTATAGCCGTTCCAGCTGCCGCCAAACTTTTCGATGCTGCCTTTCATCTCTTCGCGCGGAATGTGTGTCGTGCCCTTGAAGTTCATGTGCTCGACCCAGTGCGACACGCCGGTCAGTCCGGTCGTCTCATCTTTGGACCCGACTTTGTACCAGCACCACACCGAAGCCAGCGGCGCCGTGTGCACCTCCTGCACGAGCACCTTCAACCCGTTGTCGAGAACCCTCGCTGTCATATTCGTGTCCATTATAACGGCCGCTCGAGCGTGCCTGCGGAGGCAGAACAGGACGATTTCCCAATAAAACAGGGTATTTCCACTATACGAAAGTGGCAAGGTCGTTGCATTATGAAACGTTGGACTGTCATGCAATATGCAGGCGTCCGGCTGTCGCCGGACCACAGGAGGACCATCATGCGCAAACAATTCATCGTTCCCCTTCTTGCGGGGATACTCGCGTTGGGCGCCGGACAGGCCTTCGCCCAGTCCGCCACGGTTGTCATGCGGAACGGCGAAAGGCTTCGGGCCGACGTCATCGACATGGGCCGGGCCTTCACCTTCAATGTGAACGGGCAGACGCGTTCGGTGCCGCTCGGCGACGTCGTGCTGATTGATTTTGCCGGCGACGGGCGCAACATCCCGACCGACGAGATCGCCAAGGTCAACGCGGCCAATGGCGGCTATATCGTCATGCGCAGCGGCGAGCAGTTCAATGCCGGGCTCCAGGATTTCACCGGCAAGCCGCTGATTGCCGTATTTTCGAACGGCCGGAAAAACGACATCGGCGACATCTCAAGGATCTACTTTGGGTCGGTCGCCAACGTGTCGGGCTTCCCGAACACGAACGTCGCCGTGAACACCCCCACCGTGACGCCCGACCACATGCCCGAAAATCAGGGCTGGCGCGGGCGTGGACGCGGGCGCGGACGGGGCAACAACGATGGCTATCTGGCCCGCTCGGCCGCGCCTGACACGGCGCGATCGGTGGTCGTGCCGGCCAACGTCGAATGGACGAACACGAACATCAACGTGAGCCGCGGACAGTACCTGCGGTTCGAGCCATCAGGTGAGGTTCGGCTCAACCTGGCGGGCGACGAAGTCGCGCGCGCCTCCGGCACCGAGAGCAATCGGCGCGCCGATCGGGCGCCGATTTCGACGACTGCAGTGGGCGCCCTCATCGGACGCGTCGGCAACGGGCAGCCGTTCTTGATCGGCGACACGACGCAGGCCTTCGACATGCCCGCGAACGGCCGCCTCTACCTCAGTGTCAATGACGATCACGTCGGAGACAACAGCGGCAACTTCGTCGTCAAGATCTGGGAACCATAATTCGCTAAATGTCTCCCGTAGGGCGGGTCTTGAAGTTCAAGACCCGCCCTACACTCGCACGGAAGGCCTGCGCTCTGGTGCAGTACAATTCCCCTCTGAATGTCCGACTGGAAAGACACCCTCAATCTCCCCCGAACCGATTTTCCGATGAAGGCGAACCTGCCGACGAGCGAGCCCGAAACGCTCGCCCGGTGGACGTCGATGGACCTGTACGGAAAAATCCGCGACGCGCGGAGGAATTCGCCCAAGTTTGTTCTCCATGACGGCCCGCCGTACGCCAACGGCAGCATCCACATCGGCACAGCGCTCAACAAAATTCTGAAAGAGCTGGTCGTCAAGTCGCGGACCATGTCGGGCTTTGACGCGCCCTACGTGGTGGGCTATGACTGCCATGGCCTGCCAATCGAATTGCAGGTCGATAGAGAGCTCGGTCCGAAGAAGCGGGACATGACCGTCGCCGAGTTCTGCAAGGCCTGCCGTGGGTACGCGGAGCGTTTCATCGGGACGATGACCGAGCAGTTTCAGCGCCTCGGCATCCTTGGCACCTGGAACGAGCCGTACCTGACGATGGACTTCCGCTATCAAGCGGCCATCGCCCGGACGTTCGGCCGGTTCGTCGAAAAGGGCCTGGTCTACAAAGGAAAGAAGCCTGTTCACTGGTGCATCCACTGCCGGACGGCTCTGGCCGAAGCCGAGGTCGAGTACGAAAGCCACACGTCTCCCTCGATCTATGTGGAGTTTCCGCTCGCGCCCGAGAGCGCGGGCGAGCTGGCTTCGCGCGTGCCGGCGCTCGCCGGACGCGACGTGTCGGTGCTGATCTGGACGACGACCCCCTGGACGATCCCGTCCAACCTCGCCGTCGCGTTCCATCCCGAGTTTGAGTACGCGGCGTACGAGATCGACGGGCGCGCCGTGATCGTGGCCGAGGCGCTGGCGCCGAAGGTGGCGGAGGCGACCGGCCGGGTGTTCGACACGGTCGTCGCGAAGATGAAAGGCGCGCAACTGGAGCACATCCGGTTCCGCCATCCTCTCTTTCACCGCGATTCACTCGGCGTACTCGGGGCGTATGTCACGCTCGAGGCCGGAACGGGCGTCGTCCACACGGCCCCGGGGCATGGCGCCGACGACTTCAACACGGGCCAGAAGTACGGGCTCGAGATTCTCGCGCCGATCGGCCCGGCGGGATACTTTCTCGACACCGTGGAGCTGTTCGCCGGCCAGCGCGTGTTCGACGCCAACCCGAACGTCGTCGAGGAGCTCAACAAGCGCGCCCGCCTCTGGCACCAGGCCGACTTCTCGCATCAGTACCCGCACTGCTGGCGCTGCCATCACCCGGTCATCTTCCTGGCGACGTCGCAGTGGTTCATCCGGATGGATGGCGAACCGGCGATCACCAGCGGTGGCGCGCCGGACACCCTCCGCCAGTCGGCGCTCAAGGCGATCGACCACGATGTGAAGTGGGTCCCGACGTGGGGACACGATCGCATCTACAACATGGTGGCGAACCGCCCCGACTGGTGCATTTCCCGGCAGCGTGCGTGGGGGGTGCCGATTCCTGCGGTTGACTGCAAGACGTGTGGAGAAGCGCTGACGACGCCGGAGCTTGTGGAGAAGGCGGCAGCCGTATTCCAGTCGCACGGCGCAGATGCCTGGTACGAACGGCCGGTCGAGGAGTTTCTTCCAGCAGGCCTGACGTGCCCGGCCTGCAGCGGCACCGCGTTCGAAAAGGAGATGAATATTCTCGATGTCTGGTTCGACTCGGGATCGAGCCACGAGGCTGTGCTGTCGGTGCGGCCCGAGCTGACGTGGCCGTCGGACATGTACCTCGAAGGCAGCGATCAGCATCGCGGGTGGTTCCAGAGCTCGCTGCTCCTGGGTCTCGGCACTCGAGGCCGCGCGCCGTACCGCGAGGTCGTGACCAACGGCTTCGTCGTCGACATGGACGGCAGAAAGATGTCCAAGTCGGTCGGCAACGTTATTGCGCCGCAGGACATCATCAAGCAGAGCGGCGCGGACATCCTGCGGCTCTGGGTCGCGATGAGCGACTACACCGAAGACATCCGGGTGAGCAAGGAGATCCTGACCCGCGCGGCAGACGCGTACCGCAAGATTCGGAACACGCTGCGATACCTGCTGGCGAACCTGTACGATTTCGATCCCGCGAAGGACGCGGTTGCACACGCGCAGCTCGAAGAAGTCGATCGCTACGTGCTTGCCCGGTATGCCGACGTGTCGCAAGGCGTCCTGAAGGCCTACGAGGAATACAACTACAGCGCGATCTTCCAGGCCATCAACGGCTTCCTGACCGTCGATCTCAGCGCGTTCTACGCAGACGTCTCGAAGGATCGACTCTATACATTTGCAGCCGCGTCGAAGGAACGGCGCTCGGCACAGACTGCGATGTACGTGATGGCCGATGGGCTCGCCCGCCTGCTCGCGCCGATTCTGTCGTTTTCGGCGGACGAGCTCTGGCGATACCTGCCGGGCACGCGCGAGGAGTCGGTGCATCTGGCGCTCTTTCCGGACAAGGGCGCGCTCGCGTCGCTCCAGAATCCGGCGCTCGCATCCCGCTGGGCGCAACTGATCAGGGTCCGGGACCGCGTGCTGGCCGAGATCGAGCCACTTCGCAGGGACAAACAGATTGGCAGTTCACTGCAGGCGAAGGTCGTGTTGACCGGTCACGGCGAGGAGATGGCCCTGTTGACAGCCCATGCCGGCGAGCTGCCCATGCT
>Ga0163150_10005727_pt1 | contig 15676 bp, 12 predicted proteins | sample OliLakLV19P2IB_FD_148628 | JGI IMG/M metagenome (GOLD analysis project Ga0163150, IMG submission 148628) | Freshwater microbial mat bacterial communities from Lake Vanda, McMurdo Dry Valleys, Antarctica - Oligotrophic Lake LV.19.P2.IB | ecosystem: Environmental > Aquatic > Freshwater > Lake >...
GTACTGCCCCGTGCTGATGGTCCCAATCGTGTTTGCCATGCCAGTGGAGACCAGGTTGATTCCAAACTGCTTCGTGGCGCGCCTGTTCAGTTCGGCGAACCGCACCCGCAGCATAATCTGCTTTTCGATCGGAGGCGGCGCAAGTTGCAGGTTGTTTACTACACTCTTGGCGAACGGAGTGACCAGAGCCACGGCACGGTCGCCGACGTCTTTGGTGGCCACGCGTCCAGTCAGCGAGATGGCATCGCGGCTGTTGTTCACCACGATTTCGTCGGTGGGGAATGTGTCTTTGAGCAGCTTACGAAGTGGATCCAGGTTTTGCTCTACCGTTACGGCGTAGATGGCGCGGTCTCCTTTGCGCGACCACACGACAACCGTGCCAACGCCGACGCCCTTGGCATGCAGCAGGATTTCCCTGGTCGACACCGCAACAGCATCCACCACCGTGGGGTCGCTGGTTGAGATCTGACGGATGTCTGTCTCAAAGTCCATCACAACACTTTTCCCGATGGTCAGCCGCAGGTCTTCGGCAACCGGCGCTTCGGCCAGCATCGGTGATACGGCAGCCAGCAACAGTACCGCAGCTGTGAGTTGTTTCATCCTTAGTTGCCCTTCGAAGGCGCTGTCTCAACGCTGCGGATATTGCCGCGAATCACGATCACTTCCGCTGTGAGAGGAATGGCCGGTGGTTGCGGAGGAGGCGCAATGGCCACTGCTACAGGCGCGGGCCTCGGCCTGGGCTGCACGGCGGGACGGGGACGCGCCTCAACCGGCTTCGGAGCCGAAGTACGGTACAACGCGCTCAGCTCGCTTCCCGACGTCTTTTGCATTTCCTGATCGCCGCTGTTTCGGAGAACCAGCTGTACGCTGCCCTGGCTGCCCGCCAACGTCAGTTTCTCCGCCTGTTCCAGCGTGACCAGCAACGTCACTGTCGGTGTCTGAATGGCCAGGCCGCGTCCGTCGGTCTGAATCGTTTGCCCGGCGCCCAGTACCAGAATGTTCTGCAGGCACGTAGTGGTAATAGTTTCCTGAGAGTTCGGCGGATGTCCCGTCACCAGCACATCCACCCGCAGCCCGGGCAGTACAAATCCGGCCACACCGGCGACATCGGTAACGCGAACTGAAACGGCACGCATACCGACCGGAATCACGGGCGCGAGTCCAACGCCGGCGCCGCGTGCCGCAAGCCGCCCTTCCAGCACAGGCTCTTCCATCAGCACATTGCTGATCACCGGCCTGTCGATTACCTCTTCCACTTTGGTGAACGCGCCTTTGGGAAACTGGCTTACGGGCACCTTGTTTATCTTCAGGTCCTCGGCCTTGATCGTCACGCCAATCGACAGCGGCTTAACCGCCACGACGAGGTCTTTCGTTGTGACAGCTTCGGCTTTGACGGGCTCACGGCTGGCCACGAACTGGTAGAAGACCAGCGACACAACCAGTGCCAGTGACAGGCTCAGACCCAGTACGGTAAGAAATCGGCGATCCATGGTCAGCGTTCGCGGCGAATGGTGGCTCGGTATCTGCCACTCACTCGCTCTCCCTTACTACCTTCGGCATGGTTCACGAGTAACATTAGGTCTAAGTGGTAACTCGGCTGTGAGTTAAAGTTTAGGTGTGCGCCGAACAAACAAAGCGGCTTTCGTATCGGCCGCCGCTTCCCGCCATTCGGGCGACATGCGAAGCGCGGAGCAGAGGGGCCAGGACACAGGTGCAAGTACCGCATCGAATTGGTTTTTATCCAGATATTCGCGCCATTTCCCGTCCAGCTGAAGCATCGCCAGATATTCTTTGCCGATGCGTTCGCCGTAGAAGTCACTGCGGCCGTCAATGTAGACGCGCACCTTCGGATACAGGTGATAGATCAGGTAATCTCCCCACTGATCTGAAGTAAGTAACCTGGACGAGGCTAAGTGTCCGCCCCACTTAGAAACCATTTCCGTGGGGAAGTGTTTCGGAGCGAAGTCATGCGGCCATAGATGACTCGGTGTGGCAGCTACGGCGCCAAGTGCCAGCACTAATGCCCATGGTGAAACGCGCTGGAAATTCGCAGCCGCGTCGGCGGCTATCTTGTCTAACTCCCGTGCCAGCGACTTCGGCCTGGAGGCGGCGTTGTATCGCCGCAATAATTCGGTGAGCTCCACGGCGATCACAGGCACCGCCACAAGCACATACAAAGGAACGTGTCGTACCGCGCCGAGCGAGGCGTGCGCGAAGTAGAGTACCGGCAGAACCGGCGCGATGCGCCCACGCCACAACGACAGCACCGAGCAACCGATGCCGGCAAACAACAGCAATTCAAACTGAAAGCTCGCTTCCGACCGGAAGCTTGGCGACTGGAATTCCTGAATCAGGTCAGCTATGAAACTCGACCGTAAATATTCCGCAATATGTGTATGAAGACCGATGCCGTAAGGGTTGATCAGCGTAACCGCTGCGCAAGCCGCGGTCAGTCCCGCATAACGGAGCGGACAGTGCCAGCTTCGAAGGCCTCTGACGCTCTCCGCCACAAGCCCCGCGGTTGTCAGTGCCAGATACGCGATCAGCGCGAGAAAGCCGCCATGCAGCCCCGTCCAGACCAGCATCAGGGGGACCAGAAACCACAACCACCGGGAGGGATGACGCAGATCGGCGGTGACAATATTGCCAGCCAGCGCGAGGAACAGAAGAGTGAATACGTGTGGGCGTGCGTGATAGTGAACAGAAGAAGCGCCGACCGAGATCACCGCCAGCACGATGGCCACAAACGCGTTTGCGCCCGAGCAGGCCATTTGCCGCATCAGCAGAACAATCGCGCCGGCAAGCGCAATACCGCAGACGACAGCAACGCCGCTAAGGCCCCAGACCGAATGCAGCGATGCAAACAGCACATCGCTAAGCCACTCCCATGCAAACCACGGAGCCCCGGGGCGCGAAAACGAAAAGAGATCCTGTTGTGGAACTGCGCCGTGAGACAGGATCCACTCTCCGGTGCGAATGTGCCAGCCCGTGTCGCCGTCCATCATGAGCCGGCCCCAGCCAGGATCCTGTGCAAACAACCAGAGGACCAGTGCGCCGAGCAGCAGATCGCAGTACGACGGAAGCCAAACCATGGACCCCGTCGAGGCGGCGCTGTGAGTTTGTGGCGGTGCGATTGCGCTCGCGCCCATTGCTTACGCCCTCAGTGCTTCGTATCGGCCGGCCCAGTACTCGCGTTCGGTCGGAGCCTCGGCCGGTGCGCCCAAGAGTTGGCGGCCTCGCAGTGCGAGCTGAAAGCGGTCACGCAGACCGGTCTTCTCAAAGACGTGCATCAGATGCACCTTTACGGTTCCTGCCGTAATGCACATTTCGGCCGCGATTTCTTTGTTCTTCATGCCGCGGCATACCAGTTCAACGATTTCCCGCTCGCGGGGTGTAATGCGAAACGCCCCGGTGTGCGCCGACATATGAGGACGAGGGTCCGGGGCACTCTCCAGCCATACATTGCCGGCAGCGACTGCGCGAATGCACTCCATCAGTTGCTCGCCTCCCAGCATGCGCGAGATCACGCCGCGAGCACCCATCTGGAGAGCGCGGAACGAATCGACATCGGTTGTCGAGTTCACCCACAGCACGATATTCGACTTCACATCCGCTTCCCTGGCACGCGCCAGCAGCGGCAACACCGACCTGGAAGAGGGTGGCTGCCCAAGTATCAACACACGTGGGGTGGTCTGAATGATTTCGGGCAAAGCCGCTTCGAGGTCTTGCGCGGCTCCTGTCAGCAGCAAATCCGGACTCGACGTAATGACCCGCAGCAGTCCATCGAGCATGATGGGCTGGGCTTCACAGGCGAAGATTGATATTGAAGTCACGCTGTTAGTTCTATCGGCGGATGCAGTCTGGGGTTTAGTGCAATGCGAGCTGAATAAAACCTTAGTCCATGGGGTGTATGTAACGGGCCAGTTAGAATTTATGCATGGCTCGCTACGCAGCGGTGGACATTGGCAGCAACTCGGTGCGCCTGCTGGTGGCGGATGTGATTCCAGGCTCACCGTGGCTTACTCTTGCCGCTGACCGTGAGGTCACGAGGCTTGGAGCCAGCGTGTTCGAAACCGGCAGCATCAGCGAGGACGCCATCGCCAACGTTTGCGCGGTGCTCACTCGCATGCAGGCGACCTACTCGAAGCTCGACGTGATTGGGGTACGCGTCGTGGCTACAGCCGCTGTTCGCGATGCCGGTAACGCAGCCGAGTTTGTGGAGCGCGCATCGGCTGCCATCGGCGCGACAGTCGAAGTGATATCCGGTCAGGAAGAAGCGCGCCTGATACACGAGGGCGTTCAGTGCCGCTGGCCGCAGCCCAACTCCCGCGTGCTCATCATCGACGTTGGCGGAGGCAGCGCGGAGTTTATCGTCAGCCGCAACGGTGAGCTCGATGAAGGTATCTCCAGGCCGCTCGGCGCTGTGCGTCTTACAGAGGTGTTCCTTCGCCATGATCCTCCGCAACCAATCGAGCTTCGGCAGCTGGATCAGTTCATCGAAGATAAGTTCGCGCCTGTGCTTCGCGCTTTGGACGGACTGAAGTTCGACCGTGTCATTGCCACTTCCGCTACAGCGGCGGCGATCGTGAGCGCGGTAAATCATATCGACCGTTCCGAACGCGATGCAGCCGACCGAAAGAAAGCGAAAGTCGGGCAGATTCGCAAGCTTTTTAAGCAGCTCTCGACCAGCGATCTCAGCATGCGGCGACGCGTCAACGGTGTGGGCCCACGGAGGGCTGAGATTATTGTGGCTGGCGCCGGTGTGTTCCTCCGCGTTCTGGAGTCGCTGGACCTGGACAGCATGTATTACTGCAGCGCTGGCGTGCGCGACGGCGTTATCGCTGATCTGAACGCGCGCGGTGTCGGCCGCGAACTCACCCGTCTCTCCAGGCAGCAGATCCACGTTGTTGAGGACATGTGCCGCAAGTACCACGTGAACATTAAATACGCGCGGCATGTCGCATTCCTGGCCTCTGAGTTGTACGATGCCCTGCATCCGCTCCACCGCCTTCCGCCCGAAACCGGGAAACTCCTGCAAGCCGCCTCCTACCTGCATGACCTGGGGCACTTCGTCAGTGACACAGGCCACCACAAACATTCCGCGTATCTGGTCGGCAACTCGGATCTGCCAGGTTTTACAGCGCAGGAAAGGAAGCTCATCTCGCTGGTCTGCCGCTATCACCGGCGCTCCATGCCTCAGAATCGTCATGAGAGTTTTCGTAATCTTCCACCGGAGCAGCGGCGTGTGGTGACTCTTTTGACTCCGTTGATGCGACTCGCCGTTGCACTGAACAGCAGTCAGCAGCACCGCGTGGATGAAGTGTCCTGTAACCTTACAAGCGCAGGTGCCACGCTAAGCATCAAAGGACACGGCGACCTCGGGCTGGAATACTGGGCAGCCGAACGAGTCGCGCCGCTGTTTTCCCAATGCTATGAAGTACCGCTTACGGTAGAAAGGCCGCGCGCATGATTAGCCCCGAAGCTACAATGCGGGAGTTCGGTGTCAGTGAGACTATGGCGCTGCTGGAAGGTGCCGCCCGGGGGATCCGGAAAGCTGCCGACGATCCTGATGAAGACGCCGTACACAAGATGCGCGTGGGCATTCGACGCTTCCAGCAGAGTATTCGGCTTTTTGCGCAGTTCTTTCGGCCGAAAGGCGTGCGGCAGGTGCGATCCGATCTGAAATCGGTGATGACGCCCGCCGGTGACCTTCGCAACTACGACATTGCCCTGAAACTGGTGGGAGCAAAATCGGGGGCGTACCGGATCCTCGCCGCTCGCCGTGTGGAAGCTCAGACGGCACTGGCCACAGTGCTCAGGGAACTTGGCTCAGAGGACCTCGCGGCGCGCTGGAAGGATCGGCTGGAGCGCTCGAACTCCGCGAAGAAAAGCGAGAGAAAGCTCTGGCGTGGGAAGCGTTCGGTGCAGGCCAATCTGCGTCGACAGATGCCGGAACTGGTGGAGGACTACTTCGCGGTGGGCGACACGGCCCTGCAGCTCGGCCGGTCATGGGAAGAACTGCACGGATTCCGGCTGCTGACCAAGCGTTTCCGCTATACCCTCGAGCTACTTCGGCCCGCTTACGGACGCTCTCTCGATACAAAGATCGAACTTCTGCGCCGGTTACAGACACTGCTGGGCGACATGAACGACTCGGTGGTAACCTCCGGCATGCTCGCCGAGGTCCCGCGTACGGAACGGATACGGGCCCGGCTCGCCGCAAAAGCGGAGCGTCTGACACACGAACTTCGGAAGCTGTGGGCCGAGCAGTTCGCTGCACCCGCCCGGCGGCTCGGCTGGCAGAGATACCTGGTGCAGTACGCGTGCCGGGCCCGCTCCGCCCCTGCCGCGGTCACTACGCCTGAAAATGTTAGTGAAGACGCAACAAATCCGGCCGAGCCCGTTGTATAATGGGAATTGTGACGCGTTACTGGGACGTCGTCTAATGGTAAGACTGCAGACTCTGGATCTGCGTATCGGGGTTCGAGTCCCTGCGTCCCAGCCAATACCCAAAACTAAGCCCGCCCGAACGGCCTCTCCAACGACAAACTCCTTCACTGAACGTCATGCCTGGCGCAAGTGGAAGCTTGTTCCCCTTTACCAGGCAGGGCCACTCGTGTCCGTCCATCCCGATCCCGTGACCCAGCCGGCGGTGCGTGAAGTACTTGTAGCCAGGCAAATCCCGCGTCGCTCGCCATGCAATGAAGTTTGACGTAGAGCGATTCGTCCGTATCTAACGACGAGCGGCATCTGATGGGCGACTCGGCGTGACTGCCACATTGATATGGTGATAGACGTATTTCCCATCTCTGCGAGGCTCCAGTTTTGGGAGATAGTCTTTGGAAACCAACACCAGGTATCGGGTTAACTCCAGCTCAACCCCATAGAGGCTGCCCGCAGAGTAAAGCTTCGCTTGCTTGTATGCCTCCTCTGCTTTCGCTTCCTGTTTTGCTTCATCAACTTTCTTCCACTCGGTGAGTGTCAAGACTCCGCGGCGGCTTGTGACTCTCCAGGATCTAACGGACAACTTAACACGAGGTCGGTTCGCTCGCCCACTGCGTCCACCTTGAGCGCCCAGATTCCGTGCAGCAGTAAATGGCAGGCCCCGAGCTTTTCGCAGGCGGGTTCCCGCGATTCAAAGGCGGCCTCCCATTTCCTCCTGATTTCCGGGTCGGCCACGATGCTGCGCTACAGGGGTGCGAAGGCGCGGGCAACCAAACTGCGCCCGACTGCTTCGGTGTCAGCCATAAGCTGAGTGAACTCGCCTCGGAACAGCGCCAGTCGAGTCAAGAGTTGTGGAGTTGCAAGTCCACCAACAGCATCTTTGACTACGTCGTCCCACTCCTTTTCGAACCGCTTAACGCATGCCAGGGCCGAATCAGGAAGCATGTCACATTTGCTGAGGAGCTTGATGTCCTCACCCACGGCTTGCGCGTGGCGAAGCAATACGGGCCCTGTTCCATACTCGTCATGCTGGGAATCGCCGGTGCTTCTTCGGAAATAAGCACCGGCCTCAAGTCAAGGATGGAGTCGATACGGACTCTGAGCGTTGGCCATCTAGACTTCCACACGTTTCGTCCTCCAGCTTTTGCCCGCAGGTGTTCCTGACTGCATCATTGCCATGATCCTCTCTACCGCTCTTGTGCCACTCTGAAAATATCTACACCAATGATTTAGGCGAGCGTGGACTTCCAGCGCGGTTGCCGGGCGCTCATCTTAGGTCTTAGCCCCCCACGGCCCGCCCACTGGCCAGCGAGATTTGAATGTTGTCTCGCCCACAGCGGCGGACAGAATTGGTGATGCGAACCGGTGAACCTCGGCCACGAGTCTTTTCAGATCACTACGGGACAGGAGGGCGAGGTCATAATAATCTTTCATTTCATGCGGCTGTTCAGCAAGCCGAGTTTGGTGAGCGCTTCCAGCTTTTCGGCGATAACGGTTTCGCTGGGATAGGCCAGAAGGACAGGCGCGGGGAATTCGAGTAGCGTTGGATACTCAACCTCTGTCGGTGCTGGAAACAATGACGTCCCCAAAACCGATATCGATCTGCATCGGAATTCGCGCTTTGGCAAGCGTCGCGTGGAACCTGACTCGAACGCCCTCGTAGTCCGTGTCCTCCTTAATTCGGCTTACCTCGATAGAAGTGCGATTGAATTCGATGCCGTCTGGTTCCAAGGCTACATCGCACACCGTTCTGACAAGCTCTGCGATGTGGTCCAACTCGCTACCCGTTCTTCCGGCGAGATCGATGTCCATGGTTGGCCGCGAGAGAGGTGCTCGCCATGCGGTCAGTAATAGCGCGCCCTTCAGAACGAACCGATCAGAAAACGGAGACTTCGCCAGACGATAGAGGAATCGCTCGATGGCGAAGTACTGGAGGAGTTCCTGGAACGGACGGTCCTGGGCGCGAGACTGGTTGAGCAATCGCTGCCGGACCGAAGCACCCACGTCGCGACCGCTCACAGCAGGGCCTCCAGATACGGCCGCATGACTCTTTGGACGCGATTGATTTGAGCGAACCTGGCGATGGCCTGAAAGTTCGGCTTTGGCGTGCGCTCGCGGTAGGTACGGAGCGCCTCAATTGCGATGTCGAGGCCGATCTTGTTCCGGTACTTGAAGCAGTCGGCGATGGTCTTCTCTGGCGAATAGATCTGGACCCTCGCATCGTCCATCGTGACGAAATCGATACCGGCGCTGAAGGATGGTTCGGAATACCAGAAGACGCGCAGCGGGATGCCATCGATCTTAGGGATCTGCGCATGGCTGGGAAGCGCAAGATCGACGGTATGGGGAACTTGCGTCGTCAGGCCATGGTGAGCGAGCGCGGAGATCAGGCAGACGGCCGCGCGCGGAATTCGAATCGCAATGGGGACGAGATCTGGGCTGGAGAGTGGCGGCGCGGTTGAGAGCCTGTAAAGGCCGCGACCAACCTGTTCGAGTTCGCCAGAGTCCCGGAGTGCATACAGCGTTCGGGGGTGAATGCCGAGTCGAATCACCTTGCTGGTGCGGAGCATGCCGCCGTGTTTGGCGAACACGTGGCGCGCTTTGGCCAGCTTTGTATTCGTGGTCGGCATTGGATAGAACCTACGGATAGTATTTCTAATATCCGAGGATACTATCCGGGCGGCAGCCGCCATGGTTCTAAACGTGTCCAGGATGCCCAGCCAATACTCGCAACTAAACCCGCCCGAACGGCTTTTCCAGCGACAAACTCTGCGGCGTAAACAACTCCGCACCCCCCGCCGTAATAAACATGTCGTCTTCCAGCCGTACTCCGAATTCGCCCAGGATGTAGATTCCAGGCTCGTCACTGAACGTCATGCCTGGCGCAAGTGGAAGCTTGTTCCCCTTTACCAGGTAGGGCCACTCGTGCCCGTCCATCCCGATCCCATGACCCAGCCGGTGCGTGAAGTACTTGTACCCGGGCCCAAATCCCGCGTCGATAACCACTTTCCGGGCGGCCATATCCACTGATTCGCAGGCCAGACCAGGCCGGGCCGCCTTCAGCGCAGCCGTCTGCGCACGGTACACAATGTCGAACACCGTCTTCATCTTGTCGGTGGGCTTGCCGAGCACAAATGTCCGGCTGATATCGCTCTGGTAGTTCTCCACCGCGCAGCCGCCGTCAATCAGGATGAGGCTGCCGTCTTTGATGCGCTGGGGCTTCACAGAACCGTGCGGCAGTGCGGCCGATTCATCCACCAGCACCATCGCGTACCCTGGAAATCCGAGCTTCGCGTGTGCTCCGGCGATCAGCCCGCCAAACTCGGCATTCGTCATGCCTTCTTTGAGCCGGCCAAAGGCCGCTTCGTAAGCCTGCAGCGTAATCTGATTGGCGAACTTCATCAGCGCCAACTCCGCCGCGCTTTTCACCCCTCGACAACCGGACGTCACGGAGGTAGCGCTGGCCAGGGTGGCCGATGCGGCTGCCTTGCCGAGCCCGTCGCTGAACACGAACTTGACGGTCTCCTCGACGCCGAGGCGGCCCGTCGCGATCCCACGCTCCTTCAGAGCAACGGCGGCCAGGTCGTACGGACTCTCATCTTCCTGCCACGTGAACACCTGCTGGCGAGCCCCCAGGCCGAGTGTGATCTGTTCCCGGGCGCGGTCCTCCTCAAATGCGGGGCTGATGAATATCGGCTCGCCCCGGGCGGGAAGCACCATCAGGAGCAGCCGCTCGCTGTTGCCCCACCGCACTCCGGTGAAGTATTGCAAAGTGCTGCCGCCGGCCAGAAGGATGGCGTTGATCTTCTGCTCAGCCATTAGTTGCTTCGCACGCTCTATGCGCGCGAACCGCTCTTCCGTGGAAATGGGTTTCGGTTCACTCCGGCGTGATTTCAGCTCGGGGAACAAATCGGTGCGGGGTGGCTCGGCGCGACGTGGGTCCTGAGCTCGCACCGCAGCCGCGGATGTTGCCGCGGCCGCAGTCAGCAAATGCCTGCGAGTCATGATGAATTCTACGATCCCACAGTGGGCTCCTGCTTCTTCATCGACGCAAGGGAGAGCAGTCCGCCGAGGCCCATCGTCTCCACAGCGGTGGACGGTACGATCACCATCGATCCCTTCTCCTTCATGGCCTCATACAACATGTTCATCGCGCGCAGATGCAGGGCGGTCGGGTTGTTGATGTACACCTCGGAAGCTTTCGCGAACTTCTCGCTGATCTCGGTCTCCGCGGTGCCCAGGATAATTCGAGCCTGCCGTTCACGTTCGGCCTGCGCCTGGCGCGACATGGCGTCTTCCAGTTGCTGCGGGATGTGTACATCCCGGATCTCCACGGACTGTACGGTGATGCCCCAGCCGTTTGTCTTCTCGTCGAGAATGCGTTGCAGTTCCCGGCCCAGGGTGTCGCGTTCCGTGATCATCTGGGCCAGCTCATGCCGCCCAATCGATTCCCTCAGCGCCGTCTGGGCGCTCAGTGAAACGGCATAGGTGAAGTCTTCCACCTCCAGAATCGCCTTCTCGGCGTTCCACACCACCCAGAACACAATCGCGTCCACGTTCACCGGAACCGTATCCCGCGTCAGCGCCGATTCCGCCGTCACGTCGGTGACTCGGATGCGCTGGTCGACGTATTTGGTGGTGGTGTCGATGACCGGGATGACGTGGAACATTCCCGGCCCGCGCAAACCCTGGTAGCGGCCCAGGCGAAGCACAGCCGTCTTCTGCCATTGCTTCGCCACCTTAATGGAGAACATCAGGTAGAAGCACAGCGCGAACGCGGTCACCGCGAACGCCGGAGTCCTGGTCAAAATCGCCGTAATCGTGCCCAGCATGAGCACGGACAGTCCGGCGAGCAGCCCCACCGCACTCACGGGTTGATTCAGCGGAAATTCGACAGTTCCCGGTTTTTTGAAGGCAACAATCGGTACCACTGACATAGTTATTTGCTCCTTTGAACCGCGGCTTCACCGGATATCTCCGACAGCCGCTCTGCAATCTCCACAACGCTGTACCCGTCCGAGGACGCCCGCGCCACAAACTCCGCGACCATCCGCGACAGCCTTTCCTGGCGCTGTACCTCATCCGTTCGAACGGGCTGACTGGTAATGAAGGTTCCTGTCCCCTGCTGGGTCGCCAGAAAACCCCGGATCTCGAGTTCTTTGTACGCCCGTACCACCGTGTTTGGGTTGATCGAAAGATCCACCGCAAGCTGGCGTACGGTCGGCAACTGATCCCCGGGAGACAGCGCGCCAGACGCAACGGCAATGAGGACCTGGTCCATCAATTGCCTGTAAACCGGAACGCCGCTCTTCAACTCCAGCCGTAACTCGACTTTCGTTGCCGCCATATTTGCAGTGTACTAGTAAACTAGAACAAGTCAATACCAAGCTTGTGCCGGTTGCTTGCGGGTGTAAGTCTGACTACGTTTATCAAAAAGCAATCAAAAACTCCTACAATCTCCTATATGCCTAACGTCGTCAGGTTGTGGAGCACCCTCCTGGTCCTGTGTCTGCTTCCGCTGGCAGCACAGGAATTCCGAGCGTCAGTTACCGGCGTGGTTACCGATCCGTCCGGCACACCCGTACCGGGTGCGCGCGTCGAAGCCCGCAGCGAAGAGCGCCAGCTCCTTTTCGAAGCCGAATCTAACGAGAGCGGCACTTACCTCATCCGATTCCTAAACCCCGGCCGCTACGACGTGTCGGTTAAGAAGGACGGGTTTAAGACTGCAACCCGCAATGCGCTCGAGCTTTTCGGCTCCGACCGCGCACGCGTCGACATCCGTCTCGAAGTCGGGACTCTCAGCGACTCCATCACTGTCACTGGCGACGCCCCCATTCTGCAGACCGAAACCGCTTCTCGCTCCGTCACGCTGGAGCAGAAGTACGTGAACGATCTGCCAACCTCCGGCCGCAACCTCTACCAGCTCCTGTTCACCCAACCCGGCGTCACCAAGACGAGCCGCTACTGGGGTTCGTTTGAGCTCTACGCTTTCGGCAACATCAACGGCGTGTCGATCAATGGAGGCCGCTCGGGTGAAAACGACACCCTGATCGACGGCATCACGTCGGTCCGCGGAAGTCGCAGTGCTTCCTTTGCGCCGGCGCTGAATGCCATTCAGGAAGTTTCGCTTCAGACCAACTCGTACGACGCGCAGTATGGCCGCACCGGCGGCGGCATCACGAACGTGGTTCTGCGAACTGGTACCAATCAACTGCACGGGCAGCTGTTCGAATTCCTTAAGAATGACAACCTGAACTCGAACGGCTACTCGGCCAACGCAGCCAACGTGCGGAGACCTGAATTTAAGAACAATACGTTCGGCTTTACGGTTGACGGACCGGTCGTGCTGCCGAAGCTCTTCAACGGCCGAAACAAGCTGTTCTTCATGCTGTCCCTGGAAGCGCTCCGCGAGCGCAATCCGCAGATCCAGATCTGGACCGTTCCCACCGCGGCTGAACTCACAGGAGACTTCTCCAGCCTGGTGACGAATACGCGCCAGCAAGTGGCCATTTATGATCCGATGACGAACCCCCGTCAGCCATTCCCGGGCAACCGCATTCCCGCGAACCGGATCAACCCTGTCGCGGCGAAGGCCGCCAGCTTCTACCCGAAACCGAACCGCACGCCCGATGGAATCGACGGCCAGAACAATTACCTCTTCGTGAACAGCTCTAAGAATGAGTACGACCAGTGGCTCGGCAAGATGGACTGGACCGTCACTAACAACCACCGCGTTTCCTGGCGATACGGCCAGACGCCCTGGTCCAACTTCGCCCGAGTCCAGTGGGGCACCAACGCGGCCGAGCCGTCCACCGAGTACCCGTCCACCCGCGTCTCCCGCAACTGGGGCGCCGACTGGACCTGGACCTTCTCGCCCGTGCTCGTATTCAATGTGCGCGCCGGTCTTGCCCGCTATGAAGGCTTCAGCGGCAACACCTTTGGCAGGGACTTCGACCCCCGCCAGCTCGGCTTTCCCGACTCGCTTGTATCGCAGTTCACGTCGCTGCAGTATCCTCGCTTTAACCTCGGAAGTAATAACTACAGCTCGCTCGGCAGTACTCGCACCAGTAACTACGAGACGCAGGACACCTGGTCCCTGCAGCCGAACGCACAGGCAAATCTGGGGAAGCACTTCCTGAAGTTTGGCGGCGAGTTCCGGCTGTATAACTCCAACACCATTCGGCCCGAAGCCGCCAGCGGCATTTACACATTCAATCGCAACTGGACGCAGGCCGACCCGCAGCGCGCTGACGCTCTAAGCGGCAATGCGCTCGCTACGTTTCTGCTCGGCTACCCCAGCGCGGGATCTGTCGACCGCAACATGGATCCGGCTTACCAGAACCCTTACTGGGCTCTGTTCTTCCAGGATGACTGGAAGATCGCGCGCAACGTGACCATCAATGTTGGTCTCCGCTGGGACTATGAAGCGCCTATCAGAGAGCGCTACAACCGCCAGGTGCGCGGCTTCAACACCAGCGTTGCCAGCCCGCTCGCATCCCAGGTGCAGGGTCTGACCCTGAAGGGCGGCATCGAGTTCGCCAGCGGCGACAACCGGCTTGCGTTCACGCCGGACCGCAACAACTTCCAGCCTCGCATCGGCGTCGCATGGCAGCCGGTCAACGGCTGGGTGATCCGTGGTGGATGGGGTCTCTACTACCTTGGCCAGAATGCCTCGGGTGCCGACACAGGATTCAGCCGGCCAACTGCGCTCATCGCCAGTACCGACAACAACATCACGCCGGCGGTGACGCTCTCCGATCCGTTCCCGCGCAGCCTGTTCCCGACCGGCCTGCTCCAGCCGATCGGCACCTCGCAGGGCCTCCTGACGAACATCGGCCTGGCAGTCGGCGCCCAGTACCTGGAACGGCCCCTGCCGTACTCCCAGCAGTTCTCGTTCGGCATCCAGCATCAGATCAAGACATGGCTGCTCGACGCGTCCTATGTGGGTAACCTTACAGAGAAGCTGCCGGTCAGTGCGGGCCTGAACTTCATTCCAACCGCCGAACTCACCCGTCTGCCAGTCGCCGAGCGCGCCGCCTGGTTCAACGCACAGGTGCCCAACCCAATGGCCGGCCGGCTGCCAGGATCCGCGTTCAACGGTACAACGGTGCCCCGCCAGCAGCTCCTGTTCGCGTATCCCCAGTTCTCCAGCGTGAATATTTCTAATATCCCGATTGGAAGCCAGAACTATCATTCTCTGCAGGCCAAAGCGACGCGGCGCTTCTCGAAAGGCATCGCCGCCCAGATTTCGTACACGTGGTCCAAGGCGCTGGAGAGCGTGGCGCTCCTCAATGCGCAAAACGTCAACCTGAACGACCTCACAAAGACTGTTCTTGAGCAGCGCCTGGTGGAGTACGATATCCCGCACACCTTGTCCGCAATCACTTCGTGGGAACTGCCCTTCGGCAAAGGCAAACACTGGATGAGTCACACCAACCGCCTCGTCGGCGGCATCTTTGGCGGCTGGAATCTCAGCGCGCAGTATATCTACCGCTCCGGTCAGCCAATCGCGTTCCCGAACGCTGCGCCGACAGTGGCTAAAAGCGCGAAGCTGAGTTCCGCTCAGCGCGACGAACTGGCACGCTCAAAGGGCCGCGACGAGTTCAACCCGTTCTTTGACACGTGGTTCGACACATCCATCTTCCCGAGGACCGCGCAGGCGCCGTTCACCCTGCGCGACTTCCCGACACGCTTCCCCGACGTCCGGAGTGACGTCCTGCAGAGCTGGGAGCTCAGCGGCTACAAGAATTTCGCCATCACCGAGAAGGTGAAGTTCCAGTTCCGCGCCGACTTCCAGAACGCATTCGATAAGCCGTACTTCGGACGAATCGCCTCCAACAGCGTGCAGGACACCCGCTTCGGCCAGCTCGATCCGGCTCAGGGCAACCAGCCCAGAGTCGTGGTGCTGGTGGCGAAAATCCTGTTCTAATGCACTGCGGGAGGACAATGGCCAGAGTGCAGATATCGCGCCGGGTTCTCCCGCTTCTTCTACTGCTTGCCGTCACCCTGCTGGCAGCCGGTCCCGGCTTCCGCAGTCAGCGCCTGCTGGACGCCCACTACGCCAAACACGGCCACGAGTTCGGCAACATCACCAAACAGCAGTACCTGGCGCTCGCTCAGTCTTTAAGAGACACCGCTGCAAGCGCCACGGTTCTGGAAGCCAAACGGCCCGGCGACGGCGTAGTCACAAAGTTCGATCGCAAGAAAGGCTACTTCGGAGCCTACGAGCGGG
>Ga0163150_10005728_pt1 | contig 15673 bp, 14 predicted proteins | sample OliLakLV19P2IB_FD_148628 | JGI IMG/M metagenome (GOLD analysis project Ga0163150, IMG submission 148628) | Freshwater microbial mat bacterial communities from Lake Vanda, McMurdo Dry Valleys, Antarctica - Oligotrophic Lake LV.19.P2.IB | ecosystem: Environmental > Aquatic > Freshwater > Lake >...
GCTCTTCATCGCGAACAATCAGTGCCGGATCGGGAGAAGGCATCATGTGACGGAAAGCTTCCATGCGTTGCGCAACTGAGGCGCGATCGGACACTATATCTCGCGCCTCGAGACTTTCCCTGCTGAGTTGAAACTTAGACATTCTTGCACCCATAAAGAAATAGCCATGAAAACTGTACGTTAATTTGTTTATTTGGTCTACCACCGGAATCAGGCTCGCCATGCCAAAAGCACTGAACCTGGAGGATGCGTCACAATCAGTAGCGTTTTTGATTGACACAGGTCAATGCGCCATGACCTTCTGTTTGCCGCAGCGGATGCAGGAGTAGATGGTCACCAGCCTGCCCTGTTTGACATCGAACTGCTTTGCCTTATCCACCACCCACTTATGATGGCCATGGCGACACAAGGTATTGCCCTTGTGCTTATCCTGCAGCGAGGGCCTGCGAAAAGGAATAACCTCAGCCATGAACGCAGCCGGATACCATTAGAGCAGCGTACGTTGTACGGCGGTATTCCAGGAAGCAATGCGCCTGCGGCGCGCACTGGCACTCATCTGCACTGAGAATTCCCGCTCCGCCCGCCAGATGTCTTTTACCTCGGCCTGACTCTGCCACAAGCCCACACCCAGACCCGCCAGATAGCACGCACCGGCCACGGTGGTCTCGATCACTTGCGGACGAATCAGTCGACGGCCCAGCACGTCTGCCTGTATCTGCAGCAACAGGTTGTTGGCCGCAGCCCCGCCGTCCACCCGCAGTGGTCTCATGCGCTTGCCGAGATCACTCTCCATGGCCCTCAGGATGTCGGCATTCTGCAGCGCCATCGCATCAAGCGTAGCGCGGGCGACATGTCCTCGCTCGGTTCCCCGGGTAATACCCGTCAGCGTCCCGCGCGCATCGGGCGCCCAATGCGGCGCTCCCAGTCCGGTTAACGCGGGGACGAACTCCACCCCGCCGTGGTCTGTAACCTGCAAGGCCAGTTGCTCTATTTCCGCTGCGGTCCGGATCATTCTCAGGCCATCGCGCAACCATTGCACCGCCGCGCCACAGACAAAGGCACCGCCCTCCAGGGCGTAGACGCAATTGGCCTGCTCACCCAACTGCCATGCCACTGTGGTGAGCAGCCCCGCATGCGACTGCAGGCGCTCCGAACCCGTATTCATCAGGATGAATGAGCCCGTGCCAAACGTGCACTTGGCATCACCGACGTCGAAGCAGGCCTGGCCGAACAGCGCTGCCTGCTGATCACCTGCCACACCGGAAATGGGAATGCCATCGGGCAAACCCGCAACGCCGCGCGTGTGTCCAAGGATGGCGCTGGAGGGCACGATAGTCGGCAAAATTTCTCGCGGCACTTCAAACAGGTCGAGCAGTTGTTGGTCCCAACGTCCGGTTTTCAGATTCATCAGGGAGGTGCGGGAGGCGTTGGACACATCAGTTGCATGGACTTCGCCACCAGTCAATTGCCAGATGAGGAAACTGTCGATGGTCCCGGCCGCCACACGCTTGCTCTTGAGGCCGCGGGCAATGCCGGGCGTATGTCTTAGCAACCAGCGGTATTTACTTGCGGAGAAATAGGGATCCAGCACCAGACCCGATTTGCGCCTGACAGTATTTTCATGCCCCGCCGCGCGCAGTGACTCGCAGAAATCCGTAGTGCGTCGACACTGCCATACGATGGCGTTATGAAGAGGCTCGCCCGTTTCGGTATCCCATAGCAGTGCAGTCTCGCGCTGGTTGGTTATACCGATTGCTACGATTTCACGCGGTTTACAGATGTTTTTGCGCAACAGCGCGAGCATCCCCTTACGCACCGAGGCCCAGATATCCGCCGGGCGGTGCTCGACCCAACCGGGCTGGGGATAGATCTGGCGAAACTCGACGTTGACGCTCGCCCGTAGCTTGCCGCGCGCATCCATCAGGGCAACGGTGCTGCCTGTCGTGCCCTGATCAATGGCGAGTACAAACTGGCCCATGTTTACTTGCCGAAACCCTGCACCGCCTTGATTTCCAGGAAATCGGTGAAACCGTGACTGCCCCACTCACGGCCATTGCCGGATTGCTTGAAGCCGCCAAAAGGTACGTCAAAGCCAGCAGCGGAACCATTGATGGACACATTACCTGCGCGGATTCTTGAAGCCACACTCCGGGCATGATCCAGATCGCCGCTCTGCACATAGCCCGCCAGACCGTAAGGTGTGTCATTGGCAATGCGGATTGCCTCGTCTTCCGTGTCATAGGGAATCATGGTGAGTACTGGCCCGAATATTTCTTCACGCGCGATTGTCATGTCGTTGTTGGCCTGGGAAAACACCGTGGGGCGAACAAAGTAGCCCTTTTTCAGGCCCTCGGGACGACCCGTACCACCGGTAACAAGCTTGGCACCTTCGTCGATACCCTTCTGGATCAGGGCCTGAATTTTATTGAACTGTACCTCCGACACCACCGGACCCATGGTGGTCTTCTCCGCTGTCGGGTCGCCGACCACTACGGCCTGGGTGACTTTCGCGGCAATGGCCTCGGCTGCGGCCAGTTTGGCGGCGGGCACCAGCATGCGGGAGGGGGCGTTACAGGATTGCCCGGTATTTTGGTACATGTGCATCACCCCGCGGGTCACCGCAGCTTCCAGGTCGGCATCGTCCAGCACAATATTGGGCGACTTGCCGCCCAGTTCCTGGGTCACACGTTTGACCGTAGGGGCCGCGTTCTGGGCCACCAGTGAACCGGCACGGGTAGAACCGGTAAAGGACATCATACTGACATCGGGATGTTTCGACAGCGCAGTACCTACCCCGGGCCCGTCGCCGTTGACCATATTGAACACACCGGCGGGTACGCCTGCCTCATGCATCACCTGCGTGAAAATGTAGGCCGACAGCGGCGCGACCTCGCTGGGTTTGAGCACCATGGTGCAGCCTACTGCCAGTGCCGGCGCCACCTTGCAGGATATCTGGTTTACCGGCCAGTTCCACGGCGTGATCAGGCCGCACACACCGATCGGTTCCTTGAAGAGGCGATGCTCACCGAGCTCCTCCTCAAACTCGAAGGTTCTGAGCACTTTGAGCGCCTCTTCGAGGTGCCCCTGGCCGCAATAGGCCTGCGCGGTGTTGGCCAGGCTCTGGGGCGCACCCATCTCCTCGCGAATGGCATCGGCTATTTCCATGTAATGTTTCTTGTAGACGGCGACGCACGCTTCCAGCAACTCAATGCGTTCCTGGCGGCTGGTGCGACTGAAACTCTCAAACGCCGTCTTGGCGGCCGCTACCGCCTTGTTCACGTCGGCTTCTGAGCCCAATGATATCCGGGCGCATACTTCCTCTGTCGCGGGGTTGATGACATCGAAATCATGGGGCGTTGTGGGATTAACCCACTTACCATTAATGTAAAACTGTCTGTAGTCGCGCATGGTTATGCTCCGGGTTGACCTTGGCAAAGGGAGTCAAGTGTAAGCACTCCGGACCACACTGACCAGTACCACGCACTATCGAAAGGTGCTTTTTGCATTTAGGCCGCTTTTTCCACTTAGATAGCCGCTGGCGTTGTCTCAGGCGAAATAATCACGCAAAATTGCCAGCCCGATATCCTCTACACTGACGAGTGCACACCATGGATAACGAAGAGATGGCCCTGTTTCGCGATATGACCTGTCGCGCACTCGAGAAGGAGATTTCTCCCCATATTGAAGCATGGGAAGCCCAGCATAGCGTGCCACGGCAATTGTGGCATACCCTGGGCCAGGCCGGATTGTTGTGTCCGGACATGCCCGAGGAGTACGGCGCCGCCGGCACCACACCCCAGGTCACCTTTGCTGTCATTGAAGAGCTGTCCCGTATGGGATTTGGCGGCATCGCTTCCGGCTACGGCATCCACAGCAATATCGTGGCGCCGTACATCGAGCATTTCGGTACTGAAGAACAGAAGGCCCAATGGCTGCCAAAAATGGTAACAGGGGAGGTGTTGGGCGCCCTCGCCATGACTGAACCCGGCGCGGGCTCGGACGTGCAGGCCATTCGCACCAGCGCGGTCAGGGACGGTGATGACTGGATCCTCAACGGTTCCAAGATCTTTATTACCAATGGCATGCTGGCAGACATCATCATCGTGGCTGCGATCACTGATCCAGGCAAAGGTGCCAAAGGCACCTCGCTGTTTATCGTCGACGCGACACTGCCGGGCTTCGCACGCGGCAAAAAGATCGAGAAAATGGGGCAGCACACGTCCGACACTGCTGAGTTGTTTTTCCAGGATGTGCGCCTGCCCGCCGCGGCGCTGCTCGGAGAATTGAACAAGGGTTTTGTCATCATGATGACCGAGTTGCCGCGCGAGCGCCTCGGCATCGCGGCCCAGGCCATCGCCGCCGCCGAAGGCGCCATGGCACTCACCGTGGACTACGTGCTGGAACGCAAAGCATTTGGCCAAACCGTGGCCAGCTTCCAGAACACCCGCTTTACGCTGGCCGAAGTGAAAACCGAGATCGCCATCAATCGCGCCTTCTACGAAAAGTGCGCCGCTGCCTATGCGCAGGAGAAACTGACCGCTGAAGACGCCGCTATGCTGAAATATGCAAGCACCGAAATGCAGTGCAAGACCATCGACCAGTGCCTGCAGTTGTTTGGCGGTTATGGTTATACCACTGAATATCCGATCTCACGCTTTTACACCGACGCACGCATTCAGCGCATCTACGGCGGCACCTCGGAAATCATGCGGGAAGTGGTCGCGCGGTCGATTCTGGGCCGCTAGGGAAAAGGGCCAGAACCCTGCAATCAGACCAGCCCCATCAGCTGGACGATGCCGTGGCTGTGGCCGGCGGTATAGCCACCGTCAACCACCAGGGCATGGCCGGTCACATAGCTGGCATCGTCGCACGCCAGAAAATAGGCGGCACCGGCAATTTCCTCGGGTTTACCAAGACGGCCCAACTTGGTCTCGCGCACCACGTCAGCCTTGAACTCCGGCATCAGCCCCATCACGTTTTGCAGCATGGGTGTTTCGATAAACCCGGGACAAATCGCGTTGCACCGAATGCCCATCCGACCATAGTCCATCGCGACATTTTTACTTAACAGGACCACACCACCCTTGGAGGCATTATAGGCGCTGCCACCCTCGGTACCGTTGAGTCCCTCGACACTGGCGATGGTGATAATGCTGCCCGAGCGCTGCGCGGTCATGGTATCCAGCACGGCCTTGATGGATAAAAATGTGCCCTTGAGATTGATATCGATCACCCGATCCCAGGTGTCTTCATCCAGCATACTCACCGGGCCGCCGTCACCCACACCGGCAGCGGTGAGCAGTATATCGATGCTGCCAAAATCGCGCACCGTCGCCTCAGCTACGACTTTCAAGGCCGCACCATCGGTAACATCGATCTGGTGAAAACGGCTGTTGGGGGCCAATGCTTCCACCGAAGACCAATCCCCGGAAATGTTCAGGTCGATTCCGACCACCGTAGCACCCTCTGCCGCATAACGGCGTGCGCAGGCCAGTCCAATGCCGGAGGCCGCGCCAGTGACGATGGCCACTTTATTTTTCAGGTTGGACATACCGTCGCCTCGCTAGTTGTCGAATTGATAATCATCCGGGTTCACTTCCTTGGTCCAGCGCCACATGTCGAGAATCTTCCAGGGCCACAGCAAGGTGACCTTGCCTTCGGCATTCTGATAAAAGCTGGTTTTGATAGAGTCATGCTCCCAGATCAGACGGGCATGCAGTTGCCGGAAGCGTCTCTGGTAATCCGCGTGCACATCGTCCTTGCACTCCATGGCTGTCTTACCCGACTGCAGCAGTGTCTTAAGGCACTCCATGATGTAGCGAATCTGGCATTCGCCGTTAAAAATCAGGCTGCCCCCAAAAGCCAGGTTGGTGCCCGGCCCGTACATGCAATAGAAGTTGGGGAAATTCGGTACGGTGATACCCAAGTAGGCGGAAGGCTCAATGCCCCACTGCTGCGATAACAACTGCCCTGCCCTGCCCCGGATCTCCATGGGCCACAAAAATCTGTCCGTCTCAAAGCCGGTGGCATAGAGGATGATATCGGCGGGATAGAATGTACCGTCGCTATCGGTGACGCCACCGGCACTGACAGAGGCCACACTGCGGGTCACCAGATCGACATTCTCCAGTTTCAATGCTGACAACCAACTGCCGTTATCCTGCAGGGTGCGCTTGCCCATGGGGGCATAATCGGGTATCACCTTTTGCAACAGTTCCTGGTCATCGCCGACCTGTCCCTTGATGTAGTCGGAAAACATCTGGTACACAAACTCGTTCATCTCGTTAACGGAACGCTCCTGGTGTGGCCAGTTGGGATCCACAAATACCGTGTCGTAAGCGCCGTCACACGCGGGCCAGAAGATAAGGAAGCGAAACCATCGCGTATAGAACGGCAGGTGCTGCAAACACCATTTCTTACCCTCTGGCACATTTTCATGGTAGATCGGATTTTCGAACATCCAGGGAGCGGAGCGCTGAAAGACCGTGAGATGCTTTACCTTAGCCGCGATCGTCGGCACGAGTTGGAAGGCGCTGGCACCGGAACCCACCACAACTACCTGCTTACCCGTGATATCAATGTTGTCGTCCCAGGCTGCCGAGTGGCAGCACTGCCCGCCAAAAGTTTCAATCCCGGGAATATCGGGAAGAGTGGGACGATTCAACTGCCCCACCGCACTGATCACGCTATTAGCGATGTGCTGCGCGGTGTTGCCCTGCTGATCGATAGTACACACCGTCCAGAGCCTGGTGTCTTCGGCATAGACCGCGCCGGTCACTTCTGTATTGAAACGAAAGTGCGAGTGCAACTGGTGATGCTGCACCACGTTTTCAAAATACTGTTGCAGCTCGGGCTGCTGCGAAAAAAACTGCGTCCAGTGATGCGCCGGTTCGAAGGAGTAACTGTACAGATGGTTGCCGACATCGACGCGCACACCGGGATAGCGGTTTTCAAACCAGGTGCCGCCCACAGAGGCATTTTTCTCGATCACGACGAAGGGAATACCCGCCTCCTGCAGGCGGTATGCGGCCAGCACCCCTGACATGCCGCCGCCGATCACCAGGACTTTATGCTGCGCCCTTGCCGCTGCCGATACTTCATTGCCCCAGGCGTCACTGCGCTGGTCGGTGCCGTCGAGCTCCATCTCTTCCAGCATCATGGGCACGTAATCCTGCGGCACCTCTCCCGCCACGATGAAATTCATCATGCGGTGGATAGTGTCAGCACAGGGTGGTGGCGGCAGTTGGCAGCCGCCATCCCGAAAGGCCTTGATCACTTCAAGCGCCTGCGCCCGCACTGTCGCTTTGTCCTCTTCGGACATATACCCCTGGTACTCGTTGATAAACACGCCAGCCGGGCGCAGCGCGCCATCCAGCAGACTGGCATCGCCGCTCATGTGAATCATGCTCATCAGCAGCGCGGGGATACTGGCACCCTGCAACGCGCTGGCAATCAGCTCATCGTCATCCGGAAGGTCGAACTTAAGCTGGGCAGTGCCTGTCATGGCAGGGGACTCCGGGAAATATTTTCGGGTTCGGCAGGACTACCGGTTGACCGGCGGGGCAAAGGTGGGATTGCGAGCCAGACGAATGTCGTCTAGGCGAATGTGCGCCGTCTCGCGCCAGGCTTCTTCCGACAGGATATAGAAGCGCTCGGCAACAATGGCATCGAACACGCGCTGCGCCATCACCTCCGGGCCGAGGCCCACGGCAACGCTGTCCGCAAGCGCCTGGCTTACGAGAGTGCGCGCATCCGACTGGACAATGTCACCGGCACGGCTGTAGGCACTTGGCCGATTGCGCTCCGATGCGGCGATGCCTGTGTTAATCGCCTCCGGACACAGCACTGAGACTTTTACATTAGGGGCGTGAAACGCCAGCTCATGGTACAGCGACTCGCTCAGTCCCAGTACGGCGTGTTTGGTCATATGGTAGATGCCGGAATACGGCATGGCAGTGACCGCCGCCATCGATGCAGTATTGACGATATGGCACTCACTGTCCTGCGCCGCCATGATCGGCGCGAACGTGCGAATGCCGTGAATCACACCCCACACATTGACATCGAGCTGCCACTGGAAATCCGCCAGACTTTGCTCCCACAGCAGTCCACCCGCAAACACTCCGGCGTTATTACACGCAATGTGGATAGCGCCAAACTCGGCCAGTGCCGCATCCGCCAGTCGTTGCACATCCGCGGCCTTGGATACGTCGGTAACGACACCGATACACCGCCCGCCACTGGCGGTGAGTGCGGCGACGGTCTTATCCAGCACTTCCTGCTCAATATCAGCCAGTACCACATTCATACCCTGGGCGAGAAACAACTCACCCATGGCGCGACCGATGCCACTGGCACCGCCGGTAATCACCGCGGTCTTATCTTTGAAGTCTTTCACTACTATTCGTCCTGCGAGTTATTGTTATCGGCGAGCGTAGCCCTAAAGCGCCGGGCTGTCCTGGATCAGTCCCAGCAGCATTTTTCCAGACTCGGTGTAAATCTTTTCGCTGATGAACGCATGCTGCGTACCGGTATACAGATCCCTGAATGCGCGTTCCAGGCGGTTGCCTTCCCGAATAGCCGTGGTGCCGGCCGCCAGGTGCGCCCACTGCACGACTTCACGGCTGGCTTCCGTGGCATAGGTCGCAGCCATACGCATCTCACAGCGCAAATGCGGGGTAAACTCCTCCCCGTCCTTCACGCGCGCTTCAATATCCGTAAAGGTGTCGACCACCAGGCGGTGTGCCGCGCGCCACATCGCTTCGTGATGTGCCAGGTTGCGCTGGAAGGTGAGTTTGTGTGCGATCGAGCTGTCCTCACCCATGCGGGTTTTGGATTTGGCCAGTTCCACCACATCGTCAATCGCACTGCGCGCGACACCCAGCGCCCAGGCCGCGTGCCCACAACCGGTTACCGGCATCACCCCGAACCGGTACATCGCACCGCCACGCCGTGGTTCCCGTGTCATCAGGGGGTAGGTGTGGCTGTCCGGGACAAACACCTCCTTTAATTCGTAGTCGTAACTGCCGGTACCCTTGAGTCCCTGCACATGCCAGCCGTCGGTAAAGGTCACCTGCTCGCGCGGCACAATGGCCACCATCATCAGCGGCATGACGGCATCGGCCATCACCATCTGGCCGCCGTCCATGGGCAGGAACCCGGCGCACACATACTCCGAGTGGCCGGTACCGCTGCCGAACTGCCAGGCACCGGTAATCTTGTAGCCACCCGCCACCTTGTCGCCCATGCCGTTAGGAAAAAACTGCCCACCCATGGTCACCCGGTTGTCATGGGCACGAAATACCGCCTCAAAACCCGCATCCGGCAGGTAAGCCGCTGCGAAACTGGACGAGGGAATATTGGCGATGCCGATCCAGCCCAGGGAGCCGTCCTGGCGTGCCATTTCAATCCAGGTTTCGATCAACTCCGCAAAGCCGGGTTCATGTCCACCGGCCACGCGCGGGTTCATAAACTGCATCAAGCCGCTGTCCCAGAGCGCATCGACCAGGGGCGCGGTGAGGGTACGTTGCTTTTCGGAGGGACTTGCTTCTGCCAGGGCAATGGTTTCGATGGAGCGCGCCATACGCAGCCCCTCGCTTTGCATAGTCGCGGTCATGGCTGGATTCCTTATTGAGTTAACAGTTAATAACCGTTAACCTAACTCTGAACAGGAGCACAGTCAATGCCCGGCAACGTTACTCCAACCAAAACGCGGGACCTGATCCTCAATGCAGCGGAAGCGTTGTTTGCTCGCCAGGGCTACCAGGCCACCACCATAAAACAGGTTGCGGCCCGGGTGGGTGTACAAGGCCCTGCTCTGTATAAACATTTCACCAGCAAGCGCGCTTTGTTCGAAGAAGTCCTGGAGCGCTTGTTCACGCCTTTCACCACTCTGTTGACCGACGCAGCAACACCGGGTGGCACTCAGCGTGAGATCATGCGGCAGCACCTGGCCAATCCGAATGCCTCACGCATCGTGGCACATGCCACACTGTCCGGCGGCGAAGATCTTGCACTGCTGGTAGAACGCTGGTACCGGCCATTCTTCAGCCACACTCGGTCCATGTTGGCCGCAGAAACGCCGGGGTTCACCCCGGTATCGGTGATGGCATTTCACAGTATGTTGTTGGGCTACCTGACACTGGCGCCCCTGCACCAGGCGATTTTCGATACTGACCCGCTGACCGAAGAGGCCCTGGGCGAGTTGCTCGGCCTACAGGAACAACTCGCTCGGGCAGTGAAGTAACCACGCTGTTCGCCAGCCGTCAGCGCACAGCTCCCACTAGCGAAAATACCGACAGGACAAAAAATCCCACGGTAATCGTCACTATTGAGAGCAACGTGGACAGCACTACAATATTGGCTGCCAGTGTGCCATCGCCCCGGGCAGCAACCACCATCACATGGCTGGAAGCCGCCACGGGCGCGGCCAGCAGCAGGAACAATACCCCCAGTTGCTCATCGCGAACGCCGATTAGCAAGGCCACCGATACACCGATTATTGGCGCCACGCACAAACGCCACAGACTGGCCTCCCAGGTAAGAGAGCCGGCTTTGTACAGGCGTGACAAGTTCATGGAGCCACCGATACACACCAATACCAGCGGCAGGATAAACGTGGACAGACCAGCACCCACGGGTCTGAGCACCGTGGGGACGGGAAGCCCGGACACAGCCAGACACACGCCGGCGGTGATGCCGATAATCAGCGGATTGCGCACAATATCCAGCAACACCCTGTGCATACTGGTACTTGCACCCAGCGTCGTATTCAGCACCCAGACGGCGAGTATGTTGTACAGCACCGTCATCAACGCAATGGGCAACGCCGCCAGCACCGGGCCGCGCTCACCGTAGGCAGAAAACGTCAGGGCCACTCCGACGATGGCGAGGTTGGAGCGAAAGGCAGCCTGCACAAAAATGCCCTGCAAGGGACGCGGGAAGCGTCGCCAGCGCGCGTAGTACCCACTTAAAACAAGCATGAGCAACGTCGCCAGCACGCCTGCCAGCAGATAACGTGCGCTGCCCAGTGTGGAGTAATCCACCTGCGCCGCGCCGGCAAACAGCATCACCGGCAGTCCAAAGTTGAATGCCAGTCGCGATAGCGTTTCGACCAGGGCCGGTGGCAGCAGACCCAGGGCTTTCAGCACGACACCGACAACAACCCAGGCGAAGGTGGGCAGGGACACCGCCAGGGCAGCGTAAAAAAGAGTCAGGGCGTCAGTTACGGACACAGTGGTGGGGTATCACAAGTAGCAGTCCAGTTATATCGGTTGCCCTCAGGCCAACTCCACCAGCGTTTCACCGAGTGCGGACAGGAGGCTATCGATCTGCGGCGTCTCGATGACGAAAGGCGGGCCGAGCTGAATCGTGTCCCCGCCGTAGCGCACATAAAAGCCCTTCTCCCACATGCGCTGCGCCACTTCAAACGGCCGCCGAGCCGGCTCGTCCGGGTAAGCCTGCAGTTGCAGTGCCCCGGCGAAACCGTAATTGCGGATGTCGCACACGTGTGGCGAGTCCTTGAGTTGGTGCAGCGCCGCTTCAAAATACGGTGCCAGCGTGGCGACCCGCTGAGGCAGTTGTTCCCGTTGCAGGATGTCCAGCGCGGCCAGCGCCGCAGCGCAGGCCACCGGATGCGCCGAGTAGGTATAGCCGTGAGGGAATTCGAGCAGGTAGTCCGGTCCGCCCTTGTCCATGAAGGTCTGGTAGATGTCGCTCTTCACCACCACCGCACCCATCGGAATGGCGCCGTTGGTCAACTGCTTGGCCAGGGTCATAATATCCGGTACCACATTGAACACTGCGGCAGCGGTCATACCGCCGCAACGTCCGAGTCCCGTAATGACCTCGTCGAAAATCAGCAGGATGTCGTGGGCTGTGCATATATCGCGCAACCGCTGCAGATAACCTACGGGTGGCGGAATCACGCCAGTGGAACCCGCCACCGGTTCGACGATCACGGCAGCGATAGTGGAGGCATCGTGGAGTGCAATCAGGGCGGTCAGTTCATCGGCCAGCTGCCAGCCGCTCGCTGGCATTCCGCGACTGAAGGTGTTCTCCGGCAACAGGGTATGGGACAGGTGATCAGCATCCACTGCCAGGCCAAACAGTTTGCGATTCGTGGCTATACCGCCCACGGAAATGCCGCCAAAGTTGACCCCGTGATAGCCCCTGGCCCGACCGATCAGTTTGGTCTTGCTGGGTTGCCCCTGCTGGCGCCAATAGGCGCGCGCCATTTTCAGCGCCGTGTCAGCGCAGTCGGAACCGGAGTTAGTGAAAAAGACGTAGTCCAGACCTTCCGGAGTCAGCGATTTAATCGTGTTGGCGAGTTCAAACGAACCCGGGTGACCGAACTGGAAAGCAGGTGCGTAGTCCAGAACCTGCATCTGGGCATGCACCGCCTCGGTAATCTCCGGCCGGTTATGGCCGGCGCCGCAACACCACAATCCCGACAGGCCATCGAGTACCTTGCGGCCCTTGTCATCAACGAGGTAGACCCCCTCGGCGGCGACGATCATGCGGGGATCACGCTTGAACTGGCGGTTGCCCGTGTAGGGCATCCAGTGGGCTTCAAGTTGTTCGCGGGTGAGCGGCACGGTGTTGGCCATCACAATATTTCCGGGGAACTAATCCCGATAACCGGTAATCAACTTCGCCGCCTGGTACGCGAACGTCATGGCAGGACCCAGGGTAGAGCCGGGTCCCGGATAACAGGGCAAGGTCGGCGCACTGCAGTTGCCAATCGCGTACAGCCCCTCGATCACATGGCCGTCCTCATGCAAGACCTGCGCGTCGGCGTTGATCACCATGCCGCCCTGGGTGCCGAAGTCGCCCGGGTCAACCTTCATGGCATAGTACGGCGGTTTGTCCAAAGGTCCCAGGCAGGGATTGGGCGTAACACGGGGATCACCGTAGTAGCGGTCGTACGCCGATTCGCCGCGGTGACAATCCGGGTCTGCGCCAGTGCGTGCGTATTCATTCATTTTGCGCACGGTCTCTTCCAGGCCGGCTGCGTCCACATTGATTTTGCGCGCCAGTTCAGCAATGGTATCCGCCTTGGCGAAGAAGCCTTCCTCCTCATAGCGCTTGGGCACCGCCCAGTCCGGCAGGAACTTGCTGTTGTAGAGCGGGCCGACAAAATAGGTCGCGCGGAAATTGGCGTCGAATATGTGCCAGCTCGGGTTGCAGGGATTTTCGTCAGTGTGCTTGGCAAACGTTTCCTGCTGAAAGGCCATGTAGTTTTGCGATTCATTGCTGAAGCGCTGCCCTGCCGGATTCACCATGATGGAACCAGGATAGGACTTCTCCATGATGCTCAGGCGGGGAATCTCCTCGCCGGGCACTGAAATCGTGTTGCACCACCAGGCCTCGTTGAGGCGATGCATTTTTGCGCCCAAGCGGATACCTTCGCGGATCGCATCACCGGTATTGTCCTTCGTGCCGGCACTCCAGCGATGGTCTGTCGGTTGCGGCAGGTACTTCTCGCGCATCTCCTGGTTGTGCTCGAACCCACCCGCCGCGAGGATGACTGCCTTGCGCGCCTCGATGCGCAGGGGTTTGCCCTCGCGCATCACCTCAACGCCGAGCACCTTACCGTCCACATCCACGACTTTGGTCATGGCGGTGTTCTGCCACAGGGGGATATCCCGGTCCTGCATGGACGCGCGCAGGCGGGCGACACCAGCGCAGCCGGTGGCCAACCGGCGGTGGAACCTGTCCTTGAGACGCCAGGGAATGTCGAGCAGATAATTGACCACCAGTTTCACTGCTGTTTTCCACCAGCCCGGCTGCTGGCCAATCAGCAGAGCGGCCTCTACCTGCGTAAAGCCGATCACACCGGCCAGGTGCATCATGGGGTGGGTGCGCCGCAGGCGTCGCCACTCCTCGCCCAGTTCATCCGCGTTGAAGGTTTCCGGCTCCATGGAGCGGTGACCGTGCATGGCACCATCGAGGTTGGTGTAGTAGTCGGGGTAGTGCTCCAGGGTCACGTAACGCATGCGCGTGCGCTCGTGCAGAAACTCCACCATCTTCGGGCCATTTTCCAGGTAGGCCTCCAACTGGTACTCGGGCACCTCCTCCTCGGTAATCAGTTGTCGCAGGTAGGTCCTGGCCTTCGCTTTGGAATCGTCTGCCCCGGCGGCTATGGCGTAACGGTTACAGGGTATCCACACACCACCGCCGGAGATCGAACTGGTGCCGCCGTAAAGGTTGGATTTTTCGATGACCAGTACGTCCTTGGTACCCATCTCGTAGCTGCACAGAGCCGCTGTCATCCCGCCGTTGCCGGAGCCGACGATCACCACATCGAAACTGTAATCCCACTGCTGCTGTGAACTCATGCACCAACCCCCTGAACGATGGCACCATGGTAGCGCAATGATGCGGCAATACCGCATCGCAGGGGCCGTAATGAGCGACAGGTTTAAAAAGTTGGTCGTACTGTGTCAGCCTTGCTCTGGAATGCGCAGAAATTTTTCTTGTCAGCCCCGCAACGCGGTCAATACACTGTCAGCACCCTGCAGACCCAGATGCACTAACACCCCACCACAAGGAAACTCATATGCCACATGCTCCACGCAATACTGTTCTGGCAATCATCGCGCTCGCGGGACTGGCCCTCTCGCCTCTGGCGATCTCACATTACAATGACAAGGAGGAGCCCCAGTCCTACCGGCAGTCGTGGTTTGCCATGATGGCCTTTAACTTCGGCCCCATGGTGTCCATGGTGAAGGGTGAGATCCCCTGGCAGGAAATGCAGATGGCGAGCTTCGCTGACCAACTGGCGGCGTTGATCACCCTGGATGTGATGCGCGGTTTCCCCGACGGCTCGGATAAGGGCACGACCCGGGCCAAGCCGGAAATATGGCGAAACAAAGCGGATTTCCAGAAGAAACTGGATGACCTGAAAACAGCGGTTAACGCGTTGCAGGTGGTTGCCGGGCAAGGCACCGATCGCAAGGCGATTGCAGAGCAGGTTGGCGCTACGGGGAAAGCCTGTAAGGCCTGTCACGACGAGTACAAATCAAAAGACTACCTGTACTGAATTAACCGAACCCCTCACCGTGTTGCCGTGTCTGGGTATCGAGAATTTCCCAGGCTGCCCTGGAATTGACATGGATATGGTGTTTAAGGCGGATGCCGGGGTCTGAGTCCAGCAGGCCGACGGGCACCCAGTACTTTTTGTAAGCGGGCAGAAATTGCGGAAGTATCGATCCGCAGTCAGGGCAGAACCGGCGTTTGAAACCACTGTCGCTCTGGAACTCGCGTATTCCTTCACAGCCCTGCAGCCACGAAAACGCGCTCTCACTGCTCAGTGCCGCAGCGCTTGACGCGCCTCCAAAAGATTTTCTGCACTTGGAACAGTGGCACTTGAAGATAGCCGAGCTGAATTCCTCGACCGCGAACCGCACCGCGCCACACAGGCAACCACCTTCCGTCATCCAACTCTCTCCTGCGTCTCTCCTGCGCCTTTTTTTAGACCCTATTAATACTTATATATCAATAAGTTAAACTTTCTTTTTAAAGTTATTAATGGCATGTGTTGCGACGCTCACCAACTTAACAGTGTCGGTCGTGGCGCCTGCCCCAGACCCCACCACAGGGCCAGAGCGACAAGTGCCACGATCAGCACGGCCCACCTCCAGGGCACGGGTGCTTCCCTGCCCTCACGCCC
>Ga0163150_10005729_pt1 | contig 15671 bp, 16 predicted proteins | sample OliLakLV19P2IB_FD_148628 | JGI IMG/M metagenome (GOLD analysis project Ga0163150, IMG submission 148628) | Freshwater microbial mat bacterial communities from Lake Vanda, McMurdo Dry Valleys, Antarctica - Oligotrophic Lake LV.19.P2.IB | ecosystem: Environmental > Aquatic > Freshwater > Lake >...
CTGCTACATACAGTGCAAGACAGCCGAACAACACCGAAACGCAGGCTCCCAAGAACGCTGATGGCCAACGCGTTGGACTCGGACTGCCGGTCATGCTGCTTCTCCATCTGGAGAAGTGCCAGCACCGCGACCGTCGGTCAGTTCCCGACGAGCCACGTCCTCGATCGCACCAGCAACGCCAAGCCGCATGGCGATTCCAGCGAAGTGCAGCTGATCGATTGGGAAACGGCCGATCGTCACGTTGCAGAGCGTTTGGCCGATGGTGTCGGCGTGTAGCAGGCGATGCTCCAGGCTCTCGGCGACGAAGCCGTGTGTCCTCAGAACCTCAAGGTGATAACACCCGAGTTCCATCTCATCATCGGGCGTGAAGTGCAAGCCAAGTCGCACGTGAGATGTGTCATGCCAGAAACGCATGGCGTGATTTCCATCGGGGGAGTTGTAGATCGTTCGCTCGCAGAAGTGCGAGCTGACGCGCAGCGGCAGCAGTACGGCGCCGTGACAATCAACTATTGGGTACTCGACCGTCCGGCTGGCGCGGACGCCAAGAAAGATGTCACAGCGGGCTACGTTCGCGCCGACAGCGCCGTGTCGATGACCCTCTTCGGCCAGCGCCAAGACCACCGCTCCAGGTCCTGGATTAAGGAGAATGCCCGCCTGCCGTTCCTCTACAAGCAGATCATCGTTCAGATCGATTGCGACGAGCTGACCCCGATCGCGAAGCGCGAATTGTTCGCTTCGACTCGGGAAAGGGCTACCGATAGCGACCTCAAGCGGACCATCTACGACTATCTCGCATCGGTGTTGCGCGACGACGGGGAACTTGGGCGACTCAACCGTCTCGAAAAAGTGCGGTTGATGGAACGCTCGACTGAGGCCACCAACGACAAGATCCGCAAGCGTTTGGCGAAGTTCATCAAGAACAGGCTGCAAAGTGGTGCCCAAAGCGGGAAAGGCAACGGAGCGAATGGTGCCGGTGGCACGAACTCACAACCGAAGCGGCCGAAGGTACCAGCCGGTGTAATCAGCCCTCCTCGCAAGACGGATGACAGCCACCTACCAAAAGTGCCGACGTACATCAAGTTCGAGAAACAGCAGGTTCGTTTAGTCCAGGGCTCACAGAGTTCGTTCTGGGTCGAAATCAACGCCAAGAACGGTTACCTAGACGAGAACAAGGACGCCCTCGAAATCATCTGGCCAGCAGGAGGTACGCAGCCGGTCAAGATCAAGTCGAAGTCGCGCCTCCTGGGTGGAAAGAGTCGCTGGTACATCGCTTGCGAACCGGACACCGAGGTTGGTGAGTACAAGTTTCGCGCCGAGTTCCTGACGGCCAACGGCATTCTCGAGGACACGCTGGTGGTTCAGGTGGTGCAACCGCCGAAGCCGGAGGTATCAACTAAGGGGGATAGTGGCGAAGGAGATCCTGGCATCGACGTGCGTTGGGTCGCCAAGGCCGATTGGGACGAACATGACTTCACGGCTACCACGGTGGGCGATGTTGACACCGATGAAGACTCGACGATCATCTGGATCAACCGGGACTATACGCTTCTTGAGCGGGCACTGAGCAGTTCAATGCTGACCCCCGAGCAAGTGCAGGTTCGGGCTGATCGCTATCAGTTTCCGGTAGCGTGCGCCCTCTGGCTCCAGGAGCATGAGATTCGCAAACTGACTGACGAGAACCGTCCATCCGATGAGTTCCTGGCTGGCGAACATGAACGCGTCGCGGAGGCGGTGCTTGCGGCAATGAACGCGGACGTCGACGCGGCCACGGGTGACAATTGACCGACAGGCGGATACCGGAACGCTCGTGCATGAGAGTCGGCGGTGCCCTTATCTAAAGTGGGGTTCCCACGTAGAGCGGTCGCCGACGCGATCCGACTAGTTCGCCGTATGTTTCGTCAGCTTCGAGATCGGTGAGCTGAGCGACGCAATCCGTGATGAGTCGCATCTTGGCAAGCGGTCCCCAATCGTCTGCATGCATGGTCGCCTTTGCATAGCCGATCATCCGGATAGGCAGTATGTTCACGGACCTTGTGGACGTCCCTAAAGACTCCTCCCAGACATGAAAGATGGTCTTAACAACATTCATCTGTCCTATCTGGCTTTGGCTCATGGCTGGACTGTCAACTACGCAAACCCTCATGACTGCTCTTAGAACAGCTAGCGTGCATACACCGTCGTTGGTCAGATCCGCGCCGAAGTTCGGACAGGCCTTCACTTTGCTCAAAAGATGCGACGTGAGGCCTCTACTGAGATTCCTTACTGCAGATCTCTCCGTGCCGCTACCCGAGTATCGGCCGCCAGCAAAGTTAGGGAAGTGGTACCGCAGCGCTTGCCAGCCTTCCTCGATACAAACGGCGTCTTGGCTTAGATCCATCGAATCCGTCGTTCCAAGCAACCAGTCTTCGTTTGCCTTCTGATTGGCAAGAATCCCTTGCGCCTCGACGATCACTGCATGTTTGTCGATATGGTCGAGCGCAGGAATCAAGTTCGTGCGCAAGAAGTCCTCCATATCGTGAACAGCAAATGCGATGTCGTCTGCCATATCAATCACCTGCGCTTCGATACAACGCCGATTTCCAATAGTCAAGTAAGAACGCGCCTCTGTATGTATTCTTAGATCGCACTTGACGTCGTTGTATACTCCAAATTTCCGAATGTTAGGCTCGCGCAGCCCCTTCGGTGCATTTTTGTATTGCCACGGGTATTTTTGCATTGCGTTCAACGTCGCATACGACAAATTCATCCCAATGTCGCCGTCAGCAGTGTGACTAAATCTCATCAAATTGCGCAGCGACTGGGCGTTCCCTTCAAAGCTATCAATCTGCCCGTCGCCGTCTCCGGATTGATCGTACAACGCCGCCTGCAATGCACGCTCTCCAGCATGACCAAACGGTGGATGCCCGATATCGTGAGCCAATGCACCCGCTGCTACGACCGTCGGATTCAATCCGCCAAACCGGCGAAAGATATCGATGGCGGGTTCCTGCCCGGTTTTCGCTTTCTTTTCGGCCTCCGCTTCTGCAAGCATCAAAAGTCTACGCGCAATGTCGTAGCCGACTTGGCTCACCTTAAGGCTGTGCGTAAGCCTGTTATGGAGTAGGTGACCGTCGGTGGCGGGCACCACTTGGCAAACATGTCCCAGTCTTCGAAAGGCAGAGGAGTAATATAGTTTGTCGCGGTCCGTATCGTACACCGTGCGAGGATCTCCCTTGTTGTATTTAAAAGGATTATCCAACCGTGTTTGGCGATGTGTCGCGAGCTGGGGCCCAAACAATTCGAATTCGTCTAAGTTCTCAAACCTCATTTTGCCCGCCTCTATTGAGACCATTAATGATGAATTAATGTCCTTGACTAATCCGCTGGGACTTCTACAGCACGAACAGCGTACTGGCGGGGTGAATGATTGTCGATCCCCTAAATATGGCGAGTCTCCGCTCGGCCAGAGCGCATAAAAGACCGGCGCTCAAACCCCAGGGCGTAGTTAGTTGATTACCCAGGATTCCTTCCTCCAGGAGTTCATATTCGGACATGTACTTGTGTGAAGCAAAGACAAAGAGAACTGATAAGTCGTGACCCAATCTGGTCTCCCGAAGTTCGGAATCGGTCGTATTCATTTTCCCATCTATCGAGAATAGGTAGCCCGGATCCGCATGAAGGTCCGCGACCGATGTTTCGCCCCCCATGAATTTCTGAAGGAGGTATGTTGCGCAACCCAATGGGTTTCTGCCAGCCTCATACTGTATTTCGAATTCACCATAAGACTCAATTTCAGACTCTTTCATTATCAGTGTCATTATAAATCCTCCATTCGGTTTCCAATGTTGTAGAATCGACGCGAAATACCTATCTCATTGCGAGATTGCGGTTGTAGAAAGCTTCATCATCCGTAACTTCCCGCCCTATCCACGCAGGCAAAGTGACTACTTCATCGGGTCTTTCGAGTTCGACTTCAGCCAACTCAAGTCCTTCATGCTGTCCCTTAAAGACGTCGATCGACCAGAGGTGGCCATCCGGCCCGACCACTGGGTGGCGAACCTTTTGAAGTTGTCCGAATTTGGCTTCCCGATAGAGCTCCTCAGCGATAGCTAAGGGAATTGCAACCTCCCACTCGAGCCGTACACTTCCTCGTCGGGGACCTTTGAAAGTCAGAACAGCCGAATCGGCCACGATCCTAACCCGAAGCTCGCTTCGAGATCCGACAGCTACGTAGGCCTGCAGGATCTCGGTGCCAGCAAGCGCCTCCCCGAGCGGAGAGTTCTGCACGAGGAATTTACGCTCAATCTCGGACTGGCTGTGGTCGTCTGGGTGGGTGTCCATTGGTGCTGCCCTCCCTTAGGCTGTAGGCCACTCGAGTTTGTGGGCGAACAAATGTACCCCGCCACCCCGAAGTTTCGGCAACGGTAGCACTTGTTGTCGGTCGAGCGGTGAACGGCTGACCGAGCGGCTCTACCCAGTCAACATAGATGCATAACACCGTCGGCGTCGTAGATACAGACGAGGAGTCGACCTGCGATCTGGGTGAATCGCGACTCACATCGCTCGAGTCGGCGCTTGCGAGTTGGTTCCTTACTCCTAAGCAAGTGCAGGTGCGTGCCGATCGATATCAGTATCCGGTCGGGTGTGCGCTGAGGCTCCAGGAGCATGAGCTCCGTAAACTCAGCGAGGACCAACGACCTTAGCGCTTTCCTTCTAAGCGAACAAGAGCGGGCCGCCGAGGCACTCGCGGGCTATGAACGATGCCGTCGACGCCGCCATGGGCGACTAATGACTGTCCGGAGGATTCCCGGTGGTCACTCAACCGCTCGAAGTTGGCTGTCGGGTCAATATCGGAACGACGCGCGCAGTATCGAACCTGGCTTGGAGGGGTGCTTTCCGAGATCGCACTTCGTCAAGAAATCGATGTCTAAGCACTGCTAGTGTCCTGGGTCAGAGGTTCGTCAAGTATTTCTTGAGGCTGTCGAGGATTTGATCGGCGGTCTTGTGCCAGACGAAGGGTTTCGGGTTGTCGTTCCAGGCGGCGATCCAGGTGTTCAAGTCGGTGGTGAGCGCGGTGATCGACTTGTGCGCGGAACGGCGCAGCATCTTGTTGGTCAGTTCGGCGAACCAGCGCTCGACGAGGTTCATCCACGAGCTCGAGGTCGGGGTGAAGTGGAACGTGAAGCGGGGGTGCTTGAGCAGCCATTGGTGAATCGCCGGGGTCTTGTGTGTGCTCGAGTTGTCGAGCACGACATGGACCGCCAGGCCGGCTGGAACTGATTCGTCGATGAGGTCGAGGAACTTGCGGAACTCGACCGCTCGGTGCTGTGTGCGGGTCTGGTGCACGATCTGTCCGGTGGCCAAGTTGAGCGCGGCGAACAAGTCGGTGACGCCGTGGCGTTTGTAGTCATGGGTTCGTCGCTCGATCTGGCCGGGCCGCATCGGCAAGCTTGGTTGGGTCCGATCCAATGCTTGGATGCTGGTCTTTTCGTCGACGCACATCACCACCGCATGTTCTGGCGGGTTCATGTACAGACCGACGACATCACGGACCTTGTCGACGAACTGCGGATCCTCGGACAACTTGAACGTGTCGGTCAGCCATGGCTTCAACCCGAACGCACGCCAGATCCGCCCAACCGACGACGGCGACATCCCCGCCTTGGCCGCCAGATCACGTGTCGACCAGTGCGTCGCATCCGTCGGCTTGTCTTCCAACGTGCGCACGATCACCGCTTCCACATCATCATCGGTGATCGACCGTGGTGCCCCCGGACGCGGGTCATCGGGCAACCCGTCGAGGCCGCGTTCGATGAACCGCTTACGCCACTTGACCACCGTCGCCTGATTACAGCCGACCTTGTCAGCGACATCGTTGTTCGACAGACCGTCGGCAGCAAGCAACACAATCCGGGCCCGCTGCGCGATCGAATGCGGCGACTTCGGCCGCCTCGACCACCGCACCAACACCTCACGATCCTCATCCGACACGACCAACACAGCTTTGGGACGACCACGACCTGCCACCCATTGATCGTACTACGCATCACCCATCAACGCGAGTGATTTCTGACTCATGACACTAGTCGATCGCTAGACGATCACTACGACTACGTCGCCGGCGCCGACGGTGTCGCCAGCTTTCACCTTGATTTCCTTGACGGTGCCAGCCTTTTCAGCTGCGATCTGATTTTCCATCTTCATCGCTTCCAGCACGACAACGGCTTGACCCGCCTTGACCGCATCGCCGACCGCGACCAGCACTTTTACAATCGTGCCTTGCATTGGCACTTCCACATTGCCGCTGCCGCCGACAGTCGCACCCGCCGACGCAGCACGCGCTGGCTTCTTCGCGGTCTTCGCTGGCCCCGCAAACGAACCCGCTGGCTGCTCAGGTACCCACAGCTTGACGTCGAAACGCTTGCCGTTGACCTCGACGGTCGTAGCGCGCTCGACCAGGGGAGCGGCGTCGGGTCCGTCGCCGTCGCCGCGAAGAACAACAATCGACGAGTCGATGCCCGACAGATCGAGTTTCTCCTCCACCCACTTGGTGCTGTGCTGCATCGCTTGGAAGTCGGGGTGGCGGAGGATCGCGAGATCGGCCGGGATAGTGGTCGCGACTCCGTCGACGACCATTTCCTCCAGCGCGCGAATCGTGCGCGCGATCGCGGTCGGGCGATCTTTGCCCCACACGATCACCTTGCCAATGAGGTTGTCGTAGTACTGGCTGACGGTGTCGCCGGTGTCGTAACCGCCATCGAAACGCACACCGAATCCGTGCGGCGTGATCAGCTTGCTAATGGTTCCCGGCGACGGCAAGAACTTGCCGCCCGCGGGATTCTCGGCGTTGATGCGCACCTCGATGGCATGCCCGTGCCGCTTGGCAGCAACTTCCTCTTGCGTCATCGGAAGGTGCTCGCCACTCGCAACGCGGATCTGCCACTCGACAAGGTCGATGCCGGTGATGACTTCGGTGACCGGATGCTCGACTTGTAGACGCGTGTTCATTTCCAGGAAGAAGAACTCGCCGTCTTGATAGATGAACTCGACCGTGCCAGCGTTGTAGTAGCCGACGGCCTTTGCCGCTTTGATAGCGGCCGCGCCCACTTCGTCTTCGATGCCCGCAGCGAGATCGTGCGCCGGTGCTTCCTCGATCAACTTCTGATGTCGACGTTGCGCAGAACAGTCGCGTGTACTGATCCATACGAGGTTTCCGTATTGGTCGCCGACGATCTGCACTTCGACGTGGCGCGGCCATGTGAGGTAGCGCTCGAGGTAGATCTCGTCGCGACCGAAGAATGCCTTCGACTCGCGCTGAGCGCTGTCCATCGCCTCTTGCACCTCGTCGGCGCTGCGCACGACCTTCATGCCGCGCCCGCCACCACCGAACGCGGCCTTGATCGCGATCGGGAAGCCGAACTCGGCGCCGAAGGCGAAGATCTCGTCGACCGACTTCACGAACTCGGTCGTGCCAGGAACGATCGGGCATCCGCCGCGCAGCGCTGCTTTGCGGCTGCTGACCTTGTCGCCCATCTCGTCGATCGCCGCCGGTGGGGGACCGATGAACGCAACGCCGTTGGCCGTGATCGATCGTGCGAAGTCGGCGTTCTCGCTGAAGAAGCCGTAGCCGGGGTGCACGCCATCGGCGCCACTCTGTTCGATCGCCTGCAGAATGCGCTCAGTATTGAGGTAGCTCTCGGCGGCGGTTTGCCCGCCAAGTGCGTATGCCTCGTCGGCCAGTCGTACATGCATGGCGTTGCGATCGAGTTCGCTGTAGACCGCAACGGTCGTGATCCCTAGCTCGCGGGCCGCACGAATCACTCGCACGGCGATTTCGCCACGGTTGGCAATCAGGATTTTCTTCAGCACAGGTGACAATACTGTCGGAATGGAGACCCCGATTGCTACCTCACACGGAGATCGGCCGCCGTGGCCGACTGGTTGGCACGTCGAAGTGGTCGACGAAACGGGCAGCACCAATGCCGATTTGCTGCGCGCCGCGACAGGCGGTTCGCCTGATCGCTCAGTCTTGGTGGCACGACATCAGACAGCCGGGCGCGGCCGATTGGACCGCGAGTGGCAAGCGCCAGCGGGGCTGAACCTGCTCGTTTCGATCCTCTTCCGAGAAATCCCGGCCTCGCCGCACGTGCTCACGCAGCGCGTGGGGCTAGCCGCCCTGGCGGCGTGCGAACGAGTGAGCGGGCTGAAGCCGACACTGAAGTGGCCCAACGACCTGTTGCTGGACGGAATGAAGCTCGCTGGAATTCTGGCGCAGTCCAAGCGCGACGTGGTGGTCGTCGGCGTTGGCCTCAACATCGGTTGGGCGCCCGCTGGCGCGGCCCGGTTGGGCAGCGACCTCGACCCGTTGCACGTGCTGCATGAAATGCTCGCTGCTTACGACGAGCTACCCACCGACCCGTGGTTGCAGTATCGCGAGCGCATGGGGACCATTGGGCAGCGTGTGCGTGTTGAACTGGCTGACGGCACCGTGTCGGGACGAGCGCTCGATGTGGAGCGCGACGGCCGACTGCTGATCGTCGCCGACTCCGGCGTCAAGCACCGTTTCGACGTCGGTGACATCGTTCACCTTCGCTAACCTGCTTCCTTACGGGATCGGGGCGGTGTTTGGTGGGTTGCTCTGACCCAGCACCACGAAGACCCGTGCACCAGTCCCGATGAAGTCGACGCCTTCTGGTACGGCCGGAAACTCATAAGGGTGCACCGGAAGGTTGATGGCGCTGCCAAGCCACTCGGCGTCCGCCTGATGTGTCGGACTCGTTGGGTCCACCGGCATGACAAACGACTCGGCACTGAGGCTGCCGGCGGTGAATGAGTCGCCGCCGAACTCCTCTACACACTGCGCCGTGGCGACAGCACCAGCGCCGGCATCAAGACACACGATCGTGCCGACGGGCAATCGCACCGGCAGCGTCGACGTGACCACCGTAGACATAGTTGGTGTATCGATCAGCGAGGTGGTCGAGGCTGGCGAACCGATCGTGTCCGGTGCATTCGCCGACGGAACGTTCGCGGGGCCAGCGGGACGCATGCCGATTGCAGCGGAACCGAGTGCCGCGGTCCCAAGCACGGCAGGAACAGCGGCGAACGCGAGGTTGCGTTGGCGGCGCAGTCGGGCGCGTCGGCGGACGTCGCCGAACCCCGCACCACGCGATGGGGCGGTGGCGGCGACGCGCCGTAACGATTCGGCAATTTGAAGGTCGAGTTGGTCGGTCATGACAATTCCTTTCTTCAGCGGGCTCGCGCCCGGTGCAATGTGGACTTCACGGTGCCAATCGCCATATGCAGCGTGTCGGCGATGTGATCTGCTCCGAGCGATGCGTCGTCGCCACGTGGAGTTGGTGTACGGCGCACGAGACGTCGACGGCGCTGCACGCGACGGCAGACATTGACCACCGCCATCCGCATGTAGGCGTCGGGGTTCTCGATTCGAGACCACTTTGGATACGCCTTCGCGAAGGCATCTTGGACCGCTTCCTCGATGCTCTCCACCACCCGGACGTTGGGCGCCGCGTCGTCGATAAAGGCGTCATCGTCGTGATGCTGCGCCAACAGCGGGTTGATGGACATCTCGCTCACACCTGTCCAGACCCCCCAAACCGTCGATTGGTTCTTCGAAACTCATCTAATCGGGGCAAACCAGCGGCAAGACTGGCGATGTGACCGAAGACGAGCCGACCGCCGCAACGCTTTGACGAGCCGAGGCGTCATCCGTTGCTCGTTGGCTGCTGTGCTGTTCGGCATCTCTGCGCCTGCGGCCTCGCGCCTTGCTGCCGACATGGGCGCCTTCACGCTCGCCGGACTGCTCTACCTCGGCGCCGCGATCGCGGTGCTGCCATTCATCGGCCGAGTGCGTCCGACGCGAACCGATATTCGCCGCGGCGCGTCGCGACTCGCGACGGCAGTGGTGCTGGGCGGCGCGGTTGGGCCGGTACTGCTGGCCGCGGGACTCGCGCATGCGCCAGCCGCGTCGGCATCGCTGCTGCTGAACCTTGAACTCGTGTTCACCACGCTGCTCGCCTATTTCGTGTTCCGCGAGCACATCGGCCCACGCGTGGCCGCGGGGACGGCACTGGTCGTGATAGCCGGAGTCGTGCTCGGCTGGTCCGGAGACGCTGAGCTCCGCTGGGGAGCGTTGCTGATTGCGGGCGCGTGCTTGTGCTGGGGAGTCGACAACTGCGTGACCGCCAATCTCGACGAACTCGCGCCCGCGCACATCACCTTCGTCAAGGGACTGGTCGCGGGTAGCGCGAATCTGGCGATCGGCTTGGTGCTCGGTGGACCACCGCGAGGTTGGGCGATAGTGGGAGCCTTGGTGGTCGGCGGGTTCGGGTACGGGGCATCCATCACGTTGTGGGTCGCCGGCGCTCGCGACCTTGGCGCAGCGCGTGGCCAACTGGTCTTCGCGACGGCCCCATTCGTCGGAGCGATCGTGGCATGGACAGTTCTCCGCGACGCCGTGAGCGGTCGTCAACTGCTGTCACTCCTGGTCGCCGCGGTAGGGGTCAGTTTCGTTCTCCGCAGCGGTCACGCACACGAACATGCCCATCACGAGGTCGAGCACGATCATGAACACGTCCACGACGACGGACATCACGACCACGTTCACGATTACGCGGATCAGGCGACGAGCCGACACCAGCACGTTCATCAACACGAAGCCATCGTGCACGTACATCCGCATATGCCGGATCTGCACCACCGCCACGAACACGCCGACGTGACGGGCAACCGCTCGTGACCGGCAACCACTCGTGACCGGCAAGCACGACCACGGCAGCGCGGCTGTGCGTGCCGGAGCGCGGCACATCCGGCCGTTGTTCATCTCGTTTGTTCTGGTCGTCGCCTTCATGGTCGTTCAAGTCGTAGCGGCACTGATCACGGGGTCGCTGGCGCTGATGTCGGATGCCGGTCACATGGCCACCGATGCTCTTGGCGTCGGTATGGCGTTGGCAGCCATCCAAGCGGCGGCGAATGCACGCGTGCATCCGCAGCGAACGTTTGGCCTCTATCGGTTGGAGATCCTCGCTGCGTTCGTCAATGCGCTCCTCCTCTTCGGCGTCGCTGGCTACGTGCTGTACCAGGCAATTGAGCGGCTGGGCGATGCGCCGGACATTGCCTCAATGCCTGTCCTCGTGGTTGGCATCATCGGCTTGCTCGTCAACGTGGTCGCGTTCCTGCTCCTGCGCGCTGGGTCGAAGGAGAGCCTGAATATGCGGGGCGCGTATCTCGAGGTGGTTGCCGACATGCTCGGTTCCATCGGGGTGATCGTGGCTGCGATCGTGTGGGGGATCACTGATTGGTCGTGGGTCGACCCCGTCATAGGTGCCGCGATTGGCCTGTTCATCTTGCCGCGCGCATGGAAGCTCGGTCGCCAGGCGCTGCGGGTGCTGGTACAGGCGGCTCCCGATCGGGTGGACGTTCCCGGCTTGCAAGCCGAACTCGCAGCCATCACCGGCGTAGTCGATGTCCACGACCTCCATGTGTGGACGCTGACCTCCGACATGGAAGTTGCGACTGCGCATTTGATGGTCGCCACTGGTACCGACTCGCACGCTGTGCTCGACCAGGCGCGGACCCTACTCGCGGAACGCCATGGCATCACACACGCAACTCTGCAGGTCGAGCCCGACGATCATCACGGCTGCGACGAGATGACGTGGTGAATACCATCAGCGAAACCTCCGGTACGCCAGCCGACAGTTCGCCGCATGTTCGGACGGCGGTCAGCCTGGCATGGATGACGATTGGGTGGAATGTCATCGAGGCTGTCGTGGCCATCGTTGCCGGGACCATGGCGGGTTCAATCGCTCTAGTCGGGTTTGGCCTTGACTCGACTGTCGAGGTGATGTCCGCCGCAGTCATCGTGTGGCAGTTCCGAGGACTCGCCCAAGCGAGGGAACGGCGAGCGCTGCGCCTTATCGCACTGAGCTTCTTCGCGCTTGCCACCTATGTTGCTGTACGAGCGATCATCGATCTCATCGATCAGTCGCAGCCGGAGTCATCCGCAGTCGGCATCGGAGTCGCGGTCGTCTCACTGATCGTGATGTCGGTTCTCGCGCGGGCGAAGCGCCGCACGGGTGAACTGATGGGTAGCGCGACTGTGATTGCCGACAGCAGTCAGACTCAGCTCTGCACCTATTTGTCCGCGATACTGCTCTGCGGGCTGGTTCTCAATGCGACCGTTGGTTGGTGGTGGGCCGATCCAGTCGCTGCTATCGCGATCGCTGCCCTGGCCGTCAACGAAGGGCGTCAGGCCTGGCACGGCGAGACCTGCGACTCCTGCTGACCTGCTGACCTGCTGACGTGCCCGATTGGATCGCCGGGGAGCTACTACCCTCGGCGTCGTGCTCGCTCTTGACACGACGCCACGGCCGAAGCGTCGGCGCGTGCCATTGTTCCTCGCCATCACGCTGTTCACCACCGTGATCGGTGCCGCAGGCATGCTGGTAGCGGCTCGTCGGGCCGTCAATGAGGTGCCGCGAGTCGCAGGCGTGGCGGATGTACTCGACGCTGTCACCGGCGACATCGAGAACTATCTGATGGTCGGCAGCGACAGCCGCGCACTTGGTGACCCGAACACTGGTGACCCCGGTGAGGTGACGGGCAGTCGCAGCGACACGATCATGGTGCTGCGAGTCGACAACAGCAACGACAGCGCGGCGTTGCTCTCGATTCCTCGCGATCTGTACGTCGAGACGTCGGTGCGGACGGGGCGCATCAACGGTGCGTACAACGATGGGCCTGCCGCCCTCGTGCAGGCTGTTCAGCAATCACTGTCACTGCCGGTGCATCACTACGTCGAGATCGACTTTTACGGGTTCAAGGCGCTCGTTGAGGCACTAGATGGAGTCACAGTTTGCTTTCCGTTGCCGACGCGCGACCTCAACACAGGGCTCAACATCATCGCTCCGGGTTGCTACGTGCTCGACGGCACGCAGGCCTTGGCATACGCGCGCAGTCGGCACTACGAGCAACTGCAGGCCGATGGTTTGTGGCACGAGGACGGCACCAGCGACCTCGGCCGTTCGACTCGCCAACGTGACTTCGTCAACCGCTGCCTGCAACAGGCAGTCGAGCAGGTGAAAATCAACCCATTCGCCACCGGCGACCTGGTGCACGCGATGGGTAATGCCATCAGCATCGACGACGAACTCGACCCGATCGGGGCAGCCTCGTCGCTGCGCACGGCAGTCGACGCAGGTCTCGCCACCTACTCGTTGCCGACCTTTCCCGAGACCATTGACGGCGATGCAGTCCTGCTGCTCGCCAGCGACGCCGATGCCGTCTTGAACTTCTTCCGCGGCGCTGGCCCAGCACCACCGCCGACTTTGTAGCGCCGCCCGCCATACTGGTACCCAATGCCCAATCTACGAGAAAGCAGAGAAATCGCCGGAGTGTGGATTGTCGAACCGACGGTGCATGGCGACCAGCGCGGCCTTTTCATCGAGACGTTCCGCCGCGAGTGGTTTCCGAACTCTCGCGAGATGTTGCAAGGCAATCGGTCGAACAAGCAGGCAGGTGCGCTCGTCGGCCTGCACTACCACCTCCACCAGGCGGACTATTGGTACTGCCCGGTCGGCACGATTCGGGTCGTCCTGCACGATCTGCGCGCTGGCGGGCCGACCGATGGCGGCACGATGTGTTTCGACATCAGCGGCGAGAACCATCTGGGCGTGTACATCCCGCCCGGCGTCGCTCACGGTTTTGCGGCTCTGACCGATGTCGTGATGACGTATCTCGTCGACAGCTACTACAACCCCGCCGACGAGCTTGGCGTCGCCTGGAACGATGCGACCATCGCCGCCGACTGGGGAATCACCGACCCGATCATCTCCGATCGCGACCTCGCCAACCCGGTGCGCGCCGACCTGCCTGAGGGCCGCCGCCCCTACTGGCCGATGCGAACCTGACTATGAAGCCAACGACTCATGAAGCCAAACGACTCATGAAGCCAAACGACTCATGAAGCAGCTCAACGACGTATGAAACTCTTCGTTACCGGTGCGGCCGGATTCATCGGCTCGAACTATGTGCGTTGGCTGTTGGCAAACTCCGACGACGAGGTCACGATCTTCGACGCGCTCACCTATGCCGGCAATATGGCCAGCATTCGCGACGTGCTCGACGATCGTCGGTGCCGCTTCATCCACGCAGACATCTGCGATCAAGACGCCGTCCTCGACGGCATGCATGGTCATGACGCCGTTGTTCATTTCGCTGCCGAGACTCACGTCGACCGCAGCATCAACGACCCATATTCGTTCGTGCGCACCAACTGCTTCGGCACCAACGTGCTGTGCGATGTGGCCCGCCAGGTTGGCGTCGAGCGATTCCTGCACATCAGCACCGACGAGGTGTACGGCAGCATCGATGTCGGCTCGTTCAGCGAGACCGATCGGTTGACGCCGCGATCGCCGTACAGCGCGGCAAAGGCTGGCAGCGACCTGATTGCGCTGAGCTATGTGACGACGCACGGTTTGCCGGTCGTCGTCACTCGCTGCAGTAACAACTTCGGGCCGTATCAATTCCCAGAGAAACTGATCCCACTGTTCACGACCAATCTGCTCGACGGCCACAAGGTGCCGCTCTACGGCGATGGTGGCAATGTCCGCGACTGGATCCATGTCGAAGACCACAACCGAGCTGCTCATCTGGTGCTGCACGAAGGTGTGATCGGCGAGGTGTACAACATTGGTGCGCACCACGAACTGACCAACCGCGAAATCACCTACAAATTGATCGAACAATGCGGCCGCGACGAGAGCTTCATCGAACCTGTCGCCGATCGATTGGGTCACGATCGTCGCTACTCGGTGAATATCGACAAGATCAGTGCGCTCGGCTGGCGCATGGAGCGCACGTTCGATCAGTCACTTGCCGAAACCGTTTCGTGGTATCGCGACAACCGTGCATGGTGGGAACCGCTGAAGGCCAGTCTTCACGGATGAGAGTTCTGATCACCGGTGCCAGTGGGCAATTGGGTATCGATTTGGTGGCGGCATGCACCGCGGCCGGTGATGAGGTGTTTGCGTTCGATAGGGCCAGCCTCGACATCACCGATCGTTTGCAGGTCTTTGATGCCGTGGCCGATGCACGACCAGAGGTTGTCATCAACTGCGCTGCCTGGACCGCTGTCGACGCGTGCGAGTCGGATCCGGTGCGCGCTCATGCAACAAACGGGACGGCGGTTGGCTGGCTGACGGAGGCCAGCCACCGGTCGTATGCGCACCTCGTGCAGATCAGCACTGACTACGTCTTCGACGGCACGTTGCAACGACCGTATGTCGAAGGCGATGTCACCAACCCGCAGAGCGAGTACGGTCGCAGCAAATTGGTCGGTGAACAAGAAGCGCTGACCCGAGGTTCGGGTGTGACGGTCGTTCGCACTTCGTGGGTGTGTGGTCGCAACGGCTCGAACATGGTGAAGACGGTGATGCGTCTCGCTTCCGAGCATCCGCAGCTGAGCTTTGTGTCGGATCAGATTGGTCATCCGAGCTTTACGCAGGACCTTGCGCCGATGTTGCGAACGATCGCGCTCGACCGTCTCAGCGGTGTCGTGCACTTAACCAATCAGGAAGCCTGCTCGTGGTACGAGTTCGCGCAGGCTGTGGTAGCAGCGATGGGCAAGGACCCGTCGATGGTGCTGCCGATCGCGACCGACGAATTGCAGC
>Ga0163150_10005730_pt1 | contig 15668 bp, 12 predicted proteins | sample OliLakLV19P2IB_FD_148628 | JGI IMG/M metagenome (GOLD analysis project Ga0163150, IMG submission 148628) | Freshwater microbial mat bacterial communities from Lake Vanda, McMurdo Dry Valleys, Antarctica - Oligotrophic Lake LV.19.P2.IB | ecosystem: Environmental > Aquatic > Freshwater > Lake >...
GAAAGATCCTCCATCACGGCCTCGACGAAGTTCGGCTTCGAAAGATCCGGAGTGAGCGTCAGCAGCGCCTTCCGGCAATCGTCGTCGGCCAGTGCCACCAGGATCGCGACACAATCGCCAAACGATTCGTGAAATGCGGCGAATTCCGTCTGGTGGATGTCGAACAACTGCGGGCGGACGCTGTCCAGCAGCGCGTGGCCGCACTCATGCGCCACCACATCCGTGCTTGCCCCGGAAAACGTTGTCTTCGTGCCCGTTGTGTTGTGAAAGAACCTCAGTCCGAGTTGCGGGTGGTAAAACGCGTTCAGCCCTGCCTCCACATCGAAGGTGACCGGCAGCTTCGCCGGATTGGTCACCCGCGGCGACCACGTCTTCAAAACGCCATCCAGTTCTTCCCACAACTCCACAGTCAGCAGCACGGCCTGACGGCACTGCCAGAACAGAAAATCGGGAGTCCCCACGCTGGCAGCCTGTTCCATAGCGGCATTAACAAAGTCGAAACCCGCCCGTCCCGCGGCCCTGTTGGGACGAGGCAAAATTCCGGCACGCATCGGGAGATTGCCGACAGCGAGTGGATCGTTGGGGATGTAGTTAATGGGCATCGGTTTTCAACGATTATGATGTCGTAACTGTTGTTTAGCAAGTCATTTTCATAGAATCGCTCCACGTTTTGTAACGAAAACACTGTTGACCGTGGATCAAACCTGTGACAACATTGCGACGTCAAACAACTTCCTTCCCCATGGTGATCGATGAAACTTGGTTCAGAGTACTGCAAACAGCTTAGAGAAGCACTGCGACGGCATGCAAACTTTCCGCCGAACCGCCCGGTCAGCCTCGGCGACTACGGCGTGATTCAGGACAACGTCTTTGAGCGGCTCGGCCACATAAAGGAGTTCGGCCTAACTGTTGAGACGCTTGTGGGCGTCGGCGAATCCGACTTCCAGTTCCAGTCTCAGGGAAGTGTCGATTTTGAGCTGATCGCAAAGGGCGACATCCAGCCCGGCGGTATACCAGCGGTCAAAGCCGGACTGGCGCTGAAATTCTCGCGTGAGCAGGCCTCTTTCTTCGCCGTCGCGGGTTGCACGGTTCAGTCGATGGGTAATATTCGACAGTTGGAAGGATCCCTGATCGACCTGCTTCGTGACGGACGCTGGGAAGCCGATTTCTACGTCGTCACCGAGGTCAACCTCGCGGCAAAGACCACACTGATTATCTCGGCCACCAGAGACTCGGAAGTCAGGCTGGAAGCGTCGAGCCCCGCCCTCGAAACAATCGAAATGGGAGACGCCAGCCTGAACCTGGGAATCAAAAAGTCGCGCAACGCTTCGTTTCAGATCGCAACCAAAGGCGGGCAGATTCCAATGATGCAGCTCTCGCGCCTGCGAGGGCTGTTCCACAACGAATTCCGTCCCGCCTCCGCGATTGGGGGATTCGATTCAACCTTCCCCGGCACCTTCAGCCTTACGCCCGACCCCGACACCGCCACTCCCGGCGAGGCCGAGGAACTGATTCTGGGCGCCAGCCTGGACGTGGCCCCACTCGGCGCCCTCGGTCTCGCCCCGGCCGTCCCCGGGGCAGAACCCGAGTCCGCGCGTTTCCTGTCGGCCCTCAGCGCTGTCGGCTCCAGCTTTGACGTACAGCGAGCGCTCGACCTCCACCTGCCCCTCCTTGCGGCAAGTTACGCGCTCGCCGGAGGCGAGCCCAACCCTGCCCTGCCTCCCGGCGTCGTGGAGCTGTCCCGGATTATGGCCTCGATCGAAATCGGGGCGATCTCGACAGCCGACGCGCTCTCACCCGAGGCCGAGCGGTCTCTCGAAAACGACCTCCGTGCCCTTGATGTGCCGCCCGTACCTGGTGCGGCCATCGGCGCCGCGAACCCAGACGCCTTCGGCTTTATCGTGCGCGAGACCGACACGCCGCTGGCTCACGTTGTCTGCATCCGCGGCACAATGACGCCCGAGGAATGGGTCAGGGACTTTCAGGCGATAGCCAACCCGTTCAATGAGGTCCCCGGCTTCGGCTTCGTGCACCTCGGCTTTGAGGTCATGTGGCGGCGAATCCGTGTGAGCGTGGTCGAGAGCCTGAAAAACATCCCGAACGGATCGCGAATCACCTTCGTCGGCCACAGTCTGGGTGGCGCCATGGCTTTACTCGGCGCCGCGGATGTCGCTGTAAATATGGCGCGCACCAGAGGCTGGGTTGTCGATGCGTTCACGGTCGGCTGCCCCCGCCCGGGCGGGGTGCGATTCCGCACGAACTTCAACCGGGTGATTCCGAACTACTTCAGGATTACCAATCAGGGCGATGTGGTGCCACACGTTCCGCCGCTGCTTCTGCCGCCGCTCTTCAATCACCCCGGCAAGGAAGTCGGGGTGGTGGGTCGCAACGGCAACCCGCACAGTCTAAAGGCATATACGAACGGGATCGGCAATCTTGCTGGCGGTGTCGGAGCCATCGCCCCCGGCCCGATTACTGGTGCCCGTACCGTCTAACTTACCCATCCGAAGCGGGCTGAGCCACCGACCGCCCAGCCCGCCCCTCCAGGTCGGCTAATCTGGAATCCAGTGGAAGATTTTCTGTCGATCCGCGGCGCACGGGTCCACAACCTCCGGAATATCTCAGTAGACCTCCCGCACAATCAGCTGACCGTCGTTACCGGAGTCTCCGGTTCGGGCAAGTCGTCACTGGTGTTCGACACAATCTACGCGGAAGGACAGCGCAGGTACGTCGAGTCCCTGTCCGCATACGCACGCCAGTTCCTCGAACGTATGGAACGCCCGGATGTGGATGAAATCACGGGGATAGCTCCGCCCATCGCCATCAAGCAGAAGAACACCACGCGAAACCCGCGGTCCACCGTTGCCACGGCGACCGAGCTGTACGACTTCTTCCGCCTCCTCTACGCCCGCATGGGCAAAACGTTTTGCCCCAACGACGGCGCCATGGTGCTGCGAGACACCGTCGATCAGATCGCAGCGCGCATGCTCACTGAGCCTGAAGGCTCGCGCTGGTACGTCCTGTTTCCCGCCGTGCAGCCTGGCAAGACCACGCAGGAAGTCCGCGACCATCTGTTCACTTTGCGCAGCAAGGGCTTCAACCGGCTTTTCCAGAACGGGCAAATGTTTGAGTTCTCGACTCCGGAATCGCTGCTCGACCTCGACTTCAAACAGCCCGTGTTCGTCCTCGTCGACCGCCTGACCATCAGCGACGACCAGCACTCTCGCGTCGTCGATTCCGTGGAAACGTGCTTCCGCGAGGCGGGAGAAGTGTTGTTCGAACAGGCTGGTGTCGACCCCGTGCGGCAGATCCTGTTCAATGAGCGGTTCTCCTGCAAAACGTGCGGCAAGCAGTTCGACGAGCCCGAGCCCATCCTGTTCAGCTTCAACAACCCAATCGGTGCCTGCCCCCGGTGTCAGGGTTTCGGCAACACTATCGACTACGACATGGACATGGTGATCCCCGACACCACGCTGTCGCTGAAGGACGGTGCCGTCGAGCCGTGGACCAAACCCCAGCACGACTGGGCCTGGAAGCTGTTCCAGTCTGAGAACAAGGGCTCTGAGAACAAGGGCAAGGTGCGGCTCGACGTACCTTACTGCGAACTCAACGAGAAGGAACGCGCGCGCGTCGTGAAGGCAGTGCGCGATTACTTCGATGACGTCGAGACGAAGAAGTACAAGGTGCACGTCCGCGTGTTCCTCAGCCGGTACAGAGGCTACGCGCGGTGCCCGGACTGTCAGGGGGCGCGACTGCGGCCCGAGGCGCTGTACGTTCAGGTTGGCGGCAAAAACATCGCGGAGATGGCGCGTCTCAACGTGGCCGAAGCGCGCGAATTCGTCGACTCGCTCCAGCTAACTGACGAAGAGCGCGGTATCGCCGACAAGATCCTCGTCGAGGTGCGACAGCGCCTGAAATTCCTGTACGACGTCGGCCTGCACTACCTCACGCTCGACCGGCTTTCGGCGACGCTGTCCGGCGGCGAAGCGCAGCGCATCACTCTCGCCACGTGTCTCGGCTCCCGGCTTGTCGGCGCCACTTACGTGCTCGACGAGCCTTCCATCGGCCTCCATTCCCGCGACACCCAGCGGCTCATCCGCATTCTGTGCGAACTCCGCGACCTGGGCAACACGATCATCGTGGTGGAGCACGATCCCGATGTGATGCGCTCCGCCGACTACATCGTCGACCTCGGCCCAGGCGCGGGTGAAAACGGCGGGCACGTACTCTTCAGCGGAACTTACCCTGAGTTACTCGCCGACGGAAAAGGCTCACTCACATCGAAGTACCTTAACGGAAGGCTGCATGTGGCTTCGATCCGCACGCGCCGCAAGGTGCACCCGAAACGTGTACTGAAGGTGATCGGCGCGCGGGCGAATAATCTGAAGGATGTCGACGTGGAGATCCCGCTCGACATGATGGTGGCAGTAACTGGCGTGTCAGGTTCGGGTAAGTCGAGTCTGGTGCATCAGGTGATTTACAAGGCACTTACTTCACGGCTCGGCAAGGGCGATGCGTCCGGCGCCGAAGCTGACGACGCGCGGGAAAAGCTCCTGTGCCGCCGCCTGGAGCGCGCTGAGCTACTCAGCGACGTCTGCCTTGTCGACCAGTCGCCAATCGGTCGCACACCGCGTTCGAATCCGGTGACGTACATCAAAGCATTCGACCTGATCCGCGAGGCGTTCGCCTCAACGCCTGAGTCCGAAAAGCGCGGCTATACGGCGGGCCACTTCTCCTTCAACATCCCCGGCGGCCGTTGCGAAGTCTGCCAGGGCGACGGCACGGTCACCGTGGAGATGCAGTTCCTCGCCGATGTCGAACTGATGTGTGAAGAGTGCCGCGGCACGCGATACAAGAGCGGCGTGCTGGAAGTGAAGTACAAGATGCTGAACATCCATGAGGTGCTAAAGCTAACCGTGCGCGAAGCCATCGGCTTCTTCAGCGAGATCCCGCGCCTCACAGCGAAGCTGAAGGTGCTACACGAGGTGGGGCTCGGCTACCTGCGGCTCGGCCAGAGCGCCACTACGCTGTCGGGCGGTGAGGCGCAGCGCCTGAAACTGGCAGGGCACCTCTCGCAGGCCTCCTGCAAGAACACGCTGTTCATCTTCGATGAGCCCACCACCGGCCTGCACTTTGACGACATCGCCAAACTGCTGGACGCGTTCCAGCGGCTCATCGCGAGCGGTGGCAGCCTGCTGATTATCGAGCACAACCTCGACGTCATCCGCAGCGCCGACTGGATTATCGACCTCGGCCCGGAGGGCGGTTCGGGCGGCGGAATGATCGTAGCCACGGGTACGCCCGAAGAGGTAGCCCAGGTGGAAGAATCGTGGACCGGGCGATTCCTGAAGCCGCTGCTGGGCTGAAGTTACAATGAGGATTCCCACCATGACAGCCCGCGTCTACGTCACCATGAAAAAGACGGTCCTCGACCCGCAGGGTCAGGCGATTTGCAGGGCGCTGAACGCGCACGGCCATCCCTCCGTCACCGAAGTCCGCCAGGGAAAGTACTTTGAGATTTCCGTCGACTCAACCAATGCCGTTAGTGCCCGCGAAGAACTGGAGAGAATCGCCGGCGATATCCTCACGAATCCCGTAATTGAGGACTACCGCCTCGAATTGGCTGAATAGCGGCTTTAGTAACAGTCGTAATTCAAATATTCATCGGATATTGACCTCCCTGCAGCGGTGTTTCTGATGGAATGTATACGGGATTCCTACTCATGAAACATCTTGCAACTGTTCGCATGCTTGCGTGCGCCGCTCTGGCGGTGTGCACCGCTTTCGGCCAGGCCAAAATCGTAATCAGCCAGGTGTACGGCGGCGGCGGCAGCAGTTCCACCACAGCGCCCCTGTCCACGTACCAGCGCGATTACATTGAATTGTTTAACGCGGGAGACGCCGCTCAGAGCATCAATGGCTGGACACTGAAGTACGCTTCTGCAAGCGGCACCAGCTGGACAAAGATCACATTGCCGAATGTATCCATCCAGCCAGGCAAGTACCATCTGGTGGTGACAGGGACCGCTGGCAGCACGGGTACCGTGCTCACCGGCGACACCGACGGCGGTGGAAGCATCAACGCGTCGGCCACTGATGGCAAGATCGCCCTGTTCAGCGGCGATCCCACCATCACTGCCGCTTGTCCCACTAACGCGGCACTCGTGGATTTCGTCGGTTTCGGCACGGCCAATTGCGCTGAGACCACGGCCACCGCTGCCATGGCGCGAAACACCGCGGCCCTGCGAAAGAGCAACGGCTGTACAGACACAGGCAACAACTCGGCCGACTTCAACGTAACGACGCCCAACCCACGCACCAGCGCACTAACGGCAGCTCCGTGTTCAGGAGGCGGTGGTTCCACCAACCCGGTCATCAGCGGAACCGCCAACCCGTCGACCGTCGCTCCGGGCGGCAACACCACCCTCAGCGGAACTCTGACCGCCGGAACCGTCCCCACTTCTGCCAGCTTCACCGTCGCCTGCAATCTGACCACCGTCGGCGGCTCCAACCCGACCAGCGCGACCGTTAACGGCACCTCCTGGACGCTCGCCGTCACCGTGACTGCCAACACAACGACCGGCTCGAAGACGATCGCCTGCACCGTTACTGACGATCAGTCGCGCACCGGTTCGGTCAACATCACCCTCGGCGTCGCGGCACCCACAGGCGGCGTGTGCGGCGATTCGAAGACGCAGATCAGCACCATCCAGGGCTCGGGCGCAACGTCCCCCGTCACCGGCCAGACCGTCACCATCGAAGGCATCGTAGTCGGAGACTTCCAGGGCGCATCCGGCCTCAACGGCTTCTACGTGCAGGACGAAGGCGACGGCAACCCCGCCACCTCCGACGGCATCTTCATCGACGAATCGACCACCGCTCTGGGCGCCGTCAGCGTTGGCCAGCGCGTCCGCCTCACCGGCGTCGTGGCTGAGACCTTCAGCCAGACAGTACTGAACGGCACCAGCGGTCTCAGCGTCTGCTCCACCGGCAACACCGTCACCCCGGTCGACATCAACTTCCCCGTCTCCAGCACCACCTTCCTCGAACAGTACGAAGGCATGGTGGTCCGCTTCCCGCAGCAGCTTCGCGTCAGCGACAACTACAACCTCGGCCGCTTCAATGAGGTTGGACTGGCCTTCCCGTCCAACGGCGACCGCCTCTACACCTCAACGCAGGTGGCTTTACCGGGAGCGCCCCAGGCCGCCGTTGTAACCGCCAACAATCTGCGCAAGATCATCCTCGACGACTCGTCGAACCTCACCTACAACTCCATCGCCACGTCGGCCACGTACCCCACCGACGGCGGCGGCCTCGCGGCGAACAACACCCTGCGCCTCGGCGACCGCGTGAACGTGGATGCACAGGGCGCCTATACCCCGCTCGTCGGCGTCCTTGGCTACGGCTTCAGCGCCTATCGCCTCTTCCCCACCCAGGCTGTCACCTTCGGACCGTCCGACAATCCGCGCCCCACCACCCCGCCCGTCGTAGGAGGCCGCGCAAAGGTCGCCTTCGCCAACGTGCTGAACTACTTCACCACGTTCACCTCCGTCGACAGCAACGCCCGAGGCGCCGACAGCCAGGCCGAGTTCGACCGCCAGCGCGCCAAAATCATCAACGCCATCAACGGCCTTGACGCCTCAGTGGTCGGTATCAGCGAGCTGGAAAACAACGCCAGCACCGCCATCGCCAACCTGGTGAGCGGCCTCAATACCGGCAACCCCGGCAAGTGGAACTACATCAACACTGGCGTTGTCGGCACCGATGCCATCCGCAACGCCATCATCTACCAGCCGGCGCTGGTGACCCCGACCGGTACCTGGGCCGTGCTCGACAGCTCGGTCGATTCGCGCGCACTCACCGGGCGCAACCGCCCGTCCATCGCGCAGACCTTCCGCCTGAACGCCGGCCCGAAGCCGAACCTGCAGCACTTTACCGTCGTTGTCAACCACTTCAAGTCGAAGGGCAGCGCCTGCACCTCCAGCCCCAGCGACCCGAACCTCAACGACGGTCAGGACGACTGCAACCTCACCCGCATCAGCATCGCTCAGGCGCTCATCGACTGGCTCGCCACCAACCCCACCAGTGACCCGACGCCGGCCGCACAGCGCCGCATCCTGCTGATGGGAGACCTCAACGCGTACCTGCGGGAGGACCCGATTCGCGCCCTCACTGACCCGGCATTCAGCAAACCTGCCCAGGCGGGCTTCAGCGCCTTCCCGGCCAAATCCGGCGCCACTTTCCGCAACATCATCGAGAAGCTCTACGGTGAGTTCAGCTACTCCTACATGTTCTCGGGCACTTCCGGCTCACTCGACCACGCCCTCGCCAACCCCAACCTGTTCCGCGAGATCGCCGGCGCGGCCGACTGGCACATCAATGCCGACGAACCCTGCGTGCTCGACTACAACGGCGACTTCAACTGCAACGGCAGCCAGGGGACCGCCGCCAAGAGCGCCAGCCAACTCTCCGCGTGGTACTCCAGCGACCCATTCCGCACTTCTGACCACGACCCCGTCCTCATCGGCTTCAACCCGCTCTGCGGCGACCTTGATGACGATGGCGACGTCGATGCGGCCGACCAGGCGATCCTCCGCAACGCCATGTTCAAAACGCCGGTCAACCGGCGCCACGACTTCAACGGCGACGGCATCGTCAACACCACCGATCTTGGTCTCTGGACAGCCTGCTCGATTCAGGCCCGCTAAGGAAAACGAGAAATGAAGAAACTGACAGCTCTGCTTCTCACGGCCGCCGCCATCCAACTCTCGGCGGCCACCATCAGCCTGACTCCGTCCACGCTCAACCCGACCGTCGGTCAGACCTTCACGATCGACGTTTTGGTCGACAACAACGGCGACGACGAAGTCTACGCGGCGGGCTTCGACTACCTCATCAGCGTCGTCAACCGCCTCAGCTTCGTCAGCGCGATGTTCAACCCGCTGTTCGTCTCGCAGACGGTTGCCGGCGTCGACGTCTACGGCACGTCGGAAACACTCACCAACATCACTGGCAACAGCTTCACGCTGGCCACCCTGACGCTCCAGGCCGGTCCTCAGGCTGGCTTAGTGACGTTCTCCATCCTGTCCGACACCAACAGCCCCGACGAGGGTCTGTTCTCCCTCGACCCGAATACGTTCGATTTCTTCCAAACCGATCTGGACGCTTCCGTCCAGCTCGACGTGCAGGCAGTACCCGAACCCGCCAGCCTGTCGATGCTGGCACTCGCCGGGGCGGCCCTTGTGTTCCTCAAACGCCGGAAATCGGAAACGCCAGCGGGCGCACGGGAGACCCGGTAGCTCCCCGTATCTTCATCGGCGCGGCGACCAGCGTGAACTCATACACCTGGTCCCGCGCCAGTTCTTCCAGATTCAGAACTTCGATGATGTGAATCCCTTGCTCCACCAGCAGATGGACATGCACTTCCATCTGAGACGGCGACTTCTCGAACGCCACCGTATCGGCTCCCGCCGCAAAAATCTTCTTCGAACTCAGCCACTTCGCCCCAGCCAGACCAGGCCCCGGACCCTTCGTGCCGTTCACGTAGCGCGCCGCGTCGCCGAAGAACCTGGCCCATCCCGTGCGAATCAAAGCCAAATCGCCGGGCCGGATCTCAGCCCGCTGCGCCTGGTCCAGATGCTCCGGCAGTATCTCAAAGTCCTCGGCCAGTTCGTCGACACCCACCACCCCAGCCACGTCCAGCAGTACGCCTCGCCGCACAATGGGTTCGATTTGTTCCACGGACAGGTCGCTCATCCCCGACGCGTACGACTGCTCCACCGCCTTCCCCCCAAAGCACACGCCATTGCACGAAAAATGGCTGAAGGAATCGATGTGCGTGCCCACGTGCGTGCCCATCGCGATGGCGTCGGCGGCGGACGACGCACCACCTGGCAGCACGATCTCGCCGTGCACTTTGGTCAGGCTGTACAGAAACGGAGGATGTGTGGGATAGTGCGGCATGCCCGTGTAGTAGGGCTGCCCGAGGTCATATGGCTTCGTTTCGTAAAAGTTCACGTCTGTGATCTTACACGGCGCTTCCCCGGGCGAACCGGCTCTGACCGCGCGGCCCATTTACCCAGCCGGTACACACGCGAATAATTGGATGTCAGATTACTGATCCGAACCTCAACCGTACCCGCCGCGTCGACGGAATACGATTCCTCAATCAGCTGCCCGGCGACACCGTGATTGTGTTCCACCGGCACGCTGTCGAGGCTCGCTTCGTCCGCCAGCCACGGCGCGAATGGGAATCGGATCTCATCCCACACAGCGATGTCGCCGGTCGGCTTGTTGTCGTCCGTGGTATGCGAGCACTCCAGATAACGGAAGTGGCCGACGTTGTGCACCGGAACATAGCGGCGGCGGATGTCGATGCTTGCCTCCCCACGTGCCGGGAGCGGAGTGCCCTTTGGGAACAGCGGATCGAACACCACCTCGCGGCCGTTCTCGCGCTCGCGCCAGACGCCGAAGTGCCGGTGGAAGATCTCGCGGAGGACGTACCCCGCCTCTTCATCCGCCTGAATCGCGAGCCCAATGGCCGTGGCGCTGCGCGCATACGCCGACCGTCGCACCCGCCGCCCGAACACTTCCTTGAGAATGCGCGACACCACCGGCAGCTCGCTCCCGCCGCCCGTGACATAGAGCGAATCCACCTGACCCTCGGACGACCCGGCCTCCGCCAGCAAATGCTCGGTCAGAGCGACGCTGCGCTCCACCAGCGGGCGGCACCGCTCATAGTAGTCGGGCGCGGAAATCACTACCTGTCCCAAATCCTCCCGCATCTGCGAGAGATCCACTGTGATTCGCCGCGTGTTCGGATGCAGGGCTTCTTTCTTGCCGCGGCATTCTTCGTGGAGCAGGAACAACTCCCGGGCAGACAGTTCGTCCCGGTTGAGCCCCGCGGCCTGCAACGCGACATCGGCCAGCACCTCGTCGAAATCGTCCCCGCCCAGATCCGCTGCGCCTTCGGTCGAGGCCACCGTGTGCAGCCGCCCGTCAATGCAAACGAGGGAAACGTCGAACGTTCCGCCACCCAGATCGTAGACCAGAACCTGCTCCGGCATGGCGGTCTCCCGCGAACGGTGCCCGTACTCGATGCTCGCTGCCGACGGCTCATTCAGCAGCCCGGCCACGGTGAAACCCGCGCGACGAAACGCCTCAACCGTCAGGAATCGCTGATTGCTGTTAGCGCCAGCCGGTACACCCAGCATTACCTCAAAACGGTCCCGGTCACGCCCAGGCAGGCTCGACCGCTGCTGCAGGCCGGTGAACAGCGACCCCGCCAGCCCGGTCAACACGTCTACCACGGGGATTTGTGCGTCGTCCACTTCCAGATACGAACAAGGCCCCGCGTCGTTCAGCAGACGCTTTAACGACCTCACCACCGTCCAGCCGCTCTCCGTCTGTGCGCTCCAGGCGTCCCACCCGTACACCACCCGGTCGGCTCGAAACGCAGCCAGAGACGGAAACCAGTCCCGGCTGGTGCCTTCCGGATCTTCGAAGGTCACAATGGGATAGTTGCCGCGATCCACGGCCGCGACCACGATCCTCGTAGTTCCGAAATCGATGCCCAGCCTCATGATTCAACAGGATACCGTGTTTCAACGGCATCACAGCAGGATTCGGCCCTAAAACATTTTCTTGATTTTACGTGCAGCATGCTGCAATTGAGAGTTACCATAAGGTTTCAGGAGGGTGGCCCATCGTCCGCATTTGTATCCTCGCCAGCAGCAGCGCCGGCAACGCGACGTTTGTCCGGACCAACCATACCCGTATCCTCATAGACGCGGGCTTGAGCGGCCGCGAGACGTTTGCGCGCCTCGAAGCCATTGGCGAGAGTCCCGAATCGCTGGATGCAGTCCTGCTCACACATGAGCACGGCGACCACATCTGCGGTCTCCTGCCCGTTCTCCGCAAATCGAAAGCCGCCGTCTACCTGACCCGCCTCACCGCCCCCACCATCGAGTGGGGCAAATACGAACCGAACCTCCAGTGCTTTCAGGCGGGACAGCAGTTCCGCATCGGCGACTTTCAGGTCGAGTCGTTTTCCATTCCGCACGATGCGATCGACCCGGTTGGCTTCTGTCTCACGGTTGACGGGGTTCGCATTGGGCTCGCCACCGACCTGGGCTATATGCCCGATTCGGTCCGGATGCACCTGCGCGGCACCGACTTCCTGATGTTGGAGTCGAACCACGACCTCGATATGCTAAAGGTTGGCCCATATCCCTGGTCGGTGAAGCAGCGGGTAATGTCGCGGCATGGCCATCTGTCAAACGGCATGGTGTCGGATTTCATACTCGACGGGCTCGATCCCTGCGTCCGGTCGATGGTTCTGACGCATTTAAGCGAGCACAATAATCACCCGGCCATCGTCGACATGACGGCCGCTCAGGCGCTGAAACGCCGTGGCTCGGGGTGCTCGATGACAGTCGCCGAGCCCGGGGTTCAGTCGCAAGTCTGGGAGTTCTGAAAATTTCATGATCAGCCGGTACACGCGGCCCGAAATGGGTCGCATCTGGAGCGAAGAGAACAAGTACGCCATGTGGCTCGAAGTGGAGCTGGCGGCTTCTGAGGCGCTTGCCGTACGCGGCGAGGTCCCGGCGGAAGCAGCCGCCTCCCTGCGGGCCCACGCCCGCACCGACGCTGGGCGCATCGGCGAGATCGAACACCAAGTTAAGCACGACGTGATCGCATTTACGACCTGTGTCAGCGAGTCGATGAAGGCTGCCGGAGCGGCGGAATACTCCCGCTGGTTTCATTTCGGCATGACGTCCAACGACGTCGTCGATACCGCGCAGGCGTTGATGATCCGTGATTCTTCGGCGCTGATTCGCAAGGATCTGGAAGACGTGATGGCCGTCCTTAAAGAGCGTGCCTTCGAGTTCCGAAATACACCGCAAATCGGGCGTACCCACGGCGTACATGCCGAGCCGTACACCTTTGGCCTCAAGCTGGCCCTGTGGTTCGACGAAGCGCGCCGCGCGCTGGCCCGCTTTAACGCGGCTTCAGAAGACATTCGATGCGGCAAAATTTCGGGTGCCGTGGGTTCGTTTGCGCACCTCGACCCCGAGGATGAAGAGCGCATCTGTGAGCGCCTCGGTCTGAAAGCCGCACCCATTTCCTCGCAGGTTCTGCCCCGTGATTTGCACGCCGCGTGGGTGTCTTCGCTGGCGCTCATTGCAGCCCTTTGCGAGAAAATCGCACTCGAAATTCGCCACCTGCAGCGGACTGAGGTGCGAGAGGCGGAAGAGCCGTTTGGGTCCTCGCAAAAGGGCTCCTCGGCCATGCCGCACAAACGAAATCCGGTTACATGCGAGCAAATCTGCGGGCTCGCGCGAGTGGTCCGTTCCAACGTGCAGGCTGCGTACGAAGACATCGCTCTCTGGCACGAACGCGATATATCGCATTCTTCCGTGGAGCGCGTGATTCTTCCGGATTCCGCAATTCTTACGGATTACCTTCTGGCGAAAACACACTGGCTGCTAAAAGGCATGCGGGTCTATCCGGAGCGCATGATGCAGAACCTGGAGTCCACCAGAGGCCTGGTATTTTCCGGGCAGGTGCTGCTTGATCTCGCCGCCGCTGGCGTGCTGCGCGAGGACGCCTACAGCATCGTCCAGGCGCATGCGATGCATGCCTGGGAGACCGGCGGAGATTTCCGGGCCGCCATCCAGGCTGACGAGAAAATCGCCCACTGGCTCACGCCCGAAGCCCTGACGGAAAGCTTCCGGGTCGACAGACAGCTACGCAATGTGGACAAAGTCTTTCGGCGCGTTTTCGCCTGAAGTGCAACCTCGTCGACTGGTACCACGTCGACATTGTAGCGTCAGATTTCTATTTCAATCGGCAACGTTTGCCCTTACACTAATCAGCAGGAGACTGGGAATGACCGTAGATTCGCGCACAAGCCGTAATGCTGTGTTCGAGCTGGCGCGAGTACTGGTTGTGAACGACGATCCGGCTTCCCGAATCACTCTCCAAACCGTACTCGAAGCTGGCGGATACCGCGTAGACGGGGCTGCAACGGCGGCCGAGGCTGTCAGCAAGATGGAACATCATGAGTACGAACTGGTACTCAGCGACCTTCAGATGGAATCGCCAGAAGCGGGGCTGCGTGTAATTGCACACGCAAACCTCATGATTTATCAGCCTGCGACGGCACTGGTTACCACCTGGCAAAATGCCAGCCCCCGTGAAGGCTCCCGATTATCTGGCAGTGTTTTAATTGCGACTGAAGATATTCCGGAATTGTTAACTAAAGTCGCCATATTGATTTCCTCGCGCGCCACGCGAATCATAGAGCGCGAACTCCGCCACACCTGGCGCAATAACTAAACGCTCAGCCCGGCGGCAATGATTGCCGTCTCAAACTCGTCGAGCGACCCTTTAAAGAAATGGTCTTCGGCCGGTATGAGAACCAGTTGTTTTGGCGGCAGCACGGCTTCGGCAAACAGCGACTCCAAATCATCCACCGGCCCGAACTCGTCGTTGGTGCTGTGAATGAAAACCTTGGGCACCGTGCAGCCCAGCAGCACTGTCCGGTAATCCGGGTACGTGGTGGGAAAGCCCACGGCAATCGCCCGCCGCACGCCGCTCACTGTACACGCGAGCTTCAGCGCGATCCTTGCGCCAAACGAGAATCCGGCCACCGAAAGTGGAAGGTCGGGGTATTGGGCTCGAAGCCACTCGAGAGCAGCCAGCGCGTCGTCGGTTTCGCCCCGGCCATTGTCGTAAACGCCCTCGCTCAGGTTGACCCCGCGGTAGTTGAAGCGCAGCACCACCGCGCCACACTTCCGCAACCCTCGGGCAATCCGGTAGACCACTTTGTTGTGCATTGTGCCGCCACCCTTTGGGTGGGGATGGCACACAAGAATGGCTTCCAGCGGTGCCTGGCCCTCAGGCTCTTCCAGCAGTGCTTCGAGCTTACCGACCGGGCCGTCGAGCGAATATGTTTCGAGTTTCCGAGGCATTCCGGCGTTAATTGGAGCGGTAATTCGTGAATTGCAGGTCGATGCCGAAGTCATGGCCCCGCAGCAGCGCCAGTACTTCCTGCAGCGTATCGCGATCCTTGCTGCTAATGCGCACCAGATCGCCCTGAATCGACGCCTGTACCTTCTTCTTGCTGTCCTTGACCAGCTTGACGATGTCTTTGGCCTTCTCGGTCGCGATGCCCTGCTGCATGGTGACTGACTGCCTCACCGTTTGATGCGCGTGGGGGTCGATGGTCCCGTATTCCAGGCCTTTCAGGGGCACGCCGCGCTTCACAAGCTTGGCTTCGAGGATGTCGCGAACGGCCTTGATCCGGTACTCGTCGGCACTGGTGAGAGTGAGCTTATTTTCCTTCTCATTCAGTTCGATATTGGAACGCGAGTCCTTCAGGTCGAACCGCTGCGTAATCTCTTTCAGCGCCTGCTGAACCGCATTGCTGACTTCATTGAGATCGATCTTCGAGACGATATCGAAACTGTTTTCGGGCATTTTAATTAGGCTTTTTTCAGTGCCAGAAGCACTTTTTGAGTGATTTCTTCCACCAGCACCGGCATGGCGGCATCCAGCGCCATCGTGACAGCGGCGCGAACTCGTTCGGTTTCCGGATCCACGAGTTGCGGGGCTGCAGCAGCGGCGGCGGCCTGCGCCGACAGGACCCGCACCGGAACAATGGG